>Ga0351881_1085_pt1 | contig 23710 bp, 16 predicted proteins | sample BONcelFGM3001E15_FD_206769 | JGI IMG/M metagenome (GOLD analysis project Ga0351881, IMG submission 206769) | Enriched cells from coal bed in the Powder River Basin, Montana, United States - BONCAT cells FGM rep3 HSBNCT.FGM.300.1.E15 ...
TCCCAGTAAATAAATGTATTATTGTGGTTTTCAATTACAAATCTCGCAGGATATAGTGTAATTATTTTTGTTTCAAACATTTTTTTCATTATTTCAATCTTTCCCTCGCCTCTTAAATAAAAAACAATGGTTTTTGAGTTAAGAATTCCTGTTACAGTAAGTGCAATTCTCTTTTGACGTGTGTATGGATTTGTTGATTCCCTATACATTCTGGAGGTATATAAAAGTTCTTCCTGACCGGGAAAAATTGAAGAAGTATGTCCATCCTCTCCAACTCCCAGAATCACCATGTCAAAACCTCTGTCCGGTAATATTTTTTCAATCACCTGCAACTCGTATCTTTTTGATTCGTTGGAAGGATTGCCAGCTCCATTGATTGGAAAAACGTTCTCACTTAATAATGGTACTTCATCTAAGAACAATCTTCTTGCCTCTCCGAAATTACTCTCGGGTTTATCTGCGGGCACACATCTTTCATCTACCCAGAATATTCTTAAGTTCCTCCAGTCAATAGCTTCTCTGTATTTGCCTTTCCATAGTTCAAAAAGAGCTATAGGACTACTACCTCCGGAAATTGCAAGATTAAACGGAAGGTTTTTCTCATCCTGCTTTTTCCGAATCTCTTCAATCAGTTTTAAAGTCAGTTTTTCTGAGGGAGTCATAATCAATTATTATAGTTCACAATACAGGTCGGTATCTGTAAGATTTTTACAAGGGTTTGTCCAGCATTTTCCACCCTCAATTATGGCATCACTTTCAGGAGGCCCCCATGTACCTGCCGGGTATCCGTAAAGAGGAATATCGCTGTTTTCCTGCCAGTATCTTAGTATAGGGTCAAAATAATTCCAGCTTGCTTCAACAGCGTCGCTTCTGGTAAAGAGCACAGGCTCACCATTCATACAATCCTCTATAAGCTTAGAGTAGGCATCGCCAGATGGAAGTCCGCCCAGCTTATCATAGGTAAACGCCATTGGCACCTGTTTTACTTTAAAACCAGATCCAGGAACCTTCATATCAAATTTCAAAACAGCTCCTTCGTTGGGCTGTATTCTTATTACAAGCTGATTCTGTTCGGGACACCCCTCACTGCTGTTGAAGAGTTTATGCGGAGTCGGACGGAAATGTATAATTATTTCTGAAACCTTGGTAGGCATCTGTTTGCCGGTTCTTATATAGAAAGGAACGCCCTCCCATCTCCAGTTTGAAATATTTACCTTCATTGCAAGGAAAGTTTCAGTATAAGAATCAGCCGCAACACTCTTCTCCTCTCTGTATCCGTTTATTTTAATCCCATCTTTTCTGTGAGAAGCAATATACTGACCCCGAACAACATTTTTCGAAATTTCTTCCTCTGTAAGTGGTCTGAGTGACCGATATACTTTGACAACTTCATTACGAAACTCTTGCTCATTGAAGGCAACAGGGGGTTCCATGGCAACAAGGGCGAGAAGCTGAATCAGGTGATTCTGGACCATATCCCTGAGAGCACCTGCTCCTTCATAAAAGCCACCCCTGTCTTCAATTCCCATATTTTCAACAGCAGTTATCTCTACCCTGTCTATGTAATTTCTATTCCACAAAGGCTCAAAAATTCCATTTGCGAACCTGAATGCCAGAATATTCTGGACAGTCTCCTTACCCAAAAAGTGATCAATTCGGAAAATCTGCTTTTCTGCAAAAGCACTTCTTAGTATATCATTCATCTTTCCGGCACTCTGGAGGTTGTACCCAAATGGTTTCTCCACAATAATCCTGCTTTCAGGAGTATTTAGAGCTGATTTCAGAAGACTTGCAGGAATCTGCTCATAAAGAGACGGAGGTGTAGCAAGATAATACAGGATTTTTCCAACATTGCCGGCAAGAGTTGATATAGCTTCTTTCAAAAGTGTATAATCCTGTTCCTTTGCCGGGTCCATCTTCAGGTAGTGAATTCTTGACAGAAAATTCTCCTTGTTAACATTGCAAACCTCGTTAACTGACAAATATTTACTCAGGCCATCTCCAATGCTTCTTCTGTATGATTCGTTGTCAAGCTTTGTTCTCCCTACTCCTAGTATTATAAAATCCTTGTCAAGTTTATTGCCAGAATGGAGCAAACAGAGAGCCGGCATAAGCTTTCTTTTTGCCAAATCGCCAGATCCTCCAAATATAACTATAATATTGCTTTTCATTTTACTTAAGGCTGACTTATTAAACATTGTATACTCCTGATGCTGTATCTCCCCCTTCGCCGGTCCAGTTCTCATGGAAGAAAACACCTCGTGGAGAATCTACTTTTTCAAATGTATGAGCACCAAAAAAATCACGCTGAGCTTGCAGTAAATTTGAAGGAAGCCTTGCGGATGTAAATGAATAGAAATAGTTAATAGCGGCACTGAAGGCCGGAAGAGAAACTTCTGCCAAAACTGCTTTTGATATGAGAGATTTCCACTGAGGGAGCGCCTCTGAAATCTCTTTCACAAAATAGTCAGATAGAATTAAAGCCCTTAATTCCGGATCGTTTTTATATGCATTAGCAATGTTATTAAGAAATCCGGAGCGGATAATGCAGCCATTTCTCCATATTTTAGCTATTGACGAATAATCAAGGTTCCAGTTGTACTCTTTTGAGGCACTTTGAAGAAGATCAAAGCCCTGGGCATAGGATGTCAGCTTTGATGCATACAGCGAATCGTGAATCTCTTTTTCTGACGGAGTAGAGAAAGCATCTGAATTACGGTGAAATTTTGAAGCGGCCTTCTCCCGGAGCTCCTTTCTTGAAGAGAGTGAACGCTCAAATACAGCTGTCGCAATTAGATTTAGAGAAATGCCCATATCCATTGCGCTGTTTACAGACCATTTGCCCGTCCCCTTTTGCCCTGCTGTATCAAGAATTTTATCTATAAGAAAATCACCTTTCTTGTCTTTATGTTTCATAATATTCGATGAAATCTCAATCAAGTAACTTTGAAGAGGACCACTGTTCCATTTTCCAAAAATATCACCAATCTCATCGTTTGAAAGATGAACCATTATTTTCATAACAAAGTATGCCTCAGAAATAAGCTGCATATCTCCATATTCAATACCATTATGTACCATCTTTACAAAATGGCCAGATCCTCCTCTGCCAATCCACTCACAGCATGGTTCACCATCTTCTGCTTTAGCAGCAATTGATGTAAATATTGGTTTAATATGTTTCCAGGCACCAAACGATCCGCCAGGCATTATTGATGGTCCCTTTAATGCTCCCTCCTCTCCTCCGGAAACTCCTGTTCCAACAAAGAGCAATCCCTTTGATTCAACATACTTCTGTCTCCTTTCACTATCTGCAAAATAGGAATTTCCTCCGTCTATAATAATATCCCCGGGAGTAAGCATAGGAATAAGCTGATCAATTATTTTGTCAACCGCCTCTCCTGCCCTTACCATCATCATAACTTTTCTTGGCGACTCCAGAGAATCTGTAAACTCTTTCAGAGAGGAAAAACCCTCAATGTTTTTACCGGCTGCCCTTCCTGCAATAAACTTATCTGTTACCTCTGCAGTTCTGTTGTAAACCGATACTTTATAACCTTTACTCTCCATATTGAGAACAAGATTTTCTCCCATTACGGCCAGTCCAATCAGGCCAATATCTGATTTTTTCATTTTTCTGAAAATTTTTCTCTATTTAAATATAGACAATAACAAATTTCTCTCCAACTAGTTTTACTAAATTTGTGTCATAATAATAAAGGATATGAATATTTCAATAAACCTCCGGGTATTATCTCCAATCGCGGCTATCTTAATTTCATTTTTGTCATCTTGCGGCAGCAGCTCAGTTGATGAAAGTTATCAGTTTGAATACAAGGTTATACCATCGGTTATAAACGATGATGCAGGCAGGATAGAGTATCTTTCTGCAAGATTCTGGGATAACATTCCATGGAATGATACAAATACTGTCATAAAGATAGTTCAATTACAGAAGCCCTTTGCAGATTACCTTCAGATACTCTCTTCGGGTTCTCTCTCCTCTGCCGCGGAATCTCTTGGTAAACTTGCAGAGCAGTGCGCCAATTCCGGCAGAAATATTCAGGAACCATTTACAGAACTGTTTGAGCAATCTTTATACGATCCAAATTCATCTTATAAGAATGAAGAGCTTTATATTCGTGTGGCGGAGGGGTTTTTAAGAGGGAATAACCTAATACCCGGAGCTCGGGAGAGATTCAACTTTCAGCTCACTACTCTTCGCAAAAACAGAATTGGAACTATTTCTGAAGATTTTAAGATTATTACATCAAAAGGAAGAGAAATCAATTTACATTCTTTTGTATCTCCATATACCCTTCTCTTTTTTTATGAACCTGAATGCAAGTCATGCAACACAGATAAAGAGTATATTACTGGTTCAAAGGTATTTCTGAACGCAGGAAAAATCATAAAGATTGTTGCAGTATACACCGGTACAGACCTGGCAGTCTGGGAGGCTCACTCCGGAACATTCCCGGAAAACTGGGACGTAGGTCATGATAAGGATAATATGATTGTAAACGAAAGTATTTATGACAGAAGAGCCTCTCCTTCAATATATATACTGGATAAAAACAAAAAGGTAATTCTTAAAGATGCTAATGCATATGAAGCAGAGGCCTTTATTGCAGAGAATATTATAAAACAACCTCTTCAATAAAGTTGTCTTCAAGATACCAAATATAGCCTTTTACTTCAGGAAAACCCATCTCTCTCATAAGTTCCATATAGCGTGCAATTTGTCTTGAGTGAGAAGAAGATCTTAGTTTTCCGGTCTTAAAATCAATTACTGAGGTCTCTTCAGAGACTAAGACTCTGTCCGGACGGCTTATCACTCCTCCCGGCTCAATAATTTCGAGCTCATTATACACCCCGGATTTGCCTTCAAACCACCCTCTAAATCTGACAGATCCAACAAGCTCTGTTAGCATCGCGACTGTTGACACTTCATCTTCAGGCAATAATTCACCAGCAGATACAGCTTCCTTTACTGAGTCAGCTATATCTTCATGAGAATAGATTCTCGATAGAATCGAGTGAATAATTACTCCTCGTTTTCTGGCTTTCTGAGACTCACTGAAGAACTCTCCTGCTCTCAGTGAAAGTTTGAGCATTTCTGCAGGATTTGATGTTATGAAGTCAGGAATGAGAATTTCATCTGATATATTTTCAGACTGTTTCGATATTTTTTGAATCTCCCCAAATATTACCTCCATTTTGTCATTCATCTCCCCCTCATATCTGGAATAAAGGAAGTTGGATATCTGTGAATTATTGTTTCCCTTTAGCTTGTTTGAAGGTGCAAAGATTATAAGATTATCTACAGCTCGGGTGAATGCAACATATGCCAGGTTGATGTTGTCCACAATGTTACGCATGTACTCCTCTTTCCAAGCAGCAGAAAAATGAGTATCGGCCAGCCAGCTCCTTCTCACTACAGGAACAAGTGGCAGGGAGTTAAAGGGCTCAATCTGCGGCTTGCACCACATAATTCCACCATCTGCCCTGGAAAAATTCAAAGTAAGGAAAGGAATAATTACAGAACCTATTCCTAAACCCTTGGATTTATGAATAGTCATAACCCTTACAGCATCCTGACCCTCAGGAGCGGGAACAGACTTTGACACTCCCTTTTCATCCCACCATTCAAGAAATGCAGAGAGGTCAGATCTGTTATTCCTGACATATTCCAGTACTGAGTCCAGAAAGGCCAGAATGTATACAGACTCTCCTCTTCTGATATCTTCGCCAAGTTTTCCCGCAATAGCCTCACACATCTCATAAAGAGGGAGTCTTGCTATCTCCTCAGATGACTCCAGGGAGATATTGGAGAACTCAGCAATAGTGTTGTTAATTGAGTCATCCGGTTTATTGTAATACCTTAGGGTTGAAAGAATTGCTGAGACACTATCTGACGATCTGAGGAAGAGTGACTCCTCTGATATCACTTTGTAGCCCTTACTTATAAGATATTCTGCAACTTCTGCTCCCTCCTGATTTGATCTTACGAGAATTGCAATATCTCTCAAACTTTGTCCGCTTTGTACAAAAGCATCAATTTTTGAAGGTATAAGGCCAATAGCCTTTTGCTTCCAGGATTCCTCTGCTCCCTTTTCATCCTCGAAGAATTTTATCTCCACATAACCATGACGCATCTCTCTTCCCTGCGGGAGATGCTGTTCAACTCCGGAATAAATCCGGGAAACTGTAAAGTTACTCTTTAGCATCTCTTCCGTTGGAGCTGCAATAAGATCACACTGTTCTGCGGCAAAAGGAAAGAAGTCGTTGTTGAAATCAATAATCTCCTTAGCAGAACGCCAGTTTTCATTAAGCTCTTTTTCAGATATTGAATCAATTCCAATATCTGAATATACATTGCTGTTGAGCAGGCTCCAGTCAGATCCCCTCCATCTGTAAATACTTTGCTTTACATCACCCACAATAAGATTGTCGTAACCGGATGCAAGGCTGTTCAGCACAAGCGGCCGGAAATTCTCCCATTGAAGAACAGATGTATCCTGAAATTCGTCAAGCATAAAATGGTCAAGTCTGGTTCCCATTTTTTCATATATGAACGGGGTATCGCTGCCGTCAATAATCTGATTAAGAAGCTCAGTTGTCTCGGAAATAAGAACAATTCCGTTCTCTCTGGATACATCCTTAATATTTTTATCAATGTCTGATAGAATTCCAAGAGTAAACAGATTAGGATAAATAGCCTGAGCTGTAGTATAATCGGTATACTTCTCCTCTTCAAGCTCGGTTATTGAATTCATTGTATCAAGTAATCCAAGCTCAATAGCTTTTTCAGACCTGGCAACCAAAGAGGGATCGTTTTTAACCGCATCTTTTGAAAGCCATTTTGAAGTATCGTTACATGCCTTATAAAATCTGTCGCCGGAGAGAGAAAAATCCCCGTTTAAAATCTTTGCAAACCTTGAGGCAAAAGATGCCTTGGTGTAGCTGAAATCATCAGCTGAGAGCCCCGAAGACTTTAATATTGATAGCGCATTTTTGGCGCAGCCTCGCATCTTCTCTTCATAGCTGCCCAGTATCTCTTTAAGAATATTATTATAATCTGTAATAGCCTCCTTGTCTGTGATTGAATCTCCGCTCTCTTTAACAGCAAGTTTGTATGCCTCTCTGAAGAGTTGTTTTGCTGTTGAAAAAACGCCAGACTTCACATCCCAGTTATCTCCCGCTTCAATTTTCTCGTAAGAGAGATTCAGCAGCCATTCAAGTATCGGCTCATTTTCCGCTTTGTCCAGGTTAAGAATCATCTGGTCAATTGCCTGAAGCAATACCATATCCTGATCAAGCTCCACACTGTACGAACTGTTTTTGCCAATTTCCCTGGCAAATGCTCTTACAGCCTGCTGAAAAAACTTATCAATTGTGCTGATATTAAAATGTGAATAGTCATGCAAAATGTTTGTCAGAACACTCTTTGCTTTTGGATCATTTTTTGACTTTTTAAAAAGCACCTCAACAATGCGTCTCTTCATCTCTTCTGTAGCCTTATTCGTGAAGGTAACAGCAAGAATCCTCCTGTATGCAAGATTGTCTTCGCTGAGTAGTCGAAGATACTCCTCAGTAAGCTTATGAGTTTTACCCGATCCGGCCGATGCTTTGTATAGTTTTACTTTTCCCATATCATCTGCATATCTGGTTAAACGGGCAATATGCGCACCTTCTTTCAATCTGAGTCTGAACAAATGGAACATCAGGATTAAAAATTTCAAAGATCTTCTCTCTGAGAAGTCTCTTGAAGTTTTCAATCACAGAAGCATCTGAGGCCAGTTCCAGAGTCCCTCCGTGAACAATCTCCCTCAAAATATACGGAGTGAGTATTGATTCCCTGTTTGGTGCCAGCAACATGGCATATATATACATTTGCAGAATCACATCATATTTCTTATCGGTTGAAGAATTGAAAATCTCGTCCAACTCTCTGTATGAATCGGGATTTCTGCCTGTTTTGTAATCCACTATTCTTAGCATATTGTCCCGTTCATCTACCCTGTCTATGAAGGCTTTAATTCTGACAGACTTTCCCTCCGCAAATTTAAAAGGCTTGTCCATTCTCATTTCGGAATCGACATATCTGAATGGAGCAATCATTTTGTCATATTCCAGGGTTTTGATTACATATCTGACAATAAGCTTTTTTACAAGGAGGTTGTGCCCTTTAATTTCATTAATATGCTGCTCTTCCCGGAATTCATCAGCAACAACATTTTCTAAATAATCATGATTTTTGATAATGGATGAAAGCATCTCTCCCGTTACCTCTTTCCCTTTGAAATTATTGTAAATATTCTCCATTGTCTTATGGAAGATATTGCCAAAAGTATTGGCTTCAACAGACTCTGAAACAGAGGCTTCCTCCTCAACTCCCTTGACAAACTGAAGATAGAACTTCAGAGGACATGATATGTATGCATAAATTGATGAGGCAGAGAGAGCCTTAGTCCCGTCAAGAAACTTTTCCAGTTGCTTCATGACAAGGTCATTTTTCTCAACTAATACAGGCTCTTTGGACGTTTTGCCAATTCTGTAGGTGGCAATACTCTCCTTCATTGCAGCCTGATAGTGATACTTAAGCTGAAGAATAAATCTGCTTTTCTCTCCGGTAACGAGGCCTTCGCTTCTGGTATCGTAAATTAGCCAAAGTTTTTTTGCCCTGTAAACTGAGCGGTAAAAATGGTAAGCGGTAACTCCGTCCCTGTACTCAAAATCCGGAAGAGAAAAACCTCTGCGAAGGTTATTAGGAATAAATGAATTTGATGCAGACTTAGATGGAAATATGCCTTCATTCATTGAGCAAATCACCAGATTATCAAAGTCAAGGCATCTTGTCTCAAGAACGCCCATTATCTGAAGACCAGCTAGTGGTTCACCCCGGAAAGGGATGGATGTTGAATTGACAATTTGTCTGAATAGCCTGAGATATGTACTCACTGACATTGGAATTGAAAAGCCTTTTAGTTTGTTTACAGTCGTGTAGAGATAGTAAATAAACTCTTTTTCAACGGAGGTTACCTCAATTCTGGCAACCAGTAAATCCATTATCTCGAGCAAATAATCAGAGAGTTTGGAAATGTTTTCTTCCGGCAGACTATTGTCGTCTGTAACTCTCCTGAAAATTTTCTCAAGGAGCTCGTCACCCGCAAACAATGCTGGATTAATATATATCAGATTGTTTTTGGAAATCTCTTTTTCTGCCTGTTCAGAAGCCTTGCAGGATATTAGCTTAATATAGCTGTGTCTTAGTATTGGTAATACTCTTCTGAAATAGAGAGAGCCTCTTTGAAGTTCAATAAAATTTTCGACTAATGAGACAATTGAGCCCTCCCTTAATGGATATCCCATTGTAACGTTAATACCATCTATGCTGCTATCTACTGATCGCAGCAAAGGTGTCAGAAGAGACTCATCCGGGAGTATAACTGCACTTTTAATTCCGCCTTTTTGTTGTTTGATTATCTCTCCGGTAAGTTTTGCCTGACCGGTTGCAGAAGGCACTCCAATAACCTCAATTTGCGGTACTCCTGATACTGAAAAATCGAGAATCATTTTTGATGGGAATCTCAGCATATTTTCACGAATAAACAGAGAAGCCTTATTATCTGAATCTGTTATCATCTCTCCGCAGAAATCCCAGTAAAAATCTGCTTTACCGGCTTTCTGAAGGGTTGTCATAAACAACTTCTCACATTCATTCAGCGCATTGAAACCCACAAACACGATCTCTCTGTATCCGCCAAGTTTCTCCATCAGATCTGTATCGCTTCCTGAGAGCAGAGAATTGGCAATCTTACGGTAAATCATACCTTCGTATCCGCATCCATCTGCCTCAAGCTCCGCTCTCAATCTAATGTACATAGGATAAAGAACCTCCCACAGAGCTTTGAATTTCAATTTTTTTTCACTCTCTTCTCCTGTAATAAAGCTTGACCAGAAGCCTTTGACAGCTTCAAGCTGCCTGGGCGACAGGAAAGAATAGTCGCTGTCTATCTCCTTTAGATCCTTTACATTCGCAAAGAGTTTTTCTGCATCTGCCAGGTATTTGTCAACATCATCAAAATCGCCAAGAACTATCTCTCCCCAAAAGATGAATTCATCAAAACTCTCCCTGGACTCAGAGAGCTGAGTAAAAATTTTGTAAAGTCTGAAAAGCACATCCAGCCTCTCGGCGCCTCTAAGACCGGACAGTCGTGTAAAAAGGTCATTGATAGTGAGAACAGCAGGAGAAAAAATTGGTTTTTCTGTAATTTCACCCAGCTCTTTTTGAAAGAAAAGGGCCGCTCTTCTGCCCGGAAAGACAAAACAAATTTCATTAATCTTTTGTCCCTCACGGCCATAAAAGCTGCCGGCTATCTCTTTCAGAAATTTCATTACAGGCTCCTTGCTCTAAGTTCTTTTGCCTTCTCTTCAAAACCTGGTTTTCCCAGTAAAGCAAACATATTTTTCTTGTAATCCTCAACTCCAGGCTGGTCAAATGGATTGACACCAAGCATATATGCACTTATACCACAAGCCTTTTCAAAGAAATAGAACATTGCACCAATGTTATATTCGTTAATTTCAGGAAGCACAACTCTCATATTTGGAACACCTCCGTCTACATGAGCTATTCTTGTACCCAGCTCAGCCATTTTGTTGCATTCGTCAATACTCTTTCCGGAAAGGAAATTGAGCCCGTCAAGATTTTTGGGATCATTTGCAATTGAAAGCGAGCGCGAAGGTTTTTCAACACTTATAACCGTTTCAAAAATATGCCTTTCACCCTCCTGAATATATTGGCCCATAGAATGGAGATCAGATGTAAAATTCACAGATGCAGGAAAAATTCCTCTGTTCTCTTTTCCTTCACTCTCTCCATAAAGTTGTTTCCACCATTCGGCAACATACTGTAATTTTGGATTGTAGTTTACAATAATTTCAATCTTCTTGCCTGAGTTGTACAGAGCATTCCTGATTGCAGCATAGGCCACTGCAGGATTCTTCTCAGAACGTTCAGATGTAACTGCTTCCATATCTTTTGCTCCACGTAGCATAGCTCTTATGTCAAAGCCGGCTATTGCCACAGGCAGCAGTCCTACCGGAGTCAGAACAGAGTAGCGACCTCCCACATCATCCGGAATAATGAATGTTTCATAGCCCTCCATATCGGAAAGCTTTCTTAGTGCACCATGTGCGGCATCGGTAACTGCAACAATTCTTCCTGCGCTCTCCTCCCTTCCGTATTTCTCCTCAAAATGCTGCTTGATAATTCTAAAAGCCACCGCCGGCTCTGTAGTGGTTCCTGATTTTGAGATTACAACCGCCGCTGCAGATTTTCCGGAAAGTAGTTCCATTAATTCAGAAAGATAATCTTCTGAAAGGTTTTGTCCTGCAAAGACAATTTTTGGTGAAGAACTATTCTCCATATACAGGTCAAAATGGTGTGCAAAAGCTTCCAGTGCCGCTTTTGAGCCCAGATATGAACCTCCTATGCCAATTACAACCACAACATCTATTCCTTTGCTCCATTTTAGGGCTACTTTTTCAATCCTGTCAACAATGGTGGCGTCTATTGTTGAAGGTAAATTCAACCAGCCGAGGTAATCGTTGCCACGGCCCTCTCTTCCCTCAAGTATATCAAGAGCTTTAAGTGAATTGCTGAATGCCTCCTCTATCTTTCCTTTTGCAAGAAATTCTCTTGCTGCATTAAAATCTACCTCTATTATTCTTTTCATGTTACTGTAGCTGATCTGCAAGTTGTTTAATAATATAAGCCGGATATTTTTGTTCATACAAAATCTTATACATGGCCTCGGCTATGGGCATGTGAAGATTATATTTTCTGTTGATCTCGTAAATGCATTTTGTTCCGTAATAACCCTCTGCAACCATGTTCATCTCTACCTGAGCAGACTGAACAGAATAGCCCTTGCCAATCATCATTCCGAATGTTCTGTTTCTGCTGAACTGAGAATAGCTCGTAACGAGCAGGTCTCCAAGATATGCAGATGTTGCAGTCCTGCGGCTCTTATCGGGATGAGTTGCATGCAAAAAGTCTCTCATTTCATGAAAGGCATTGGTTATTAATACTGCCATGAAATTATCACCATACGACAGAGAGTGGCACACTCCGGCAGCTACTGCATAAATATTTTTAAGAACAGCTGCATACTCAACTCCGTAAATGTCTGTTCCGGGTATAGTCTTGATGTAGTCACAAGCAAAGATGTCACACATAGATCTTGCGACTTCAATATATTTGCTTGAAAGGGTTAAATATGAAAGCCTTTCCATTGCTACCTCCTCGGCATGACACGGCCCGCTGATAACACCTATCCTGCTAAATGGCAAGGAGTGAGATATATTAAAATACTCAGCAATTGAAATATTTTCAACAGGAACCATTCCCTTAACAGCAGTAATTACAAACTTCTCTTCAAGTGAACGGTTTATGTTTTCTGCAACATTCATAAAATAGGCAGAGGGAATTGCAAATACAAGTACATCTGCCGAATCTATAATTTCATTTATATCACTGCTAAAGTCAATCCGGGCAGGATCAAACTCAACAGCCTGAAGGTAATAAGGATTATGACCTCTCTTTATAATACTTTCAATAACGACTTCGTCTCTGATGAACCATGATATGCGCGGCTGATGGTTTAACAGCAATTTCGCAAGTGCTGTTGCCCAGCTTCCGCCTCCTACCATGGCATAACGAAGGTTCTCTCTTTCCAGAAACTTTTTCATGATACAAATATACCTATTTTGCCTCACTCTCGGATAATTCTTTTATTTTTGCAATGGACCGAATATATATCAACAAAATGAATTTAAACACATTATATACAAAAGCATTAAACCTGGAGTCACTCTCATCTGAAGAAGGTGCCTTTCTGTACCGGAATGCCCCACCATCAGAACTGTTCGAAACAGCACAGAGAGTCAGGTTTATTCATGTACCAGAAAAAAAGGTAAGCTGGCAAATTGACAGAAACATCAATTATACCAATGTCTGTATTTCCGGCTGTCTTTTTTGCAATTTTCACTGTACAGTATCTCAGAAAGATAAATCATACACAACCAGTACAGAAGAATACAGAATAAAGATTGCAGAACTGAGATCACTCGGGGGTGACCAGATATTGCTGCAGGGTGGATTACACCCCGGTTATGATATTACTTTTTACGAGAATCTTTTTACAGAGATAAAGTCTATTGACCCTGAAATCAAGCTGAATGCACTGGGGCCTCCCGAAGTAGCCCACATTGCAAGAATTAGCAAAATAACAATTGAGGAGACTCTGCACAGGCTTGTAAGAGCCGGACTTACTACTTTGCCTGGAGCCGGTGCCGAGATTCTTTCAGACAGGGTCAGAAAAATCATTTCCCCTGCGAAGCCAAATACTCAAAAATGGTGTGAAGTAATGAGAGCAGCTCATAAAATGGGTCTGAGCACAACTGCCACAATGGTTTACGGACATATTGAAACTATTGAGGAGAGAATGGAACATCTTGTAACAATCAGGGAGATACAGAGAGACAAACCCTCAGATGCCCCGGGTTTTAGGGCTTTCATAAGCTGGCCAATGCAGATGGAGGGAACAAAACTGTCGCAAATCTATTCAGGAAAAGATATTACACCCGTTGAACACCTTAAAATGGTTGCAATGAGCAGGATTATGCTCAACAATATACCTCATATACAGGCTTCATGGCTTACAGTGGGAGAAGCAACAGGACAGATGGCGCTGCATTGCGGAGCAGACGATATGGGTTCAATCATGATTGAAGAAAATGTAGTTTCCTCTGCAGGTGCGAATTACAGAATGGGGAGTGAAGAGATGCAAAGGAGAATCAAAGAGGCCGGATTCGAACCATGGCTCAGAGGACAAGACTATTTGCCCCGCTAAAGAACAGGAGTCTGTACCTCCTGTTCATAACCCGAATCTTTAATTAAATTCTGTCCCAGTGCCGCCTCTACTGCGAGAGTATCGCAGCGTTCATTCTCAGGGTGTCCGGCATGTCCCTTAATCCATACGAATTTTACCTTATGGATTCGGTAAATTTTTAGAAACCGTATCCATAAATCGGGATTTTTCTTTTTGGCAAAAAGCTTTTTCTCCCAGCCGAATACCCAGCCCTTGTTTACTGCGTCACATACATATGAAGAATCTGAATAGACTGTAACCAGTGAGCCCGGGCGCTTTAAAGCCTCAAGTCCCACAATAACAGCCAGCAATTCCATTCTGTTGTTTGTAGTAAGTAAAAAACCAGCCGAGATCTCTTTTCTGTGAGACCCGCTTTTTAGAACTACACCATAACCTCCGGGTCCGGGGTTACCCCTTGACGACCCATCAGTAAATAATTCAATCATTGTTGTTCCTTGAGGTTGGAATCTCAACCCTGAGAGGGTTTATTCTAAGCAGATCATACTCCTTTCTTTTGCGGAAAATATCAACTGCCATAAATATGGCGCTTAGCATTGAAGAGTGGCTCGCCTTATTCTTACCGGCAATATCAAAAGCCGTTCCATGGTCAGGAGATGTCCTCACTACCGGAAGACCGGCTGTATAATTAACACCCTCTTCAAATGAGAGCGATTTAAACGGAATAAGTCCCTGGTCATGATACATGGCCAGAATTGCATCAAATTTCTTGTATACAGGTGAAGAGAAGAATCCGTCAGGAGAATACGGACCAAATACAAGCTCGTCTGCCTCTTTCAGCTCTTTGATTGCAGGCTTGATAATATCCTCTTCCTCATGTCCCATAAGTCCTTCTTCACCGCAATGCGGGTTAAGAGAAAGAACGGCAACCTTTGGATGTTCAATTCCAAAATCCTTTTTAAGTGAATCAATCATAATCCTGCACTTTTTCTCAATCAGCTCCTTGGTAATTTTTCCGGGAACATCTTTAAGAGGCAGGTGATTTGTTACCAGACCAACTTTGAGATCTGATGAAACCATAAACATAAGAGAATCCGGAGAGTTAAACTCCTTTGCCAGATATTCTGTGTGACCGCTGAAGTGAAAACCGTCGCGGTTCATTGATGCTTTATTGAATGGAGCTGTAACAAGCACGTCAATTTCTCCGCTTCTTAGATGCTCTACCGCTTTTTCAAGTGACTGATATGCTCCCTTTGCACTCTCAGGGGTAGACTTACCCGGCTCGGCAACCACTGTATCAGGCACACAATTGATAATATTAATTCTTTTATGGTGAATCTCAGATGGATTTGCAATCACATTTGTAACCATTCCCTCTGTTTCGTGAACCTGCTTTTTGTAAAACCCAAAAAGTTTTGAAGAGCCGTAGATAACCGGAGTGCAAATTTCAATTACCCGACTGTCTGTGAGTGCTTTCACTATTACTTCATAAGAGATGCCATTGCTGTCTCCCTGGGTTATCCCAACCACTATTTTATTGCCCATGTTTAATGCTTCAAGAAATTTTGTGCAAGATACAAAAATCTGAGAAGATTGTTAACTTTGTGATATGCCTGGTATATTGGAAAGTGAGATAAAATTTCTTCCCGGAGTTGGCCCTAAAAGAGCTGCACTTCTTGAAAAGGAGCTTAACATAAAAAGCTTCCGGGATATGCTTTACCTCTTCCCATTCAGGTATGTAGACAGATCCCGCATATACACAATTAGCGAAGTGGAGGCTACAATGAGCTTCATTCAGCTAAGGGGTAAGATTACAAGAATAAACCTAATTGGTGACAAAGGCCCTGCCAGACGGCTTGTTGCTACTTTTGCAGACCCCACAGGAGTCATTGACCTAGTCTTTTTTCAGGGGGTCAAATGGATGAAAGATAAGCTTAAGCTTAATACTGAATACATTGTATTTGGTAAGCCTGCTGTTTTCAACCAAAGTCTCAACATGGTACATCCAGAAGTTGACTCTGTTACAGAGGAGAATCCATTTTATATTGGCAACATGATTGGTGTCTACTCCTCCACCGAAAGAATAAGAAACAGCGGCATTGGCAATAAGCAATTTGCAAGATTTCAGGCAACTCTCCTGCGTCAGTGCCTTGACGTAATTCAGGAGTCGCTTCCAGCTGAAGTTATTGAGAAAAAGAGACTTGTCTCTCTCCGTGATGCACTTCAGAATATCCATTTTCCGTCAGATATGAAGAGTCTTGCTGCAGCACAGCTAAGGCTAAAATTTGAGGAGTTGTTTTTCCTGCAGCTCTCCCTTCTGAGGCAAAAAAGTTATCGTCAGCGTACTGCAAAAGGTATATTGATGCCTAAGGTGGGCAGCTATTTCAATAAATGCTTCGAAAATATTCCGTTTGAACTTACTAATGCACAAAAAAGAGTAATAAGAGAGATCAGGAGTGATTTTACATCCGGAAAACAGATGAACAGGCTTTTGCAGGGAGATGTGGGGAGCGGTAAAACAATGGTTGCAATTTTATGTGCGGTACTCGCAGCCGACAATGGTTACCAGTCTTGCATAATGGCGCCAACTGAAGTTCTGGCCAACCAGCACTTTGTTGGTGTAAAAAAAATAATTGAAGGTTCCGGCATCAATACGGCACTTCTTACAGGCAGTACTAAAGCAAAGGAGAGAAGAGCTATTGCAGATGGGCTGATGAACGGATCAATTCATATTCTGTTTGGCACACATGCGCTCATTGAAGATGCAGTACAGTTTGCAAACCTTGGATTTGCCGTGATTGACGAGCAGCACAGGTTTGGAGTTGAACAGCGCTCCAAGCTGTGGAGCAAAAACGAGTTAATGATGCCGCATGTTCTGGTTATGACTGCAACTCCAATCCCAAGAACACTGGCAATGACTCTTTACGGAGACCTTGATGTATCAGTAATTGACGAGCTTCCTCCTGGCAGAAAAGCTATTCAGACAATACATGGTACTGAGTCGCAGAGAAGGCGCATATATGCTTTCATGAAAGATGAAATTAAAGCCGGGAGACAAATATTTGTAGTCTATCCTCTTATTAAAGAGAGTGAAAAGATGGATTATAAAAACCTTCAGGAGGGCTACGAACACATGATTGTAGAGTTCCCCGCACCAGAATATGTAACAGCCGTTGTACACGGACAGCAAAAAAACGAGAACAAAGCGTACGATATGGAGCTTTTTGCATCAGGCAAAGCGAACATTTTGGTATCTACATCGGTTATAGAGGTGGGCGTGGATGTTCCTAATGCATCTGTTATGATGATTGAGAGTGCAGAGAGATTTGGTCTCTCCCAGCTTCACCAGCTGAGAGGACGTGTAGGCAGGGGAAGTGATAACTCATATTGCATACTTATGACCGGACACAAGCTCACTAAAGAGTCAAAGCAGAGAATTGACCTGATGTGTTCAACCCAGGACGGATTTGAGCTGGCAGAAGCAGATATGAGAATGAGGGGGCCCGGCGATATTGAAGGAACTCAGCAGAGTGGACTTCCAATGGATCTTCATATATCAGATCTTGCCAAAGACAGTCAAATTCTTGAAGAGGCCAGAAATATGGCAATGTTGGTTCTCGAAAATGACCCTTTACTGGAAAAAAGTGAGAATTTCCTTTTGAAAACGGGACTTTCAAGACTAAGAAGAGAGGTAAAGGATTTCTCGCAGATAAGCTGAAATATTTGTAACAAACAGACAACAATGAAATACATAGGAGCACACGTAAGCAGTTCGGGTGGTGTTGAAAACGCACCCCTCAATGCAAAAAACATAGGAGCAACAGCTTTTGCTCTCTTTACAAAAAATCAAAGGCAGTGGGTCGCAGCTCCCCTTTCAGACAAAAGCATTAAGCTCTTTAAAGAGAGATGCCGTGAATTTGGATATCTGCCCCATCAGATTTTACCACACGATAGTTACCTGATCAATCTGGGTCATCCGGAATCTGAAGGACTGGAAAAATCAAGGGCAGCATTTCTTGACGAAATGCAGAGATGCGAACAGCTGGGAATTGACAGACTAAACTTTCATCCGGGAAGTCATCTGGGAAAGATATCAATAAGTGAAAGTCTTTCAAGAGTTGCAGAATCCATTAACATTACTCTTGAAAAGACAAGGGGTGTAATTGCTGTAATTGAGAATACTGCCGGACAGGGAAGCAATCTTGGCCACACTTTTGAACAGATTGCAGAAATAATCCATCAGGTTGAAGACAAGTCCAGAGTAGGAGTATGCGTTGACACATGCCACTCATTTGCTGCTGGATATGACTTATCAAACGAAAAGGGGTTTAATGAAGCTTTCGCTCATTTTGGCAATACAATTGGCTTCCAGTACCTTAAAGGGATGCACCTGAATGATGCAAAAAAAGGGCTTAACTCAAGGGTAGACAGACATGATTCAATTGGTAAGGGAACACTTGGAGAAGAGACATTTAAACTACTTATGAAAGATCCAAGATTTGACAATATTCCATTAATTCTTGAGACCCCTGACGAGGAGATCTGGAGCAGAGAAATCGCACAGTTAAAGGAATGGGGCTCTTTGTAACACAAAAAGCCATGAAACATTTATTCGTATTAATAATTTTAGTAATTTTCTCAAATACAATGGGTTCACAGAACATGCGACCGTTAACGGAGCAGGAGAAAAGAGTTATTCTTGAGAAGGGAACTGAAGCGCCGTTCACAGGGAAATTCTACAAACACGAAGAGAAAGGGACTTACATATGCAGGCAATGCGGAAACCCTTTATATAATTCAACATCAAAGTTCGATGCAGGTTGCGGCTGGCCCAGCTTTGACGAAGAGATTCCGGGAGCCGTAACAAGAAAACGAGATGCAGACGGAATGCGAACAGAGATAGTTTGTTCTAAATGCGGAGGACATCTTGGACATGTATTTATCGGTGAAAAATTTACCGCAAAAAATACCCGTCATTGTGTAAATTCAATCTCCATGGAATTTATTCCACAGAAAAAAGAGAGTGCAATATTTGCCGGAGGTTGTTTCTGGGGCGTGGAGCATCTTCTAAGACAACTTCCAGGTGTTATTTCTGTTGAAAGCGGTTACACTGGAGGATTAATATCAAATCCTACATACGAGGAGGTTTGCAGCGGCACCTCAGGCCATGCAGAAGCTGTTGAGGTTATTTACGATGCTTCAAGAATAAGCTACGAAAAACTCACAAAATACTTCTTTGAAATACACGACCCAACTCAGGTTAACCGCCAGGGACCGGACATAGGTAATCAATATCGCTCAGAAATTTTCTATACTACTCCGGAACAGAAAATCATAGCACAGGCTCTTGTTGAAAAGCTCAGGACAAAAGGTTTTAAAGTAGCTACCACCATAACAAAGGCCGGAAAATTTTATCCTGCCGAAAAGTATCACCAGGACTATTATCTGAGAAAAGGAACTCAGCCATACTGCCACTCATACACAAAAAGGTTCTAGCTTAGTCGCCGTTAATTTTTAACTTTGCGCTCAAATTTCGGCGAATGAAGGATCTCACACAGGGCAAAGAGGGAAGACAGATTATCCTTTTTGCGATTCCCATGCTTATTGGAAACATATTTCAGCAATTGTACAATATTGTTGACAGTATTGTTGTAGGTAAGTTTGTGGGCTCTGTTGCCCTGGCGGCAGTTGGTGCCTCTTTCCCGATATTGTTTACCCTCTCTGCCCTTGTTGCAGGTATTACAATTGGTGGATCTGTGCTCATTTCTCAATATTTTGGGGCAAAAAATTACCATAAAGTAAAGATAACATCAGACACTTTGCAGATCTTTCTGATGATTAGTTCACTCTTGTTGTCTGTGGTATTTTTTATTTTCAGCAGACCGCTTTTTCGTATGCTTGCCATACCTGAAGAGGTTTTGCCTGATGCCGTAAGATATTTTGACATAGTAATTATCAGCACTACCCTGCCCTCTTTTATGTTGTTCGGAATCTCAGCAATAATGCGTGGTGTTGGTAATTCGCTCACTCCTATCTATTTTACTGTTGGATCGATTATTATGAACACAATTTTAGATATTGTGTTTGTTCTGGGATTTGGCTGGGGAGTTGAGGGCGCAGCATGGGCAACCGGTATTTCGTCGGTAGCTGCATGGCTTGCATTATGGTATCATCTCAACAAGAATGAAGAGAATATTATCAGATTCAATCTTAACTACAAAAAATGGGAATTTGACTGGGAAAATTTCAAACTCTCCCTGAGAATAGGACTTCCATCCGGTATTCAGCAGACACTTGTTGGGCTGGGCAGCATGGCTCTTCTGTCAATAGTTTCACCTTTTGGAGTTGCAACTCTGGCAGCCTATACAGCTGCTGGAAGAGTAGACATGTTTGTTTCAATGCCTGCAATGAATCTTGCAGCTGCTTTATCCTCATTTGTAGGTCAGAATCTTGGCGCGGGAAGGTTTGACAGGATAAGAAACGGGCTCTGGGCAACTCTTAAGTATTCTACTGCTATCTGTGTTGCACTCTCACTGGTTGTGGTATTTTTTGGAGAGGATATTATGCATCTCTTTGTTGAGGCAAATTCTCCTCACTACAATGAAATAATCAGGATTGGAAAAGAGTATCTGCTGATAGTTACCTCTTTTTACATAGTATTTTCCACAATGTTTGTGGTAAACGGAGTTACGCGCGGAGCAGGAGCCACATTCGTTCCAATGCTCATAACAACACTCAGTTTGTGGATAATAAGAATCCCCCTCGCCTGGGTCCTTTCGGACATGTTCGGAGAGAGGGGTATCTGGTGGTCAATTCCTGCCGGCTGGTTAATTGGCTGCGTTGGTGCAATTCTCTACTACAACTCAGGGTTGTGGAAAAAGCACCGTGTTAAAACTGCTCTTAGTTAGCAGATCCGCCGCTCCATGCAGATTTGAGTCCTACTGTTCTGTTGAATACAACTTTATTGTCTGTTGAATCTGAATCTTTTACGAAATAGCCAATTCGTTCGAACTGCACAGCTATTCCGGACTTATCTTCAAGTACTGATGGCTCTGAATGTCCCTTAACTACAATAAGCGACTGCGGATTAATGAAGTCTTTGTAATCTTTGTCTTCCGGAATTGAATCCATATCAGGCTCTGTAAAGAGACGGTCAAAAAGACGAACTTCGGTTTCCACAGAGTGTGTTGCCGAAACCCAGTGAATGGTTCCCTTAACAGAACGCCACTCCCCTGTTCCGGGTCTGCTTTCGGGATCGTATGTACAGATAATTTCTGTTATCTCACCGGTGTCATTTTTTACAATTCTCTCACATTTAATAATATAAGAATATTTTAGTCTGACTTCGCCACCCGGTTTAAGTCTGAAATATTTTTTTGGAGGCTCCTCCATAAAATCCTCTCTTTCGATAAGAAGCTCTCTTGAAAATGGAATTTCTCTAGTTCCTGCTTCGGGATTCTCCGGGTTAACAGGAGAGTTAAAATACTCTACTTTACCTTCAGGATAGTTAGATATTGTAAGCTTAACAGGGTCAAGCACTGTCATATACCTGTTTGCTCTCTTGTTCAGATCCTCCCTTGCGCACCACTCCAGAAGTGAGAGGTCAATAATATTGTCTCTTTTGGCAACACCTACCTTGTCTGCAAACATGCGTATGCTTTCAGGAGTAAAACCTCTTCTGCGCAAACCGCAAATTGTAGGCATTCTGGCGTCATCCCAGCCGGTCACAAATCCGTTTTTAACTAATTCAAGAAGTTTTCTCTTTGACATCACTGTGTAAGTGAGGTTCAGACGCGCAAATTCATATTGTTTTGAAGGGAAAATCTCCAGTTGCTGTATGAACCAGTCATACAAAGGTCTGTGAACATCAAACTCCAGTGTACAAATAGAGTGAGTAATCTTTTCAAGGGAGTCACTCTGACCATGTGCATAGTCGTACATAGGATATATGCACCAGCTGTCTCCGGTACGATGGTGATGGGCATGAATAATTCTGTAGAGGATTGGATCCCGCATGAGCATGTTTGAGTGTCCCAGGTCAATTTTCGCTCTGAGAACCTTTGATCCCTCTTCAAATTCGCCTGCACGCATCCTGGAAAAAAGCTCCAGGTTTTCTGCAACTGACCTGTCTCTGTATGGCCCTGGTTTGCCGGGCTGAGTTACAGTTCCCCGGTTCTGACGAATCTCTTCCTGAGTTTCGTCATCGACGTAGGCAAGGCCCTTTTTAATCAGTTCCTGAGCCCATAAATACAACTGCTCAAAATAGTCAGAAGCATAAAACTCATTAGCCCACTCAAATCCAAGCCATTTAACATCTTCCTTGATGGAATCGACATACTCAACATCCTCCTTTGTAGGGTTGGTGTCGTCAAAACGAAGATTAGTCTTTCCGCCATATTTTTTTGCAAGTCCAAAATTGAGGCAGATGCTTTTTGCGTGGCCTATATGAAGATACCCGTTCGGTTCAGGAGGAAAGCGGGTTAATATTGATTTGTGTTTGCCCTCTGCGAGGTCGCGTTCAACTATCTCTTCCAGAAAATTCAGCTGACGCTCCTCTGGTGCAACTATCTTAGTCTCTTCCATACAATTTCATAAATTAACCCGCAAATATAAGATTTCTTACGTAACTTTGCGAATAACGCAACCATCAAATACCCCTTACATATGCTACAATCCATGACCGGCTACGGAAAAGCCGAATGCACAACAGAAACTGGAAAAATAACGGTTGAAATAAGATCCGTAAATGGCAAGAATGCAGATATTGGTCTCAAAACACAATTGATACCAAGAGAGAACGAGCATGAAGTCCGTCAGCTTATTTCAAAAATTCTGGTAAGAGGCAGCATAGATTTGTTTGCTAATCTTGAAAGCACAAGAGAGAGCACAGGTAAAAGCATTAACAAAGATTTGTTTACAGCTTATTATAATCAGATACGAGACATCAACAAATCTCTTCCTGAAAGCCTGAGCGAGACAGACCTTCTCTCAATAATTCTGCGAATGCCAGATGTAATTGAGAGTCAGAAATCATCTCCCGACACAGACATTTGGGAATCGCTGAAGGCTTGTATCACTGATGCTGCAAATGCTCTCAATGACTTCAGGTCTGCAGAGGGAAAGAAACTTGGAGAAGAACTCAAAAAAAGGGTTGCACTTATTCTTGAAAACCTGACACAAGCCGAACAATTTGATGAAGAGCGGGCACAACTGGTAAGAACCAGATTACAGTCAAAGCTTGAAGAGGTAAAAGGGTCTGTAGATTTTAACAGATTTGAACAGGAGATCATATATTATCTGGAAAAACTTGACATTACAGAAGAGAAGGTAAGATTGCGCCAGCATTGCTCCTATTTTCTGGAGACACTTGACAAGGAAGATTTTCCGGGAAAAAAGCTGGCATTTATTGCTCAGGAGATGGGAAGAGAGATAAATACACTGGGGTCAAAGGCAAATCATGCCGAGATGCAGCGTAAGGTTGTGATGATGAAGGATGAACTTGAAAAGATTAAAGAACAGACTCTCAACGTTTTGTAAATTATTTGCAAATATTTTTGCAACTTTTGGTAAAGCAGTTTCGTCTATAATGCAGAAAACAAAAAAAACTTTTGCAAACACAATTTTTCTGCTTTATGAAAACAACTCTTTCCACACTCGCAATCGCCTTCACATTAGCTGCAATAACCCCCGCAGCTATGGCGCAAACCAAAACCGCTCCGCTTTCCAATCCGAAATATGACGCTACACTACTTGTACGCTCTGCTTTCAGGAATCTTGACAAAAACTACTGTACAACAAGCAATTTTGTATCA
>Ga0351881_1087_pt1 | contig 23568 bp, 18 predicted proteins | sample BONcelFGM3001E15_FD_206769 | JGI IMG/M metagenome (GOLD analysis project Ga0351881, IMG submission 206769) | Enriched cells from coal bed in the Powder River Basin, Montana, United States - BONCAT cells FGM rep3 HSBNCT.FGM.300.1.E15 ...
GCTGCCGATGGTCTGCTTACAGCCCGCGGTGGTATGACTTCACACGCTGCACTTGTGGCACGCGGATGGGGTAAGTGCTGTATCGTAGGTTGCGACCAGCTTCATATCGACCTTCACAAAAAGATCCTTACAATTGCAGGAAAATCATACAAAGAGGGAGATGTATTCAGTCTTAACGGTTCGAAAGGATTCGTTTACGATCAGAAGATCGAGACAATGAGCGCAACTGAGAACCCTCGTTTTGTTGAATACATGAACATTGTAGACAAATACAGAGTTCTTGGGGTAAGAACCAATGCTGACACTCCTGAGGATGCACAGAATGCTATCAACTTTGGTGCAGAAGGTATTGGTCTGTTCCGTATTGAGCACATGTTCTACGGCGCAAACTCAGAGGCTCCGCTGTCGAAACTCAGAAAGATGATTCTTTCAAAGAGTATCGAAGAGCGCAAGGCTGCCCTTCTTGAACTGGAACCATACGTAAAGGAGGCTGTTAAAGGCACAATGAAAGTTATGGACGGCAAGCCTGTAACATTCCGCCTTCTTGACCCGCCACTTCACGAATTTGTTCCGCAGACAGCAGAAAAGCAGGCAGAACTTGCAAAAGAGCTTGGAATCTCTGTTGAGGACATCAAGAGAAGAGGAGAGTCACTTCACGAGGTTAACCCAATGATGGGTCACCGCGGAGTTCGTCTGGGAGTTACATACCCTGAAATTTCAGAGACTCAGTTCAAGGCAATTTTCGAAGCAACCGCAGAACTCATGAAAGAGGGCTTCAACCCTCAGCCAGAAATAATGGTTCCGGTTACGGTTACCGTTAAAGAGCTCGATCACCAGAAAGTTATCTGCGACAGAGTTCATGATAATGTTGAGAAAACATTTGGAGTTAAAATCACCTACCTCTACGGTACTATGATTGAAATTCCAAGAGCTGCTCTTCTTGCAGACGAAATGGCAAAAACTGCTCAGTTCTTCTCATTCGGAACAAACGACCTTACCCAGATGACCTTCGGTTTCTCACGTGACGACATTGGAGCATTCATGGGAGGATACCTTTCACAAAAAGTTCTTGCAGCGGATCCTTTCCAGACTCTGGATCAGGCATCAGTTGGCAAACTTGTTGAAGTAGGTATCAAGGGCGGACGCACAACCAATCCTAAACTTAAGATTGGTATCTGCGGCGAGCACGGAGGAGATCCTGAATCAGTTGAATTCTGCCATAAAATTGGCATGAATTATGTTTCATGTTCACCGTTCCGCGTTCCAATCGCAAGACTTGCTGCTGCCCAGGCTGCTATTAAAGAGTACAAATAGAAATTGAAAAATATTTCTAAATAAATGGAGCCGGCGGATAAACCTTTGCCGGCTCTTTTTGTCTATTATGAAACTATCTCCAAAAAAATGAAAAAACTGACCCTATTTTTAGTTTTAAGCGTAATTGCGGTGTCTCTTCAGGCACAGCAACACAAAGAACCTGTAGTTGTAACTGAAGTATCAGGAATGCAGGTTGTAAAGTCCATATTCCCTGAAGCTGCCGAAATTGTTCAGGCAAACGAGGTGTGGTTCAAAATTGTTAATGCTAAGAAAGAACTTCTGGGCTATTGTCTCTCAAGCAAACCTTTCTCTGATGGAATCAAGGGCTACAACGGAACAACTCCGGTTATTGTAGTTATGGACAATTCAAAGGTAATCAAGAAAATTACCCTGCTGACACACAGCGAAACCCGGTCCTACATTGCAAAACTCGAAAGACAAAAATTCTTTGGATGCTGGCAGGGACTTACAATTCGCGATGCTCTCAATGCTAAGGCAACGCCCGACACATATTCGGGAGCAACACTTACTGCAGGAGCAGTGAGAAGAAATGTTGACCTGGTACTCAGGAAAGCAAATGAAAAAAGGCTGTAAAAACAGCCTTTTTTTTATTTCCTGACAAATGCTCTCGAGTCGCCCCATTCTCCCCAGCCTATCTCAATACCATTTTTCTCCAGATTCATTTCGAGTTTGGTCTTGGAGATTGCCGCATCATCTTTTATGCCCGGTTTGTTTTCATATATCTGATAACTCTCACGTACTTCAGTAATAGTCATGTTGGGCATAATTATGTTTGCCCCGGCAAGTACAGCTTTTTCGCGACCCTCCGGATCTACAACCTGCATTGCTGTTGTTGCTGCTATATTGATTTTTGGTAATAAAAGTCTTAGCGCAGCTACCATTTTTAAGGTAAGCGAGAGATCTGTAGTGGTAATCCCAAGGCTTCCCATCGGTGTCTCTGAGTGGGTTAAATAGGGACCCATTCCAACCATATGAATTCCCATACTTTTAATAAATATCAGATCATCTGCAAGGTCTTCAAGAGTTTGATAAGGTAATCCAATCATAACACCTGTTCCGGTCTGATATCCAATCTCCTTAAGATCTTTCAGAGCCTGAACCCTCCTCTCCCAGGAGTGAAGATTATTTGCCGGGTGAATTTTTGAATAGAGCTCCGGATTTGAACTCTCGATCCTTAGCAGATACCTGTGAGCTCCTGCATCAAACCACTCCCTGTATACATCTCTTGATTGTTCTCCAAGAGAGAGCGAGATCCCAAGCTTTCCCTCAGAAATCTCTTTAATCTCCCTTACAAGTCTGGTAACTTTTCCAACATATTCAGAAGAGACTCTCTCCCCTGCCTGAAGCACCAGTGAACCGTAACCTGCCTCCCATGCAAACTGAGCCGCTTCCAGTACCTGTTTATCTGAGAGTTCATATCTGTGAACATGATCATTATCCTTCCGGATACCACAGTAGAGGCAGTTTTTAATGCAGATGTTAGACAATTCAATTAATCCTCTCAGATATACTTTGCTGCCAATATTCTCAACCTTAACATCATAAGCCTCTTTAAGGATCTTTTCAATTGCCTGAGGATCTGTTTCGCTTAGTATAGCCAGAACCTCATCTTTAGTTTCAATATCTCTTAATTTCATACACCTGTCTCATCTTTGAAAGGCATTATTGCTCTTTCGTAAATACCCATACACCACGCCAGAGTCATACCATAATTGGTAACAGGAACACCTGCCTTTACAGCCGGTCTCAACCTTGCAGCCAGTTGTCTCTGAGTTATCATACATCCCCCGCACTGAACCACCAGCGAATAGTTTTCGACAGGCACCGGTATATCATCCAGTCCCGGAACCACATCCCAGGTAATTTTTTTCCCAGTTCGCTTTTCAAGAAGTTTAGGGATTTTTATCCTGCCAATGTCATCGCATGAACTGTGATGTGAACACGATTCCAGAATCAGTACCCTGTCACCATCCTTTAAATTATCAATAGAAGGTGTGCCTTTCAGATAATTTTCAAAATTCGCCTTACTTCTGGCAAGAAGAATACTGAAACCTGTAAGAGGTATCTCATCCGGAACAACTCTGCTTACAAACTCAAAAGCCTGGCTATCGGTTACAACCATTTTAACCTTACTTTTGTTAAGCGCGATATATTTCTGAAGCATATCGGGCTGAAGGACAACAGCAACCCCTCCCCTGTCAAGCACCTCGCGGATAGCGTTTACCTGAGGCAGAATCAGCCTTCCCTCAGGAGCCTCACTGTCTATGGGGGTAACAAGGATAATCAAATCACCCTCTTCTACCAGTCCCTCAAACATTCCTCTCTGGCCGGGCAATGATGCTGAGAGAGCTTTTACTATAAATGCCGTCAATTGCTCTACCGCTGCTCTCTGATCCTCCTCTTCAATAAGTGCGCAGGAGAACTCCATAACATCACAGGCAAATTTAACAGCCAGCTCCCCTCCCATCTCTCTGTCCATCGGAATTATATCGGACTGATTATGAAGCAAAATAAAAGGAATCTCCTCCTCTTCAAATTTGCTGGCAAGATCTTTTTCGTACTTACCAAAATCATTGTTGGAATATATAAGAATTGCCAGGTCTATCTGTGAAATCACCTGTTTTGTTTTGGCTACCCTCTGGCCTCCCAGTGTACCTTCATCGTCAATTCCGGCAGTATCAACAAGAACAACAGGACCAACTCCAAAGATCTCCATTCTTTTCTTTACAGGATCAGTTGTTGTACCGGGAGTCTCTGATACAATTGCCACATCTTGTCCGGAAAGCTTGTTAATTAGCGAACTCTTGCCTGAATTTCGCTTGCCAAAAACACCAATATATCTTGCTTTACTCATAAAAAAACAGATTTAATTCAAAAAAATCCAGAATCAGATAAATCTGTGGTTCAAAGTTAACTATTTTGAACAAATGAAGATGAGGTTACTAAATTTGGATAGTCAAACCAAACATCAAACATTATGAAAAAGGGAACAAAACAGACAATTTTCTGGATACTGGCAGCAGCTGCAGTTATCATAGTTGTATTTGTACTTATGAACTGGGATTCATTCACACAGGGATACGAAGCAGGAAGTCAGCTTGCAGAATAATAGCCTACAGGGAGGGCTTGCCCAGCATCTTTATTACTTTATAACTCCATCGCCAGTGGTTGTAAAGAAGGTTACAGCCGAATGGAATAAATACAAGAGCATACAATCCCCAGTCAGAAAATTGAAGGAAAATAAAGAGAAGCAAAATGGTAAATAGCGCTGTGACCATTTGTGCTTTATAGTGTGGTACTTCGTTGCCGGAGAGCAATATAGAAGTTGAGATGTATGTGTAACCATCAAAAAGTGACGCTGCAAGCATCACAATTAGCAGCTGAACTTCAATGAAATGAGTCTTACTTCCAATGAATTCAAGTGCAGGTCCACCTGCAATGAGTACTCCGGCAAGACAAAAAACAAAGACACCGGTCGCAATTATTAGTGCCTTGTAGTACATGCGTCTCACCTGAGCGGTGTTGTTCTGAATTCTGTGCTGTGTTATCTTTGGATAAAAGGTGACAAACCAAACAACAGACAGGGTGTATGTAATTTCTGCCACCTGTTTGCTCAGTCCGTAATTACCAACAAGAGAGAGCGGAATATAGAGGGCCGCAAATGCTGCAAGCATTCTGTTTGTAAGAACCCAGCTTATACCTGACAGGCCGGATTTATATGCTGTATTCCAGAGCTTCCTTAGAATGTCCTGCCATCTCTGTGCAACTGCGCTGTTTATTGCATTTGCAGTATCTCTGTCATAAAAGGAGTTGTATGCCAGGATTCTGTTAACTGTAATTGAGACAATCTGGCCGGCAACCATGGAAATAATGCCAAATCCCAATAACAGGAATACAGAGGCAACAACAATATGAATGGATTGAGACAACACCATAATTTGCCGTGACCGGCGAACCATACCGCGACCAACAAGCAGTGCATCATAGTAATAAGTATAGAACTGATAGGCAAGCAACGCTCCGTATGCATACCATGCAACACGGGCCATAACCGGATCTCCGCTATAACCTGTAAGAATTCTCTCTACGTACCAGATTCCGGCACTAAAAAGGATAATAAAGAGAGCTAACCCTACTGCTCCGTAAAAGCGTTTCATGGAGGCAATAAGTCCCTTTAAGAGAGGATAACTTATACTGTTATCACCCTCAACAGGCGCAAATCCCTCTGCCCGGAGTGTTTTGGCACCCGAGTAAACATAAGTTACCGTTCTTGAAAAAGTTGGGAAAAACCCGAAATCAAGCAGGTCGGTCATTGCCTTGAGACTTAGCATAATGCTCCACAGACCGTAATCCTCAGCCGGCAGCATTTTTAAAATAATGGGCAAGATTATGAGGGCAGATGCCACCCTCATAAAACTTGCCGCATAATTCCAGATCAGGTCTCTCCTGCCTATTTTCATCTATGTATTTAAAAGCTGTATTTAGCTATGAACTCAAGTCTGTTGTTATGATTAACAGGATGCAGTTCATCTGCCCTGAATTTCATGTCTGTACTTTTTGCCCACTGAGCGTGAGACAAAGAGTATTCAACTCCGAAGATAAGCTTTTTAGAAAGATTGTATACAATTCTTGGTGAAATTCTTGAGAACCAGACCAGGTTTGGATCTTTGTAATATCCATAGGAATAGTCTCCTGAAGCCATTGTTTTATCCATTAGCTCATCTGTCCCGAGATTCTTTTGCAATCCGGCAAAAATGCCAAATGAGAAGTTTTTGGCAGATGGCAGATCAATATCTAACCAGGTAGAATAAGATTTTATGTTATCGTATTTGTAGTCAAGAAGCTCATTTGAGTTGCTTGAGAAGGTATTGTCAATTCTTCCGTAGCCGCCAATTATACCAAGGTGTGACAGGTTTTCACCGTAAATTCCCCACCATTTAATACAAAATCCCTTACCCAGATTTGCCTTGAAAAAGGCATTTATATCATATGAACCTATAGTTGTTGAAATAAGGTTATTTTCTGCATCAGCAGTTCGTGGTTTGAGAAGTTTGTAACTGAATGTCAGACCTCCGAAAAACTTAGCAGGATCACCAAACTTTAACTGGGCCTGAAGGTTGGGAAGTCCGGCCTGCGCCTGAGCCTTTGCAGGGCCAAGAGAGTTGTGTCCGCTGAACATTGAAGCAGCCACAACCAGTTTTGCATACTTTGATAAAGATGCTGTATACTGAATCTGCATGTTTCTGTTAAGGGGATTAAAAGGATAACCGGCCCCGAACGCAACTGTTGAAGGTGTAACCTCATTAACCATTGTAAGATGGCTTGTCTGGCCAAAGAGTAGTGAGCTATTCTCCCAATTCATATTAAAATATGCATGCCTGAGATTAAACATCCCAATATATGCCTCTGAAGAGCCTGTAAAGTCTGCCTCTATATAAGATGTTATATCTGCATTAAGCAATTTCATGCCCGTAACAGTAAATGAAAGACGCGATGTCGCAATTGATGCATTAAAAGACCTGGTGGAATTCAGGTCATCTCCGGCTGTATTAAGTTTTGGAGCCAGAGGGTAGAAGTAGATATGATCGTAGCGGGACACTCTTGACCTGTAGTCGTCGAAATAGCTCTTAAATTCGATAAATCCACCGAACTTGTAACTGATTTTGCTTTCCTGTGCCTTGATTACACCGCTTACCGAGATACATAACAGAGTAAGAATAACGATAGCCTTTTTCATAGTTAGTTGTTTACAATTAAGTTTCTTGTTCAAAGATATAACATTTTAAAAATATAGTATAACCTTTTACTATATTTTAGTTCATCTTCCTCATTGGAAAAGTGGCAAATATTTGCAGATTTGCAAACAAAAAAGGCTGAAACTTTTTTGTTTCAGCCCTGAAAATTTGTTTTGTAGCCCCACCGCGACTCGAACGCGAATCTGAAGTTTAGGAAACTTCCGTTCTATCCCTTGAACTATGAGGCCGTTACCTGAGCCTTATTAATAGGCCCATTTATATAACATGGATCCCCAGGTAAAACCGGCTCCGAAAGCCGAGAATATCAGGGTGTCCCCTTTCTTGAAATTCTTTTCAAATTCCCACAGCACCAAAGGTATGGAAGTTCCTGCAGTATTTCCAAATTTTTCTATGTTAATAAGGATTTTATCGCTCTGGAGTCCCATTCTCTTGCCGGTAGCCTCAATAATTCTGAGGTTTGCCTGGTGAGGAATGAGATATGCGATATCTTCTGCCTTTAGGTTGTGTTTGTCCATTATCTCAACAGATACATCTGCCATGCGGCTTACTGCATATTTGAAAACTGTCTGGCCATCCTGATGAACAAAGTGCTCTCTGTTCTTTACAGTCTCTTCAGTTGATGGATACATTGAACCACCAGACTTTTGATAGAGATAGTGCCTTCCAATACCATCCACTCTCAATATTTGATCATGGAGTCCAAGCGACTCATCCAGAGTTGGCTCGATAAGCATTGCAACTGCAGCATCTCCAAAAAGAGGGCAGGTAGTTCTGTCTTTGTAATCGGTAATTGAAGACATTCTTTCACCTGTTACAAGAACAATCTTTTTTGCCTGACCGGACTGGATAAAAGAAGAGGCGGTAGCAAATGAAAACAGAAAACCTGAACATCCAGCGTTAATGTCATATCCCCATGCATTTGTAATACCGACTTTGTCTGATATTATGTTTGCAGTTGCGGGAAACAGCATATCCGGAGTAACCGTGGCACAAAGTACCATGTCAATATCATCAGGGCTTGTGTTAGTCTTTTCAAGAAGTTTTCTTACAGCTTCGGCTCCCATGTATGAAGTTCCAAGACCATCCTCTTTGAGTATATGTCTCTCCCTCACACCAATTCTGGTCATAATCCACTCATCGGTTGTGTCTACCATAGTAGACAACTCTTCGTTGGTAAGGATATATTCCGGAATGAAGGCCTCTATTCCAGTAATTATTGCTCTTTTGTTACTCATTTTTTTGCCAGTTTAGGTTTTTAGTATCTAGCGGACAATTGCCACTCTTCTTTTGCAGATATTGTGCCAAGGATTAAGTAGCATTAATGAAAATACCGTGATCTGTCGTATCAAAAACAACAGATCGCGGTAATTTATTCCTTTACACCCTATTGCGGGAAATAATGCAACGGAGCAGGATTCTCATCTGCACTAGGCGTTTGCTTTCTCCATTACGAGACGACCTCTGTAGAAACCGCACTCAGGACAAACTCTGTGGTATAGAACTGCCGAACCGCAGTTTGAACATGTGCCTAGTGTAGGCAACTCAGCCTTATAGTGAGTTCTGCGCTTGTTTCTGCGTTGCTTGGAAATTCTGTGTTTTGGATGTGCCATTATTATAAAATTTAACAGTATTAATTCAATAAATCTTTTAGCTTTTCAAATGGAGAGTCAGATTTTTTTTCTGTACTCTCTCCTAATCCCAGGTCCTTCAGCTTGTTCAACATCAAAGGATTACATTTACCCTTAGGGTGTACTCTCTGTATTGGCAGGCTCAGACAAATATAGTCATACAGGAACTGACTAAGGTCCAGTTCTGCTTCCAACGGATCGAGAATCATGACATCGTCACTATCCTCTTCACCTTCACTTCTTACAAACTTCACAAGAAGATTGAGAGAAGTTTTAACTGGAATCTCAAGGTCTTCGAGGCATCTGTCGCACTCTACAACCACATTTCCCTTAACAGTACCGGAGATCTTAATCCATGTCACCTCTTTCTCCAGAACCACATCTGCCTTTAGAGCAGCTTCAGAAATAAGAGAGCCCTCAAACTCCTGAAAAAAAGGTGTATCTATTGCAAAAGCATACTCATGCTTCCCAACTGACAAACCCTTTATGGGTATAATAAAATCTCTATGTACTACTTTACTCATAAGCAAAATGAGCCTGCAAAGTTAATCTAATTTTCTAAAATACCAACAGATTACTGAGCCTTTCTCCTTTTTCGTTCATTCTCATCAAGATATATCTTTCTAAGTCTGATTGATTTTGGAGTAAGTTCAACAAGTTCGTCTTCCTGAATGTATTCAAGAGCCTCTTCAAGCGAGAAAATAATTGGTGGAACAAGAACTGCCTTGTCATCTGTGCCTGAAGCACGAACGTTTGTAAGTTTCTTGGTTTTGCAAAGATTAATTCCCATATCGTCGCCTCTGGAATTCTCTCCCACAACCTGACCTGCATAGATTTCGTCTCCAGGGTGGATGAAGAATTTGCCTCTGTCCTGGAGCTTGTCCATCGAGTAAGCAATTGCAGTTCCGGTATCAATTGAGATAAGAGATCCATTGCTCCTTCTTTCAATTTCGCCCTTGAACGGCTCATACGCCTTAAAACGGTGTGAAACAACAGCTTCACCCTGAGTTGCAGTCATCAAATTGCTTCTCAAACCAATAAGCCCTCTTGATGGTATATCAAAATCGAGGTGTACCCTCTCCATTCTGTGCTCCATATGAAGGAGAGATCCCTTGCGCCTGGTTACCATTTCAATTGCTCTTCCCACCATCTCCTCAGGGAGGTCAATGGTAAGGTGCTCAACCGGCTCGCATCTCTGTCCGTTTATAGTTTTATCAAGTACCTTAGGCTGACCAATCTGCAGCTCAAAGCCTTCGCGTCTCATTGTCTCGATTAGCACCGAGATATGTAGAACTCCCCTGCCATAAACGATAAATGAATCGGCAGTAAGCCCATCCTTTACCCTTAAGGCGAGGTTTTTCTCCAGCTCCTTTTCAAGTCTGTCTTTAAGGTGCCTTGAAGTTACCAGTTTGCCTTCGCGTCCGAAGAAAGGTGAATCGTTAATTGTAAAGAGCATACTCATTGTAGGCTCATCAATTGCAATTGGAGGAAGTGCCTCAGGATTCTCTGCGTCTGCAAGGGTATCTCCTATCTCAAATCCCTCAATTCCAACTACAGCGCAAATGTCTCCGCTTATAACTTCATCCACTTTAATTTTCTCGAGTCCCGAGAAGACCATTACATCCTTAACTCTTACCTTTTCGAAAGTAACTCCGTCTCTTTTGCAAAGAGTGAGGAACATTCCCGGTCTGAGTGCGCCTCTGTGCAGCCTTCCGATTGCAATACGGCCAACATAAGGAGAGTATTCAAGGGATGAGATCAGAAGCTGAGGAGTTCCCTCATATGCTTCAGGCTCAGGAACAACCTCAAGTATTGTATCAAGGAGTGCAGTGATATCAGTTGTTGGTGTCTTCCAGTCAAGAGACATCCAACCCTGTTTTGCACTTCCGTAAACTGTCTTAAAATCTAACTGCTCTTCAGTCGCATTAAGGCTGAACATCAGGTCAAACACCTGCTCGTTCACCTCATCGGGACGGCAATTCGGCTTGTCTACCTTGTTAATTACAACAACGGGCTTTTTACCCATCTCAATAGCTTTCTGCAGCACAAACCTAGTCTGGGGCATAGTCCCCTCGAACGCATCAACAAGCAGCAGAACACCGTCTGCCATATTAAGAACACGCTCAACCTCTCCGCCAAAGTCGGCGTGGCCCGGTGTGTCAATAATGTTGATTTTGTAATCCTTGTAAGGTACAGATACGTTCTTGGCAAGAATTGTAATACCCCTCTCTCTCTCCAGGTCATTGCTATCCATTATAAGCTCTCCCAGCTTTTCTGCTTCTCTGGATAATTTTGCCTGAAGGATCATTCTGTCCACCAGTGTGGTTTTGCCGTGATCGACGTGTGCGATGATGGCAATATTTCTAATTTTTTGCATAATGTGGCCGCAAAAGTAGATATAAAATATTATTTTTGCCCCCGATTTCATAAAAAACTCCCACCTCATGACCGAAAAAATCCTTATTATTGATTTTGGATCACAGTTTACACAGTTAATTGGAAGGCGACTTCGCGAGTTAAACGTTTACTGTGAGATAGTTCCGTTTAATAAAATTCCTAAACCGGACGAAAGCGTAAAAGGGATAATTCTTTCGGGAAGTCCGTTTTCTGTAAGAGACATAAACGCTCCTCAAGTAGATCTCTCTGAGATAAAGGGCAAAATGCCCCTGATGGCGATTTGCTACGGTGCCCAGTACCTGGCAAAACACTTTGGAGGTGATGTTAATGCATCTGTTTCCAGAGAGTACGGAAGAGCAATGCTCACAATTGACGACAGCAGCTGTCCTCTTTTTAGCGGAATTAAATCAGGCTCTCAGGTATGGATGTCTCACGGCGATACAATTACAACGCTCCCAACAGGTGCGGTTCCTGTTGCTTCAACAGGAGACATTAAAAATGCAGCTTTCAGAATTGCCGGTGAGAAGACATACGCAGTTCAGTTTCACCCGGAAGTATACCATACTACAGAAGGAAGTAACATATTGAGAAATTTCGCCATGAACATCTGCGGGTGCACAGGCGACTGGACCCCCGATTCCTTCATAGAGACAACAGTAAAAGACCTTAAGGATAAACTTGGAAATGACAGAGTAATTCTTGGCCTTTCAGGCGGAGTAGACTCAACCGTTGCAGCCGTGCTTCTAAACAGAGCAATTGGCAGTAACCTCTACTGTATCTTCGTAGACAACGGACTGCTCAGAAAGGACGAATTTGAGTCTGTACTTCATTCATACAAGGATATGGGGCTCAATGTTATTGGAGTTGATGCTGCCGAGAGGTTTATGGAGGGACTCAGAGGTGTATCTGACCCTGAACTGAAAAGAAAGGCAATTGGCAAAACCTTTATTGAGGTATTCGATACAGAATCTCACAAAATTGAAAATGTCAGCTGGCTTGCCCAGGGAACTATATATCCGGATGTAATTGAGTCGGTCTCAGTAAACGGCCCCTCAGCAACAATCAAGTCTCACCACAATGTGGGAGGACTTCCTGATTATATGAAACTAAAAATTGTGGAGCCTCTAAGATCTCTGTTCAAGGACGAAGTAAGAAGAGTTGGAAGAGCGCTTGGAATCAGAACCGAACTTATTTCCAGACATCCGTTTCCGGGTCCCGGACTTGGAATCAGAGTTTTGGGTGAAATTAATGAAGAGAAACTTGCTATTCTTAAGGAAGCCGATGCAATTTTCATCAACTCTCTCAGAGAGAGTGGGCTGTATAATGAAGTGTGGCAGGCAGCAACAATTCTTCTCCCAATAAAAAGCGTAGGTGTTATGGGAGATGAAAGAACATATGAATACACAATTGCTCTTCGCGCAGTTACCTCAACAGATGGAATGACTGCAGACTGGGTTCACCTGCCGTATGAGTTCCTTGCCAAGGTCTCTAACGACATCATAAATAAAGTTAAGGGGGTGAACAGAGTCGTATACGACATCTCTTCAAAACCCCCTGCAACAATTGAATGGGAATAATTCCCGCCTTTACTACTTAACTTTTGTAGAATCGCAGCATGCTTTTTTAGAATCTGCATGAGTGTGAGTTGTATCATCACAGCATGCTTTTGTTGAATCAGCTGCAGGAACTGCAGTCTCTTCAGTTGTGTTTCTGTTTCCGCATGATACGCAAAGAGCCGCGAAGGCAAGAATCAATAGAGCTTTTTTCATAGTCTTAAAAATTTGTTATTGGGTTAGAAATTAAAATTGATCCCGGCAGAAATTATCCTGCCAGGCATTGGAAATCCGTAATTAATTGAATAATGGGTACCGGCCAGGTTGTCTCCTCTGAGAAATAATGTTGTGGCAATGTTTCCGAATTTGTGGTCCCATGAGGCCGATGCATTAACAAGCATATAGCTCTCCTCGCTTACAGGATTAGGCTGAAGAGATACATAAAGCCCCCCTGTATACTGAATACCTGCAGTAAAACTAAATGCCCCCGGCGCATAAACCGCACTCATGTTGAACATGTGTTCAGGAGCTGCCAGCATTGGCTTGTCGGTATGAAGATATGAGTAATTCCCAGAGAGAACAAGATTATTCAGAATCCTGGCTCTGGTCTCAAACTCAAATCCCTTATTGGTAAATTCACCGGTATTTGAATTAACAGGTCTGCCATCCACCATTGCAACCTGAATAAGATTGTCTCCTGTTATAAGAAAAAGTGCCAGTTCTGCAGTGAAACGTCCTTCTGCAATCTCCTGAATTAACGAGAGCTCCCTGTTAAGAATACGCTCCGGTTTGAGATCCGGATTCTGAGGAGGGAACATATACATCTCTCTGATATTGGGGCTTCTGAAGCCTTTTGACAAAATAAACTTGACAGTGTTTCCCGGAAATGGACGCAGGGTTGCACCAATCTGAGGTATCCACTCCCCTCCAAATACCGAATTGTTCTCATATCTCACTCCGCCATTAAGTGTCAGCAGATTGAACAGCTCCTGCTGAACAATTGCATATGCAGCGAGTTCTGATACACTCTTGTCTACAATTTGAGTTGCGGTCATTGAAGATTCCGGAACAGGTACATTTGAAGCCTTGCCTCCCCAGTTTTTCCAGTCGGCTCCAAGAGTAACTCTGTTACCCCTGAAAAGGGAGAAACTTTCATAAAGCATAACACCCATATTGTGGTCGAATGATGAGAACAGGGTGTTTCTGGGAGTTCCTCCTGCAAAATAGCCGTCGTTTATCAGGTGGTCTCCAAAGCCGTAATACGCTTTTACCATTCCTGAAAGGTTACCTGTATTATTTTCAAGCGCAACAGAGGCAGAACCGCGGAGGATATCAATTGTATTGTCGTAGATTGGCTTGTCAACTCTTCCGGGATTCTGGCCCTTGGTTCTGGCAAGTGAAAGGTCTGCAACCAGACGAAATTTATTATTGAATTTCCATGAACTCTTTGCAAATCCGTTAGTTATCCTAAAGGCCGAGTTATCTCTGTGGCCATCTGTTCTATCGTGATTAACTGAGACAAAAGAAGAGAACTTCCCCTTAGTCCATCCGTTGCTCACAAGATATTTCTGAGTGTTGTAAGAGCCATACATAAATCGTGCTCGGGTCTCTCTTCCGGGCGAATCCTGACTGTGAGTTATTACATTTATTATACCTCCTGCCGCATTTGAGCCATAAATCAGCGAACCTGGCCCCCTCAGCACCTCAACCCTGTCTGCATCAGAAGCAACATAGAGATCCGGCAGTGCATGGCCAAAAATACCAGCCCACTGAGGCTGTCCGTCCAGCATCAGCAGAACTTTGTTTCCCTGTCCTACCCCTCTTATATTTACAACCCCTGCAGATCCTTCAGAGACTCCAAAGCCTGTAACACCTTTCTGGGTTACAAACAGACCCGGAACCTCTCTTGAAACAACCGGCAGCAGTGCCGAGTTTGCAGAAGCCTCCAGCCTTACGGATGGTACAACAGTTATGGTATTTGGGACAAGCCTGCGGTTGGTTACGCTTTTGGTAACAGTAACTACAGCAGAATCTATATTGCGGAATTTTAATGTATCTTCGGAAGATGCGAACGAAGTTTCAGAGACTAAAGCTAATGAAATCGGAAGCAACAGATGAAGGTATACGAACAATCGGGATCTTTTCTCGGTCATCGGTTTTCAGGTGTTTGAAATGCAAATATAATAATTCCTTCCAATCAACCGCGGGGATGAGCCCTTAGAATTCCTTCCCGCCACCTCTCACTGTTCACATGGGTGTAAATTTCTGTGGTTAGAATGCTTTCATGGCCCAGCATCTCCTGCACAACCCTCAGGTCTGCACCGTTTTCCACCAGGTGAGTAGCAAAAGAGTGCCTGAAAGTGTGGGGCGAAATATCCTTTGTAACACCGGCTGCCGACGCTTGCTTTCTTACAAGAATAAAAATCATCTCCCTGCTTAGTTTCCCTCCTCTTCTGTTAAGAAACAGTATATCCTCACACCCTTTTTTGATACTGAGAGCGCGCCTCTTCTGCATAAAAAGGTTTACGGCCTCAATTGCAGGAGCGCCAATTGGAACAAGACGCTGTTTGCTCCCTTTTCCGGTAACTCTAATAAAGGATTCGTTAAAAAAGAGGTCAGAAATCCTGAGTCCGGTGAGTTCAGAGACTCTCAGCCCGCAAGAATAGAGAACCTCAACAATCGCTTTGTTTCTGTGTCCCTCATCTGAAGAGAGATCGACAGAGTTAATAATGTCTTCAATCTCCTTTACAGAGAGTACAGTTGGCAGATACTGCCGGATTTTAGGCGGGTCAATAAGTTCTGTCGGATCCTTTTCAATTCGCCCCTCCATCTCAAGGTATTTAAAGAAAGAGCGGAGAGAGCTTATGAGCCTTGCCTGTGACCGTTTTGTCAAGCCAAGGTCCATTTGAGATGAGAGGAAGGCCGATATAAGTTCGCTGCCTGCGCTCTCCGGCTGAAATGTTTCGGAGATGCTGTCTGCACAAAACTGCATGAACTTTTCAAGGTCAGATTTGTACGCAGAGATAGTGTTTGAAGAGAGAGATCTTTCCAAACGGAGGTAGGAGCAGAATTCTGCTATCAAATTGTTACGATTGTCGCTTTTCAAATAAAATTGAATTACTTTTGCAGCAAATTTAACGAGAATTATGGTGCAAAAGAAAACAAAAATTGTCTGTACGGTTTCCGATAGGAATTGCAGTACCGAATTCATTGAGTCTCTTTACAATGAAGGAATGAATGTGATTAGAATCAACTCAGCTCACACAACACTTGATTCATCACTGGAGATTGTAAAGAACGCAAGGAAGGTTTCCGACAAAATAGCAATCCTCATAGACACCAAAGGGCCTGAAATCAGGCTTACAGAGATGAATCCGCCAGAGGGATTTAAAGTTAAGGCAGGGGATATTGTTTACATTGCAGACGATATAAAGGGAGTTTCCGGGAATTTCCTTCTCTACACAAACTACGGTGACTTTGTAAAGGATGTGCCCGTTGGCGCAAGCGTTCTCATTGACGATGGAGAACTAAAGATGACCGTCGCAGAAAAGAAAAACGGGAAGCTGAAATGTGTTGTGGAAAACGACGGTGTAATCAAGGGCAAGAAAAGCATAAACGTTCCCAATGTTTCAATTAAGTTACAGTCCGTAACACAGAAGGACCATGACTTCATAGTCTGGGCTATCGAGAACGATCTCGATTTTGTTGCTCACTCTTTTGTAAGGAGCAAGGCAGACCTTGAAGAGGTAAACAAAATTATCAGAAAGCACAACAGTCACCTTAAAGTGATTGCAAAAATTGAAAACAGGGAGGGAGTTGACAATATCGATGAAATACTCGACAACTGCTACGGGGTAATGGTTGCACGCGGCGACCTTGGAGTTGAAATTGAGGCAGAGAAAATTCCGGTTATCCAGAGAAGCATTATCAGAAAGGGTCATACGAAACAAAAACCTGTTATAATTGCAACTCAGATGCTCCATACCATGATAGATAACCCCCGTCCTACAAGGGCAGAGGTGAGCGACTTTGCAAACGCAATTTACCAGAGCACAGATGCAATCATGCTCAGCGGAGAGACAGCAAACGGCAAATATCCGGTAGAGGCAGTTAAAACCATGACAAATATTGCTCTTGAGATCGAACAGCAGATTAACCCGTCTACAGATATTAAACTTGAGAATGTCACCTGGCACACAGCAGAGGTACTGGCTCGTTCTCTTGTTTATGCCACATGTCAGCTGCCTATCAGGGCAATTGTAATTGACACCATGACCGGAAGAACAGGACGTTATGTATCTGCATTCAGACCAAAGGTTCCAATTTTCTCAAAATGCTACAAACCATATGTAATGAGAGAACTTGCATTATCTTACGGGGTTTACAGTTATTTTGTATCACCCGCACCTTCAAAGGATGACTTTGTAAAGGAGTCTGCACAAACTCTTCTTGACGAAAAGATGGTATCAAAGACTGATATGATTGGAGTACTAGCAGGAAGCTTTGGCGTTCAGGCAGGAGCCTCTTTCATTGAAATAAGCACTGTAGACAAAATGATATCTTAACCAGCGAGGGAACAGATTAATCTCTCCTTTCAGAAAAATATTTACAAAATGCACTGAGTCCGCACCCGGTGCATTTTGGTTTTCTGGCAACACAGACATATCTGCCGTGGAGAATCAGCCAGTGATGAGCAATAGCCCTCTCATTTGCGGGAATATTGTTTGTAAGATCCATTTCCACTTCATACACATTTTTCCCCTTTGAGAGACCAATTCTCCTTGAAACACGAAAGACGTGTGTGTCTACTGCAATTACCGGCTTTCCGTATATTACAGAAGCAATTACATTAGCAGTTTTTCTTCCTACTCCTGGAAGCTTTTGAAGCTCTTCCGGATCCTCAGGAACCACAGAGTTAAAATCTTTTGAGAGCATTGCCGACATTCCTGCCAGATGCCTGCTTTTATTGTTTGGGAATGTAACAGAAGATATCATGCTCAGCAGCTCCTCCTGAGTTGCCTTTGACATGGATTCAGCGTCCGGATATTTTTCGAACAAAGGCGGAGTGACAATGTTCACCCTCTTGTCTGTACACTGGGCCGAGAGAATTACAGCAACAACAAGTTCAAAGGGATTTCTGAAATGCAGTTCAGTTTCTGCGACCGGCATATTCAGTGAAAACCACTCCAGAACCCTTGAGTAACGCTCCTTTAATTTCATAATTAGTTATTATTCGAGAATACCCTCCTCGAGAAGCTGGGACATATCAATCTCCTGCATTGCATCTATCTCAGAACAGGTAAGGTTCTCACACATCATTACCCTGCCGGGGTATCTTTTCACAATAGAGCGGTTATGCGTAACAATAATAATTGCAGGACTCTCCTCCCTGTGAATCTTCATAAGAAGGTTCATAATTTCGTTTGCTGTTTCAGTATCCAGATTTCCTGTTGGCTCATCTGCCAGTATGATTTCTGGATTGTTAAGAAGCGCTCTTGCAATTGCAACCCTCTGCTGCTCACCGCCTGAAAGCTGGTGTGGCATTTTATGCGCCTTGAGCTGCATTCCAACACTCTCCAGCCTTGATTTGATTATTGAGTCAATGTCATGCATATTTTTCCAGCCGGTAGACTGAAGTACAAACTTCAGATTGTCGTAGACACTTCTGTCAGTTAAAAGCTGAAAATCCTGAAAGACAACCCCAATTTTTCTTCTGAGCATTGGAATATCCCTCTGTTTTATCTCCTTTAAGTCAAAGCCGGCAACTTTTGCATCGCCCTTTTTCAAAGGAATCTCTGCAATTATTGACTTAATTATTGATGTCTTTCCACTCCCTACCCTGCCTATAAGATACAGCAGTTCTCCTCTTTTTACTTTCAGGCTGAGTTCTGAAACAATGAGGCTCTCCTCTTTTACGATGTCTGCACCACTAATGGATATTATAGGTTCAAAAGGGTCTGTCGGCATAATATTTGACTGTTAATTCATGCAAATTTACTAAATTTGCTCTATTCATAAAAAGAAATCAGTAATGATTATAAACAGAAGGATTTTACAGACCGTTGCGGTCATGGCGATTCTTGTTTCTCACATGACGCTCCCTGCGTTTTCACAAGAGAGGGAAGATTTTCGCAGTAAGATGGAAAAGGCTAAACAACTTTACGACAAAGCATTATATCACGCTTCATACAAGGAGATTACAGAGGCACTCTCTCAGGCCCGCTCCTCTTCACTATCTGAATATGCAGATGCAGAAGCGCTGGCAATTCTTTGCGCAATTGAGCTGCAAATGCCAAACAGTGAAGGACTTGTTAGCGAATACCTGAATAAGTATCCATACTCAAGTGAAAAAGAGAGTATACTGCTCAGACAGGCAGCATACTATTTCAATCTTCAGGATTATGTCAGATCATTTGAAATACTCTCATCAATAAATCAAAAGAGTCTTTCATCTTCCCAGAAAACTGAATTTAACTTCAGGCTTGGATACTGCCATATGCGAACAGGAAAACTTGAAGAGGCTCAGCGTCTGTTTGGAAATGTCATTAATGCACCATTCAGCACATATACAAATCCGTCAAAATACTACATAGCCTATGTAGCATATATGAAAAAGGATTTCCGCAAGGCAATAGAGCTCTTCTCAAAAATTGAAGGAGACCCAAGATTCTCTGTTCTTGCCTCTTACTACTCTCTTGAGTCTAGATTTATGCTTAAAGATTATGAGTATGTAACTTCCAGAGGCGAGACACAATTCAAGTCACTTTCCGGCGAGTTCAGAACCAAGGCGGCAAGAATTCTCTCAGAGGCATTCTTTGCAACTGGTAATGTAGAGAAGGCAAACTATTACTTCGAACAGTTTTCATTTGCAAGCCGAGATTTATCCAGAAATGACCTGTACTATTCAGGCATAATTGCCTATACAATGAAAAACTTTCCTCAGGCAATTGAGGCATTCAACAAACTAGGAGAAAGCAATGACACTATTAGCCAGAATGCTCAGTACCATCTGGGGCACAGTTATATTCAGACAAAAAACAAACAAAGCGCGCTTGTTGCGTTCAGAAGAGCTTCCAGATATACTTTTGATCCGGCTATCAGAGAAGATGCCATGTTCAATTATGCAAAGCTATCGTTTGACCTGAATTCAGACATATCTGCATTCAGACAGTACCTTGCAGAGTTCTCACCTGCAGACTCAAAATACAACGAAATTCAAAATTACATAGCCTCAGCGTCTCTGCTGGCCAAGGATTACAAGGCAGCAATTGAGGCATTAAAAATGATTCGCTTTCCTCAGTCAAGAGATGTGGTCAATTTGCAGAAAGCAGCCTTTTTAAGGGGTATGCAGCTGATTGACCTGGGGGCATACAGAGAGGCTGTTCCAAACCTGGAACTGGCCGTAAACAACGGAAATTACAATCTGGCTTTAAGAGATGTTGCCAGATTCTGGCTGGCCGAGGCATACTACAGAGACAATCAGTTTTCAAAATCTGCAGAGCTTAACCAGATGCTGGTAAACAACACAAGATTCAAACAGACTCCGGAATATCCCGTTGCGATGTACAACCTTGGCTATGCCCACTTCAAAAACGGTAACTTTGCCCAGGCAGAGCAGTGGTTCCAGAGATACATTTCATCCCCGGGAGGCAGCGGTTATATAGCCGAGGCTAAACTCAGACTGGGAGATGCACTCTTTATGCAACGAAAATATCAGGCAGCTAGCGAATATTTTTCACAGGTCTCCTCTTCTGACATAAATGCATATACATACGCGAGATACCAGACAGCTGTTGCCAGAGGTCTCATGGGCGACGATGCCGGTAAAATTTCAGTTTTAAAATCGCTTGTATCTGCCGGCGAGAGAAGCAAACTTCACTCAGAAGTTCTTTATGAACTGGGCAGAACACTGGTTCAGACAGGAGATAATTCATCAGCAAAGCAATATTTTCAGGAGCTTACAGGCAGACACCGTGAGAGCACCTATTATCCCAAAGCTCTCCTTGAGCTTGGCCTCATTGCTCTTAACAATGGCTCTCAGGAGGAGGCAATAGGTTATTACAAACAGATTCTTGATGTTGCACCTCAGTCCCAGGAGGCTCAGGACGCAATTGCCGGGCTTGAAAACATCTATCAGGAGAGAGGTGACGCAGAAGAGTTTCTAACATATCTGGACAACAGCGGGCTCTCAAAAGCCAGAAGTACAGATGACCGTGAGCTGATTCTCTTCGCCTCAGCTGAAAAACTTTATCTCTCCGGAAACTACACAGGAGCGCTTAGCTCTATCACATCATTCCTCACCCGCCATCCCAACAGTTCCAAAAAGGCTCAGGCATGGTTTTATATGGGTGACTCCTATAACAAGACAGGCAAACCCGAACTGGCAATTGATGCATACAGAAAAGTTATGGAGACAGGCGAAGGCTCATTTACTGAACTTGCCACACTCAATTACGCAAGGCTTTCGTACCAGCTTGAAAACTACAAGCAGGCTCTTGAGGGCTACTCCTCTCTCATGCTTATCGCAAGACTGGAGAACAACAGAGTTGAAGCACAGCTTGGCCGTCTCAACTCCTTCTTTATGGACAAACAGTGGGAGAATGCTGTTGCAGAATCACAAAGGATTGACATAAGAAACCTCAGTGACACACAAAAGACCAGAGTAAAATATATTGAAGCGAAGTCACTCTTCCTTACAGGAAACCGTTCGGCAGCTCTTCCATTACTCAGTGATCTCTCCAGAAACAAAATTGCTGCAGAGGGAGCAGAAGCTACTTTCCTTTTAATATCTAATGCATTTGATAACGGTGACTTTACTACCGTAGAGAAGGAGACATTTGCATTCTCAGATTCCGGTTCACCTCAAACCTACTGGCTTGCCAGGAGCTTTATCCTGCTTGGTGACACTTACGCAGAAAAAGAGAACTGGGAGCAGGCTAAGGCAACTTACGAAAGTATACTGGAGAGCTACAAGCCAAATGAGGCAGATGATATTGCAGACCAGATTAAAATGAGATTAAGCAAACTAGAAAATAGATAATGACAATGAGAAAAAGATATATGTTTTCACATCTTGCAGCATTCCTCACATGCACAGGAGCACTGTTTTTGACAGGAGTTCCCGCTGCTGCACAGCAAAAGATTGACCCAACACTTGAGGTAAAGAGGGAATTTGACGGCAAGCTGATGGAGATTCTTAAAAGTAAACTCAACACCTCTTTCGCAGACTCCTTGTCAAATTTCAACCTTTCATTTGACTATACAATTTTTAATAAGCCCGTAAGAGATCTTTACGAATTTTCACCCCTTCCCTCTGCACAGATAGAGCGAAGCGGAAAGCCAGTATTTCCGGTTTTCCAGGCGGATATTTCTGCCGGGATACCATTCTCTCCCAGGGCAAAACTCTATTATCAGCCTAATCTTCCAGAGGGCCTTTCACTCCTGGTTTACGGCAGTCACGAATCCTTTATGGGCAAGCTTCCCTCTGTAACAATTTCCGGAAGTGAGGCTCTAACAACAGCAAACAAGCTCCCCGCTCCTTCATGGAATAATGAAATAGGAACTATGTTCGGGTATTCCTGGAAAAAAGGCAAAGCCGGTATAAAACTGAGCTACGATAACACAATGACAACTCTTCACGGTTTCACAGATGAAGATATGCCGGCACCTCTTGATGACATAAGAATTATAGCCGGTTTTCCTGTTAAAAACCACGAAAAATATTCTCGAAGCTATATGATAGACTCCCTCTCCAGAACATTCAATGTATTCAGAGGAGGGTTCTTTGTGAAATCTGCAAATGCTTCACCTAAAGCTTTCCACTACAATCTGGAGTTTGACTACAGCAATCTCAGCGACAGGGGGACTTATGCACGCAATTATATAACAGATCCGCTTATTGACATCTCAATACCCGGCAAATTAAGAGAAGAGAACTATATCCGTGCAAAGGCAGATTTTGGTCCAAGCTTCGCCAGGGACCACAAATTTCTTGTGGGTATAGAGTTTGAGACAGCAAACAGTGCAGGCACTGACACTCTTGGACGAAGTTCACTGACTGTTCACCCCCGCTATCTTTTTACAAGAGGAAGATGGATCCTTGAAGCAGGAATCAAGATTAACAAATACTGGGAACCTTACGGAGAGGGATTCAACCTCTTCTTCAGGGGAAAAGCCTCTATTGAACTCATTAAAAATTCTCTCTGGTTTTATGCAGATGCAGACGGAGGAAACGATTTTCGCACATATGCAGAGATGCTCGGGTACAACAACAGAGTAGCTGCATCGGCACCTATCCGCAACACTGTTATACCTATTGCGGGAAGAGCCGGATTCAAGGGACAGGTAATGGACCGGTTTTCATATCATCTTTACGGCGGATACGCAAATTACAAAGACCAGATATTTTATATGGCATATGACGACACCACAATGTTTGGTATTCGCAATGCTTTTAATACATCATATGCAAGACAGGAGCGGTTCACTGCCGGTGGAGAGCTTTCGTGGAAATCTGACAGTTTTGACGGAGGCGCAAGCGCAGAATACAATCACTACCTGAGGAGCGATTCACTTCCATCATATCACTACGCCCCCTTTGAGTTCAGAATGCATGCCCGCTATAACTGGAGAGAGAGAATCTTTGCAGGAGCAAGTCTCACTCACCGCTCCAGGATGCCGGTGCCCGGCAAATTTGAGGAACCTGTCAGAGTAGGTGACCCGGGAGTTGTATATGCACGTTCATTTACGCGTCTTGACCTGAATGCCAGCTATGTTTACAACAAAAACTTTCTGTTTTATCTGAATATCAACAACTTGCTAAACTCAAAAGGAATCAGCTTTATGAATTATGCAGAGAGAGGCATTAATTTTGGACTAGGCGTTGTTATAACGCTCTGA
>Ga0351881_1088_pt1 | contig 23461 bp, 11 predicted proteins | sample BONcelFGM3001E15_FD_206769 | JGI IMG/M metagenome (GOLD analysis project Ga0351881, IMG submission 206769) | Enriched cells from coal bed in the Powder River Basin, Montana, United States - BONCAT cells FGM rep3 HSBNCT.FGM.300.1.E15 ...
ATTGCAACAAATGGTTTATTTTTTCTTTTGCTAAGATAATGGATTTGTCTTGCGACCAACTCTTTACCGGAACCACTTTCCCCTGTTATTAATATTGTGCTATCAACATCAGCACAAATTTTAATCATTTCTTTAACTTTATTTATGCCGAGACTCCCACCGATAATTGAATCAAATGGTTTAGATAATTCCTGTTGAAGTGTTATGGTTTGATATTTCAACAAACGCTGCTGCAAAGATCTCTCAATGATAAGTTTTAGTTCTCTCAGATTCGGAGTTTTGGATACATAGTTAAAAGCACCTCTCTTTATTGCATCAACCGCCGTATCAACCGAAGCATAATCGGTTATCATTATTATTGGTACATCCTCATCTTCTTTTCGGATTTGATCTAAAACATCAAGACCCGATTCCCCATTTTCAAGCATTAAATCAAGCAGGATTACATCAGGTGTTTTTTCGTGTACAACGCGAAGTCCTTCAGTTCCGTCATTTGCAAATATGCAATCGTAATCGCTTTTCAATAGGAGTGAAAAATCGGATATAAAATCAGAGTCATCATCAATTATTAAAAGGAGTGGTCTCATTGCTAGTTCCCTCATTAAGTTCAATTGTAAAAACAGTTTTTTGAAATGGAACACTTTCTTTCACAAAGATTCTTCCACCATATTTTTCTAAAATTTTTCTTGCTGAAAATAATCCGTGTCCGGTTCCTCCATAACTTGAATAACCATGTTCAAATATTTTCTCATAATCTTCCGTATTTATACCCGAGCCATTATCCGCAATTTCGATTAATATTTTCGGAGTTTTTTTAATCAAAGTAATTTCAATTTCCTTTTCGTCTGAATTCCGTAGTACAGTAATCGCATTTCGAATAGAATTATCAAGTATATCGGCAAGTTCATAATTTAATATTAAGACTTTTCGTTCTTCATCATAAAGTTTATACTTTTGAATTTGAATGTTTTCAATTGAGAGAGTTTCTTTTAATTCGTCTACAATGGTATTTATTACTTCTTCCGGCGAACTTGAAAAACCTGCGAAAACTATTTTTTTCAAACTGATTAGATGGTTCTTTAACTTAGTCAAATTTGATGCAAGCAATTGAATGGTGAAAATTTCTGAAACTGAATCATCCAGAACAACTTTAACTAAATTGGTTTTAATAAAATTTGCTTCAGATTGGATTTCACCTATTAAAGTTGAATCGATAATAACGATTTCAGATAGATGAATTATCTTTTCAATAAGGGGTAAAGTCATCTTAAGCATTCTATCTTTACGGTTTTCGAACTGCTTATTGAAAGCTTCATCTATAAATTTTAATGTCGGGATATTTTGACACAACAGTTGAAGTCCGTTAATATTCTTTAATGCCCATTCACCGTGCGAAAAATTAAATAACATTTGAAATAATTTTTCGTTGGAATCCTCAGTTGTTTCGTTTCTCTCTTGACGTTTTTTGAAATAGTAAAAAACTATATTCGGTAATACGACACCAACCAATAAAACCGACGGTGGAACTATATATTTATTAAAATAATCTTTATCGAGTGTCAAAACTATCAATAACCAAAAAAGAGAAAGATTTACTACGGTTAAAATAAATGTTAGCCTTGCATCCCAATGATACTTATTCGTTCCTATGCGTATTCCGAATAACAGAATAAAGAATGAAATAAAAACTGTTATCAGATAAAACTGGAATTCCCTTTTGCTAAATAAACGAATTAAATCTGAAGGTAGTGGATATAAAAGAGCTAATAAACCGTCAATCTCATTTATAATTATTGTTTGTCCGGCAAAAACATCGGTTAATATTTTTGACTTACCTGAAGGGAAAACTATTTTCAAATCATATTGATTTTCAGATGGGACTCCAAAGTGAAAGATAATATCGTTCAGATTATTTGCTGATGGAATATCACTTCCCAATTGTTTATATCCAAAAAGATAATCGGGATCATTCAGATGCCCCGCTTTATATATCCACACTTTACTTCCGATGGCTTGAGTATTTGAGACAACTCCGCGTAAAAACAATTTTAAGTAATTATTATCATCAAGATTATTAACCCATAAAATATTTTCACCATAACGATAGCCATATATATCAAGGTCGCCGTCATTATCAATATCTGCTATTATTGTTCCGTTAACAATTGAATTCCCTAAGAACATTGAATCAGAAACATCAACAAAGGATTTTGCAGAATCATTTTTTAATAGATAATTATTACTCTCCCCTTTCCGATTGATATTAAAAATTAAATCTGTAAACCCATCATTATTAAAGTCGCCTGAGTTAAGATGAAATGAGGTTACAAGTTCAGGATCAAATTCTTTGTGAATTGAAAATCTCAAATCAGTAACATCTTCAAAATATCCGTCATTAATATTTTCATAAAAATATATCAATTGATTATCAGAAGTTAAAATAATATCGAGATCTCCGTCGTTGTCATAATCAAACGCAAATCCTAAATTTGAATGGACATGATTGGTTATAGGAAATCTATTCTCATATTCGTCGATATAATTTCCATTTTTGTTGATAAGAAGTTTATCCTTCCCCCATCGGGTTAGAATGTAAATATCGTCAAGTCCGTCATTATTAAAATCAGCAATTATGGAATGGAGATTCCAACTTGAAGAGACTTGAATTAGTGATGTGTCACGCGATAATTGCCCATTGATATTTGTATTGGTTAATAATTCTATAAAACCTTTCTCCCGTTTCGAATTAAGATAGTTATTCAAAAGAAGATCTGTTCTCCCGTCTTTATTTATATCTACGCGATGAAGATTTCTGGAATCTCCATTATCAACTTTGTATAACTCTGCTTCGTCATTAAACTTAAACTGTGTGTCGGAATTAAGTACGGAGAGTCTATTAATCCCTTCATAAGAATTCATTCCTATAAATTCAAGTAAGTTATCATTGTTTAAGTCGGCAAATGTAAAAAGTCTGAATCCATTATTTGCACTTTTCCCCAAATTAACCGAGTAATCAAAGTACGGACCTCGCCTTTGGTTAATGTAGAGTTTGTTTCCGAGATCTTTATTAGTATTCAAGACAAACAGATCAGGAAGGAAATCGTCATTCAATTGAATAAAAGCGGCGCCAACTGAATTAGCTTTTTGAACCCCTTCAATTTGATACGAATAATTAATTTTCCAAAAATAGTTACTCTTCTGTTTAACTGATTTTAGTATTTTCCCATCCAACAATGATATCAGAATAAGGTTAGAATCAATCTCGATATGATTATAGTAATCATATTCAGATGAGAAAATGTATTTAGCACCATACTCATTGCTTAGAGTTCTGTTGATTTCATAAAACCCAAATGGTTCTTCATTCAGATTATAAAAGATTTCTTGATTTAAGTCCGGATTAATCCGGAAAGTATTGTTAACAAATTCGTAAACTTCGCCATGAGCATTAAGAGCAAATAAATGCTGATTAATCACTTTTAACTGATTTATATCTGTTTCATTCCCTTTTTCGGTTTGAATGTTTTCGGTTTTTGAACCGTCATAAGAATAAATCCCTTCACCTCTGGTTCCCAAATATATTTTGTTATTAAAAGTGGAAGCAGTAATTATATGATTCTTGATAGGATTTTCAATCTGATAAAATTTATCTTCGTCCCACCTTAACAATAAACCCCAATCGCCATAGACATAAATATTGTTATCAAATCCTGATAAAAAACCTTCCATCGGAATTTTTGAAACTAAGTTGTACTTAATAAAACTATCATCTTTGAAACGATAATAGTGGGTAAAATAATTGTTATCAATAATTCCAATTAAAAAATCTCCGTGACCTATCGGAAAGAAATATCGAATGTAATTTACAGCCTTCTGCGGGATAAAATATTTGCTCCAAACTCCATTGTTAAAATGAACGAGTGAACCATCTCCATCTTCAGCCCAAAAATCTTTATCTGATTTTGCAGAGATAAACTTCAACGGATGTTTGTCCGGATTAATTGAATGCTCAACCCAAACAATTTTATCAGCTTGGGGAAACAGCGATTGGGATGGAAATAAAATTATTGAAATGGTAAATGAAATGAGACAAAGTTTTGTTGCCTTGTTAAGCAACAGTGTCATGCGGAAAGATAACATTTGACTGTAAAGGTTCATACAGGATATACAAAATTTCGTTTATTTAGCATTGAACATAACGGAACGAAAATTGAAATACAAGTTGCGATAAACACATTTTACGGGAAAGCGGAGATGAAAGATTATAAGCATGCATTCAAATTATGTCCGATTTGTTCATTCTTTTGCAGTATAAATGAACCGGATCAGTTTTGCTCTTTATGTGGCACCCAACTAATAGAGAAGTGCCCTTCATGCTTGAAAGAAATAGTCAATCCGTACGCAAAGTTTTGCAAGTATTGCGGGGTAAATTATCCCGGCAAAATAACAAAAGAAAAAGTAAATAAATTCTAACTAATCAAACACAATCAAAAAAGAGGATAATATGAAAAAGTTCTTTATCACCGGACTACTTTTAACTGCAATAAGTTTTGCATTTTTTTCTTGCAAGGATGATGCAACAACTGAACCAACCGTTACAACAAAAACCATTACAATCAATCACTGGGGAGTTGATTGGTCGAAAGGAGTTGTAGGAACTGAAGGGAATGATGCCCCTGAAGCTGATGGTGAAACAATCAATTGGTGTCCGAATGGGAGTGGCGGCGGTTCCGGAATTTATTATAGGGCACGCACAGAAAAACTTTATCGAATAAATACCGGCGAGTTAACCAGTGTTACTACACTCGATACAACCAAATGGGATGATGATGTCTGCGATACTCCCCTTGCAAATGGCGATTTATGGGCTGCAAAGGCATTTGACGGTTTTGTGGTATTCAAAGTAGTCGAACTTCCAACTGATCCGAATGACTTTAATTGGAAGGTTAAAGTTGAGTATAAATTTAGTACGACAATCAGTTTTTAGTTCGCATCAAGGAGATGACATTTTTAGTAAATGTCATCTCTGATTTTTTAGTTAGAAAATGAATTTGAGGTTACAATGAAAACGATGACATTTTTTATTTTATCACTATTTTGGATTACTATTTATTCTCAGAATAATGAAACTAATCCTCTTGAATCGGTTGACTGGTCAGGTTTATTCGACGGTTCTTATAATGGAACAAATTCAACAGTATATGCAATTGCCGTCTCCGGAAGCAATGTATATGTTGGAGGAAGCTTTCAAACAGCTGGTGGTAAATCAGCTAATAATATCGCCAAATGGGATGGGTCAACATGGTCTGCTTTAGGTTCCGGTACAAGTTCAACAGTATTCGGACTTGCTGTTTCTGGCACTGATGTATATGCAGTAGGGTCATTTAATACTGTTGGAGGTATAAGCGCAAGAGGTATTGCAAAATGGAACGGATCAAGTTGGTCTTCGCTTGGTGGCGGTGTTTATAATGATGCTAAATGTGTGACAGTCTCAGGTTCAAATGTTTATGTTGGGGGCGGTTTTTCAAGTGCAAGCAATGATGGTTCTAATTTTATAACCGTTAATAATATTGCAAAATGGGATGGAACAAGTTGGTCTGCTTTAGGCACGGGAGTAAATGATATGATCTATTCAATAGTGGTGGTAAATGAAATCGTATACGCCGGTGGTAAGTTTACCTCGGCAGGGGGAAATACCGCATCCTGCATTGCTAAATGGAACGGGACTAATTGGTCTTCGCTTGGTACCGGAATGAATAATTGGGTTTATAGTTTATCTGCATCAGGAAATAATATTTTTGCGGGTGGGATTTTTTCTACAGCTGGTGGAAACTCAGCAAGTAAAATAGCAAAATGGAATGGTTCTACTTGGTCTGCATTAGGCTCAGGTGTTAATGGAGATGTAAATTGTATTTCTTTAATTGGGGAGGAATTATTTGCTGGTGGGACTTTTACTACTGCTGGAGGTATCTCCGCAAGTAGAATAGCAAAATGGGACGGCACGAGTTGGTCTGCAATAGGCTCAGGACTTAACAGTACAGCGCGTGGATTCGCAAGATCCGGTGGGGTGCTTTATGTTGGTGGCAGTTTTTCAACCGCCGGCGGTAATTCTGCAAATTATATCGCTCAATTAGGTGGTGCAAGTAGTGCTGCTGCAGGAGTTGGACAGCTTATTAGTGGCGGCGGGGGCACTGTTTCTTTTAATAATGAAAACAATACTACAACTGTTTCGATAAATTTAGCATCGGGAGCAGGAACCGGGCAGGTTGATGTTTTCCGTTATGACGATGCACCGGTTATCCTATCAGAGAATATTATTGGCAATGTTAGTAATTACAGATGGATTATTGAGAGCACAAGTCTTGCTTCAAATTTTACCGGTACTGTACGATTTAAAGTATCTGATATTCCTAATTCCGGTATCAATGATCCGACAAAAATAACAGTATATTCCAGACCTACACCTGGTTCAGGTAGTTTTACAGCTCTTACAACAAACTACGATTCTGATAATGGAGAAATTGTAGCTAATGTTACTTCGTTCAGCGAATTCGCATTTGGTTCGAGTGAAAATCCCCTCCCTGTCGAACTAACCACTTTTACTGCCTCGTTATCAGAAGGAAAAGTTTTCCTCAATTGGCAAACTGCAACAGAAATAAACAATTATGGATTTGATGTAGAACGAACTTTAGTTAGTTCATCAGAATGGGCGAAAATCGGATTTGTTGCCGGTCATGGAAACAGCAACTCTTTGAAAGAATATTCTTTTATAGACGAACCGAAGCTTGATAACAATTATCTATACCGCTTAAAACAAATTGATACGGATGGTAAATTTACTTACAGTAATGAAATATCCGTAGAGACTTACCGCGGTAAGTCTCTGCCTACGGAATATGCATTATATGACAATTATCCTAATCCATTTAATCCGACCACAAATATTAGGTATCAGTTGCCGGCAGATGGTAAAGTTAAACTGACGGTTTATGATATTCTCGGAAATGAAGTAGCTATTCTTATAAATAACGAACAAGTAAAGGGAAAATATGAAATTACATTTGATGCAAATAAATATGAGCTATCAAGCGGTATCTATTTTTACAAACTGAATGCGGGCAAGTATACCGCAATAAAAAAACTTGTATTAATTAAATAATAAAACTTAGAACTATGAAGATAATCCGCGGGTTAAACCTAATTAAATTTTTGGAGATTTTATGAAAACTTCAACTACGATTATAGTTGTGTTCTTTATTCAAACAATATTCTTGAGTGCACAAACCACACATAGATACAACGAAACGTTTGATGTAAATAATAATCCCGGTTGGGCTTTCACCACAACGCAGGCAAACATTACTGTCAGTAATGGGAATCTACAATTAAGTTCCCCTCATGAAGATGTTGTTCACATGATACTCCCGACTGGAGCTACAAAAGATGACTTCACTTTTAAAATAGTTCCGGGTAGTGATGCTTCTGGAATTAATTCAGGTGGATTTGGGAGAATGGGATTTAAATCATTAGTCGCTCTTCATATAGAAGATGATTCCATAAGTGTACTTTACACCGGCGATATTCAATCATACAGCGATCCCAATTTTACATGGTTAAAAACTCATCTACTTCCGGAACAAATTAATAGTATAGAATTACGGGGGACAAAATCAGCAAATAATCTAATCATCGAAGCATTTGTAAATGAATTTATGTTTTATAATGGAACAATAACTAATGCTGATGCGGGTTTATTTTCCGGGCAGATGGTCGTCTATTTAGTTGGTGATGAAAATGATCCACTTGTATGGAGTGTAAGTGAAGTTGATATTCATTATAATCCTACTTCATCAACCCAAGGTGTGTATTCAGATGAATTTACCGATGCAAATTCTCCATGGTTTAGATTTGGCGATTTTGATAATCTTGCACAATCGTTAACAATAAATAATGGTAAACTTAATTTTACATATAACGGACAATCTGAGCCCTGGTTATATGTAATTTCTCCTGTTGGTTCGGTTTCTGATTTTACCGTAGAAGTTGAAGGGGGTGCAGGTCCTAATCATAATGCCCCGTTTGAGATGAGCAGATTTTTCGATTATAGAAATTATGTAACCATGTTTACTGAAGATGATTCTATTTATGTTGGATATTCCCTTAATTCAATAGAGCCAAACGTTATTGGTTCAGTCCCCTTTCCATCAGGAACAATATCCAAGATTAAATTCGGTGTTGAGGGAAATATTCCTAATCTTACACTAAAAGTTTGGGTAAATGATAACCTTCTAATTACCAGAACTCTGAATAATGCATCAGAAAAATTGGGAAGTGGTCATATTGCACTTGGATATTCTCGCGGTAATGTGATGGATGCTTATCTCGAAAGAGCAGTAATTAATTATACAAAATACACTCCGACTCAAAATGAATGGAAAGATCATGTGACGAACAATCTATTATTATCGGTTTTTCCAGATGGATTACTTGCACAAAACCATTTATTCAATGCAGGTAACGGATTGAAATTTATGAATTATTCAGACTTGCTTTATACAGGCGGATTAATATTCGGTAACCAATCAGTTGGAGCATCCGGTATGATTGGAAGTTTTAACTACTTTGACATGACGGCTACTCAAGATTTGTGGTCTATTCCTCCCGGAAATTTCTTTGATACAAGATATAGAACTTCTTACCATGACATCAATTTCACAAGCAGATATGGCTTAGAGGTTATGCAAGAATCTTTTTCTTCTGTTAGCAATGACATTGTCTTTTTCAAATATTTGCTCAAAAACGTTTCGGGTAATTCGATTTCTGACCTTTATATCGGAATGTTTGCTGATTTCGATTTAGTAAATTATCCTACAAATTTAGGCGGATATACTCCTTCAAAAAAACTTATTTATCAATATGATGCAGCTTCTCAAGTACATGTAGGTTTGATTGCATTAAGCGGACTTGCCGGTGGTAAAGTGACATCCGGGGATGGCAATAGATTTGATATTTACAATTACATGAAAGCAACTGATTACACCACTCCGGTAGCAACGGGTGATAACCGTACATATATTTCGACAGGTCCTGTGAGCTTGAATAACAATGGTGAGACAGTAGTTACTTTCGCTCTGGTTGCGGGGACAAGTCTAACAAACTTAGAAGCAAATGCTGATGAAGCACTATCAATTTATAACTCACAGCTAATCGGAATAAAAGAATCGGCATCAATTGAATTAAAGAATTTCCAACTTTATCAAAATTATCCGAATCCGTTTAATCCGACTACAACAATAAAGTTTGCAATACCGAATGTAGCGCGAGATTTATCTCGCAACAATGATAAGTCATTTGTAACACTCAAAGTATTTGACATTCTTGGTAATGAAATTACAACTTTAATAAACGGGACCAAATCTCCCGGCACTTATGAAGTTACATGGAATGCTGCAAATGTGCCATCAGGGGTTTATTTTTACAAAGTCAATTTTGATAATTCAACAATCGTAAAAAAAATGATACTAATGAAATAATTTAACTTAAGGGGCTAATCATGAAATCCATTATTCAAGATTCAAATCATAAATTAACAACCGGGCTTTGGCTCTTAATGTTTATGCTCATCGTCAACATCCATTTGAAAGCACAATGGACGAATACTATTCAGCACCAATATAGTGCTTTGAAATCAGTTAAGTTTATTGATGCAGATAAAGGCTTTACTACGGGAGGAAATGGAACATTCCTTGCCACATTCAATAGAGGAAAAACCTGGGAGATTCGACGAGTTCCCACGAGTCGTGATTTATGGTCTGTGTTTCCATTTTCTGAAAATCTAATTTGGGTATGCGGTGATAGTGGGACTGTATTCAAATCGATGGATGGAGGTCAAACATGGTTTGATAAATCAATTTCGACAACATCGAAATTGTGGTCAATCTATTTTACATCGGTGGATACCGGTTTTGCTGTTGGAGAACCTAACTGTGTTTATGGCACAAATGATGGCGGTTTAAATTGGTTTTTAATAAGCTTGCCTTCTACTCCGGCAAATTTTTATCATGTTAGCTTTTTAAATTCTAATCTCGGCTGGATTAGTGGAATTGATAACAGCAACTTTGGTGCAGTATGGAGAACTACTGATGGTGGTGAAAATTGGACAAAAAGAATTTCTTTGAATATAGGTGCTATTAGAGAAGTTCAATTTCTCGATGAGAATCTTGGTTACCTTGCTGCAAATAAAATTTATAAAACCACCAATGGTGGAATTTCAGCAAGTGAAATCTGGAATTGGCCAGCTTACTCGTTAAAGTTTGTTAGTCCCGAAATTGGTTGGGTAACAGGCCCCGACGGAAATACAGCTAAAACCACAAATGGCGGAACTGACTGGATTAGTCAAACTCCTGATTTTGGTGGTGGAAGAGATCTATGGTCAGTTGATTTTGTCGATACACTTAATGGTTTCATGTGTGGTAACGCGGACTACATTTGGCAAACAACCGACGGTGGTTCTACCTGGAAAAGACAAGCTGTAGGAATGGCTTCATTGAGAAATGTTTTTGCATTGGACAATAATACTTGTTGGGCTGTCGGCGGAGAACCTGGTAAAGTACTAAAAACAATCGATGGCGGAAATCGATGGTCTATAACTTCACCCGGCGATTTACCAACCAACCAACCCGGATTCTTAAACTCAATATTTTTTATCAGTAATACAACAGGTTGGGTTTGTGGTTACAATGGAACTATTTTTAAAACGACTAATGGTGGAACTGATTGGACTCTTCAAAGTTCATTTTCGAATAGACATTTAAGGTCTATCTTCTTCACGGATCAAAACAATGGTTGGGCAGCAGGTGTAACTGGTAATTTTGATGATATTGTTTTACAAACTACAAATGGGGGTGAATCTTGGATTGAGATAGATTTTGGAACATCAAGTACATTCTTCTCAATTTATTTTCTAAACACAACTACAGGTTGGTTAGTTTCTGATAACAAACTTTATAAAACTACGAACGCCGGAACCGATTGGCAAGTAATACCAACGGGTACATACTCAGGATTCAGAGCTGTTCATTTTGAAAATGAAAATGTCGGTTGGATTTCAGGTTTGCAGTTTCTAAAAACCACTGACGGTGGAACAACCTGGGTTGGTTCATCCCCTCCCTCAAATTATACTTACTTATCAATTTACTTTTTTAATGAACAAATGGGCTGGGGTGGTGGATTTGCCGGCATTCATTATACTAGTGACGGAGGAACAACTTGGACCAGACAAGATGATAATAATGCAAGAATAGAGGCTATTTCATTCTTAGATAATAATAATGGATGGGCAGTCGGGTTAATCAACGGTGAATTTGGAGTAAATACGAATGCAATCCTAAGAACTATAAACGGAGGTGCAACTTCAATTAGTAATGATGGAGTTGTTCCAAATGATTTTACACTTTTCCAAAACTACCCAAATCCTTTTAATCCAACTACAACTATTGAATTTGATATTCCATCAAATTTATCCTCCTCAAACGTATCATTAAAGGTGTATGATATTCTTGGAAATGAAATTGCGGTTCTTGTTGATGGAGTAAAACCTTCCGGAAGTTATTCTATTGACTGGGATGCCTCAAAATTTTCAACAGGAGTCTATTTTTATAAATTACAGTTGAGTAGTTTTTTATCAGTAAAAAAAATGGTGTTAATTAAATAATGTACTTAGTATCTAAATATCATACATAGAGGCTAATCAGTATGAAAAGTATAGTTGCTTTAGTAATTACATTGTTTCTGTTGGGAGAAACAAATGCCCAATGGTTTTGGCAAAATCCTTTACCACAGGGGAACAGACTTAACTCAGTTCATTTCATAGATAATAATACCGGATGGGCAGCAGGGAATAGTGGTACTATTATAAAGACCACAAACTCAGGATCAACATGGAGTGTTCTTAATACCGGAACTTCCAAACTTTTACTTGATCTTTTCTTTGTCGATCAATATAAAGGTTGGGCTGTGGGGTATGATAACATAATTCTACATACTGATAACGGAGGTAACTCCTGGACTATCCAATCTGAAATAATTCCCTCGAACACTCTAAGTTCGGTTTATTTTGTAAACCAAAACTATGGCTGGATTGGCGGTTATTATGGGAGAATCTTGTCAACTACTAATGGAGGGGTAGATTGGAATTTAATGGTTTCTAATATCGGCGATATTTTTTCCATTCATTTTTTTGATCAAAGTACCGGTTGGGTTGCAGGGAGAGAAGGAAAAATTGCAAAAACTACCGACGGTGGTGCAACCTGGATTGAATTAACAACCGGAAGTAGTGATGATTTAAATTCAATCTTTTTTGTTGATGCAAATGTTGGATGGGCTGTTGGATCTTCAGGAGTAATCATAAAAACTATTAATGGTGGAAGCACTTGGTCATCTCAACAAAGTTTTTCAAGTGAAAATCTCAAATCAGTTCATTTTACCGATCAAAGTAATGGCACAGTTGTAGGTTGGTTGGGAACAATATTAACAACTTCCAATGGGGGGACAAATTGGGTTTCTAAACCTAGTGGAACGGAATATGAATTATGGTCAGTACATTTTACTAATAACAATGTTGGTTATGCTGTTGGCTATAGTGGAATAATTTTAAACACAACTACAGGCGGAGCAACCTGGAATTTTAAATCCGGTGGTTACGTAAACATGCCATTTTATGATGTTCAATTTATTAATGAAAATATTGGTTGGGCAGCAGGAATAAATGGAATTCTAAAAACTACAAACGGGGGAACTAATTGGATTAATCAATCTACGGCATCAACAAACAAAATCAATTCCATCTCTTTCATCAATGAGAATACAGGATGGTTAGCTTGTGATAGCTCAAAGATTCTTAAAACCACCGATGGGGGTTCAACCTGGATATTACAACATTCCGGTCCTAATATAAGATTACTTTCAGTAATGTTTTTAAACTCTCTCAAAGGATGGGCTGTTGGAGGTTCAGGAATTCTTATAACTACAATTGACGGCGGCAACAGTTGGCAAACTCAGTCTGTTGGAACAACAAATGCAATTTCATCTATATTTTTTATTAACGATAATATAGGATGGTTATCTGAATACGGCGGAGGAATAATTAAAAAATCTACCGATGGTGGCATAAGTTGGACACAACAACCAACCGGATTCAGCAATAATATTAATTCAATCTTTTTTATTGATCAAGACAATGGTTGGGTTGCTGGTGGACCAGGAACCGGATTTCCCTGGAGTTTAATTTTAAAAACCACTAATGGTGGTACAACTTGGACATCATACTCAAGCGGATTAGAAAATCCATTAATGGATATTCATTTTACTGATTTAAACAATGGGTGGGCAGCAGGTCCGGAACTATTAAAAACAACCGATGGGGGAACTTCATGGTCTATCTACACAGAATTGAAAACTTATGGATATGAAGCAGTCCATTTTACTAATCCAAATGTAGGTTGGGCAGTTGGTTTTGGTTCTAATATAACAAAAACTACAAATGCCGGCGCAACTTTTATAAATGAAGATGAAAATTATTCTCCGCAAGACTTTACACTTTTCCAAAACTATCCAAATCCTTTTAATCCAACTACTACAATAAAATTCAGTTTACCTGAAGATTCAAGAGTTATGTTGGTGGTTTATAATTTAATCGGTGAGGAAGTAACAACTTTATTAAATGAATATATGAGTGCCGGTTATCATCACTCAGAGTTTAATAGTGGTTCACTTTCAAGTGGTGTTTACATTTATAAACTATCAGCCATCGGAAATGGCAAAGCATTTACTTCAGCTAAGAAGTTTGTTTTGATGAAGTAAATTGTAATAGACTGTTTGAGCAGAAACCATAAGTAAATGATGCTCATAACAAAATTTTGTAATCCCATCGATTTATCGGTGGGATTACGAAGCACACCATAGAACCCACGAACCGATTTTTCGGTTTTACTCAAAATCAATAGTCCACTATTAATTGTCGTTGGTTTCAGCCAATGGATTACAAATGCAAAAACAAATTGGACTTTAGTCCCATCGAAAAAAAAATAATTCCCCCAAAAACAATTCTGTAGGAGTGGAATGTTTGTTTCTTTTCTCCCATTCTTCTATCCATCCTTTATAATGATTCGTTTACTTGGACGAAGAAGTTTTTATTGGTTAAATAATATTTATGCAGCTATTTGGTTGAACATTCAGAACAGAACTCATTCGATATGCAATAAAAATTTTTCCGGCTTTTACAATTGGGAACTGGCATTTCGAAAAATGAGAAATTGTTTACAATAAACAATAATTGCTTTAATAAATAATTAAACAATCCTTAACTTCTTCCCAGTTTATTTAAAAATAGATTTCTATTCACCTAAGTTATTAATGTTTTTTAGACGGTTTGTATTAAAAATTGCACATTAGATTATCCTCATAATATTTTTACAAATTGTGAAACCATGAAAACAATCTTCTAAACTAAATTATATGCGCTTGACTTTTTGGCACTGTTATTGTTTATGTAAAGTGACATTTAATTTATATTCAAAGGGAGAGAATAATGAAACAAATCACAATTGCACTTTTTTTACTTTTCGTAACAAATTCACTTATCGCTCAAGTTTTTATCAGAAATGGGGAATACATTGTAATATCCGCAGTTAATGAAAGAGTACTTGATGTTGCACATGAGAAAAAAGAGAACGGAGTTAATATTTTGGTTTGGGATCACACAGGCAACGATAACCAAGTCTTCGATATGAACTTCGATGAAAGTGGAGTTTTTAGTCTCATCGCAAAACATTCAAATAGAAGCTTATCTGTATACAATAATGATAATAAAGATTTATCAAACATTGTCCAGATGGATTTTACAAAAAGTACCGGACAATTTTTTAAGTTAGAATCGGTCGGTAGAACAGATATGTTCAAAATTGTTAATGTCTCAAGTGATAAAGCATTAACAGTTGATCCTAGCAGTGGGAATGTTATTCTAATGTCAAAAATCACTGAAGATGGCTCAAATGGAAATCTAAATCAATATTGGAGATTCTCGCAAAGAGTCTCATTTGCTAACACAAAATCTAAAAAATATATTGATGTTCCCGGTGGTTCACAAGTTAATGGAGCGAAACTTATTATTTATGATAGCAACAATGGGAAAAATCAAGCATTTGATCTTATCTCGGTTGCTAACTCTGATGATTATTATATCAGAAATGTGAACTCAAAAAAATATTTAGGACTTGCAGGAAATAAAATTGACGCCGGAGTTCAAATTGAACAACAAGATTTTTCAGGTGCTGCAACTCAAAAATTTCTACTTGAAGGTATAGCAGATTTTACTTATAAAATTGTCCCGAGTGGTTCTGCTCTTGCTTTAGATATTCGTTTTCAAGATACTAAAAACGGTAGTTCCATTGTTCTTGATGCTAAACAACCTTCATCAAGTCAGAATTGGATAATGTACAGCTATAATCCACAAAAAAAATCTGATGCAGCAAAACAGTTAAAGAATGAAGTAAAAGATGCGGGTAAAGCTGCAGGGTCTAAAGTCGTTGAAACCGGTGGTAAAGCTGTCGAAAAAACAAAAGAAGTCACCAAAAAAGCTAAGGACAAATTGAAAAAGTTGTTTAAATAAAAGAGATGTAATGTTTCTTTTCTGATATAAACTGAGGCTGTCTTAAAACTGTAAATAAATCTATGACAATTATTTACTGTAGAGACAGCCTCAGTTTTTTAATTTAAATCAAATATTAAAATAGTGTCTTCCTTCAAATAGAACCCCGTTTATTACAAAGTTCTAATATAAAATCTCGATACTTTTTCTATTTTATTAGCAGCATTTTTTTAATTTCCACAAAATCTCCAACTTGAAGTTTGTAAAAATAAACACCCGTTGTTAGATTATATGCATTAAAATCAACTTTATGATTCCCAACGTCCATAAAACCATCCACCAGATTTGCTACTTCTTGCCCAAGGGAGTTATAAACCTTCAACATTACCAAACCTGCATTGGGAATTGAGAAACGGATTGATGTTGAAGGATTAAACGGATTCGGATAATTCTGTTCTAGGACAAGATTCGATGGCATTTTCAAATCATTATCCTCCTTGAATCCTAATGGTGGTGGATTACCAAAAGTGTCATAGTGCATTATACCCAAGGTATCGTCTATACCACCGAAATATCTCATTCCTATCTTTGCTCCTGCATAACAGGAGTCAAATGTTTCTATGTATACATTAAAATAAAATCTACCAAAAATAGGAATATCCTTCATAATTTGATCTGTTATTTTTATTGTTTGCCAGCCAGGTTCTAAATTTGAAAAATAAGAATAAAGACCAAAAATATGACTAAAAGAATCTTGTAAACCAACAGTAATGACTATATATCTGATATTACCCTCAATTTCAAATAAATTTAACTCAAATACAAATGTATCTGGTGTTTGATAATTGGATTCCCAAAAATCTTTGTAAGTATTGAGTTGAATATTATATATGTTTACAAAAGATACATAATCTGTACCACCATAAAATTCAAATAAAGCATATTTTGAGCTAGTATCTTCTTCAATAGAAAAAGATGAGTTTGTGGTATCAAACCAACTACACCAAACGTGAAGAAATTCCCAGCCCCCAACAGGACCTAAGTCTCCTTCCGGTTGTTGTGGAAAAATAGTCGAGGTAAAAATGAATAGCATAGTAATAAGCACAAACTTTTTCATGAGCCATTTCATCCGACACCCCATTTTTTAGTTTGAAAAACTTTAACTCCACAAAACTTAACAAATTTAAAAATAAAAAGACAAATAAATATCTTGTTTACATGTGAAAAGATTTATGCGTATTTGTTATCAATCAATATGGTCATCTAATTGATTTCAACCAATCTTACCGGTTCTCACACAAATATTTAGTTAAAGTCTGTTATATTTCAAAAAAGAATTATTAAACGTTTGAAGGGGAATAAGTCTTGTTTGATTTATTTATTGTTTTTGTGTTAATATTATTACACGGTTTATTTGCGATGATTGAAATTTCATTTATCGCATCAAAAAAAATAAGACTTCAGGAGAGAAAAAACAGCGGAGATAAATCGGCTGATGCTGTATTAAAACTTTTGGTTGAGCCTGAAAAATTTTTATCGATAATTCAAACCGGAATTACGCTATTAGCGATTTTAGTTGGCGTTTACGGGGGAGCCAAATTTGTAGCCGATATTGCTCCGTTCTTTTTACAATTTGGTATTTCCACATCATCAGCAAATCAGCTATCACTTATTTTTGTGGTAGGGGTATCATCTTACCTATCAATTATTTTTGGCGATTTAGTTCCTAAAACAATTGCGATGAATAATCCGGAACGCATCGCTTCTTTATTTGCTCCGGCTGTAAAATTACTATTATTCATTGGTTATCCATTTGTCACGATATTGACATTATCCACAAAGTTTTTTTTAAGAATATTTTTTATAAAAAAGAAAACTGAACCGTCAATAACTGAAGAAGAACTGCGAATAATGATAACTATGGGAACCGAGCAAGGTGTGCTTCATAATAGAGAATCAGAAATTCTTCACAGTATATTGCGCTTTAACGATATAACGGCCGAAGTTCTTATGACCCATCGCAATGAAATTGTTTGGATCGATTATAACGAACCGCCAACACAGATTTATCAAAAGATGATTACTCATGAATTTAGCCGCTACCCTGTTTGCGAAGGAAGCATTGATAATATTTTAGGAATTATTTCCATGAAGGAATTTTTAATTCAATATTACTCGACTGCTCCTTTTAAAATGGAAAACATTCTTTTTGATCCTCTAATTATTTCAGGTGATGTTGATGCGTTAAGTCTTTTAGACAAATTCAGAGATTCACGAAGTTATGTTGCGGTAATAGTAGATGATGAACGAAGTGTTAAAGGAATGATTGCTTTGCACGATCTTTTAGTTCATATAGTAGGTGAGTTACCCGATAATTATGAAACTGATGATGACAAGTTTTTCCGGCGAGAAGATGGTTCTTACCTGGTCGATGCTAATTTCCGTACATCAGAAATCCAAAAACTACTTCCCATTTCGTTTAATGAAGATTCATTTGGGACTATCGGTGGATTGATGGTTTCGCGGTTGGGACATATACCTAAAGTTGGCGATAGAATTATTGAGCAGAATTATCTTTTCGAAATTGTTGATATGGATGGAATAAAAGTAGACAAAGTTTTAGTTTCACTTTATCGAAAAACCGTTTACATCTAACCAATCAAATCTGCTTACAATGGCGTACACGTCCGTTTGCTTTATCGAAAAACCGTTTACCTATAACCAACCAAACGATTATTTCAGGCGGCTAACAGTCGAGACCGTTCCTTTTTTCCTAAGTTGTCCCAATTATCCTACCAAACCTTAGCAATTTTTTTTGGACATTAGATTTTGTTTTTAAACAATATTGTTTATTATAACACCATTAAATTTAATCCGATCGCAATCCTTTTCCCGCTGATAGAATAAAAGTTTTCGAGTACAATTATTTCTTAACAAATAAGGGTAAAATAAATGAGAACAAAATACTTCATCGTTATAAGTTGTTTTATCGTCGGGCTGCTGTTACTAAGTGAAAGCATTATTGCACAGAGTAGTGATTTTGAAAACAATGCACCTCTTGATTCATTGCTTGAAGTTGTGGTTCCAAACAATTATGCAGCAACTCCCGGAACAGCACCATTCACCGGTCCATTTTCAACAACCGCAAGAAGATATCAGTTATTAGTGCATGAAGATCAACTTACTGCATTTGTCGGTAATGATTTATCTTCAATTAATTTCAGAATTCCTACTTCTGCTACTGTAGCATGGCCAGCAAGTTCCTTTACAATTTCGTCCTACTCTATTTATCTTGGACTAAGTGTTCCCCCTGCAAACCGCAGCCTTACATTTACTGAAAACATAGCGGGTCCGCAAACAATGGTTAGATCAGGTGTATTAGAAATAAAGACCGGAGACTATCCTTTTGGCGGAAGTCCAAATTTGTGGGGAAGTGATATCGTTTTCCAGACTCCTTATACATACTCAGGTGGTCATTTATTAATAGAAATTGTTCATGAAGGATACACCGGTACTTCAAGATCAGTTGATGCGATTGGAACTTCAACTACCGGATATGGAACTCTGTTTTCTGCACTTTGGGCTTCTAGTTTAACAGCTTTAACCGGTCTACAGGGAAATTTTGCAGTAACAAAAATTAATGGTGTAAACATCATTCCTGTTGAACTTACTTCTTTCACTGCGCAAGCAAACGGAAAAAATATCGAGTTAAAATGGACAACAGCCTCCGAAACGAATAACAGAGGTTTTGAAATAGAGAGATCTGATTTTTTAGAATCAGGAATTAAAGAGTGGCTTCAAGTCGGTTTTGTTGATGGGAATGGAACTACTTCTGAAATTCAATCATATACATTTACTGATAATTTATTAACATCCCGAAAATATTTTTATCGATTAAAACAAATCGACTTAGATGGAACGATTAATTATTCAAACGAAATCGAATCTGAAACAATTCTCCCGGATGAATATATTTTATACCAAAACTACCCGAATCCGTTTAACCCATCTACTATTATTAAATTTGCATTGCCTGAAGCTGCAGGTGATTTATCTCGCAACAACAATCACTCATTTGTAACATTGATAATATTTGACATGCTTGGTAACAAAGTAGCTACACTCATTAATGAAGCAAGGGAACCCGGTATTTATGAAGTTGAATTCGATGCAAAAAAATTCGGTTTATCAAGCGGTGTTTATTTGTATAAACTTACTACAAACAAATTCATTTCAACTAAAAAGTTTGTGTTGATGAAATAAATTTTAGTGAGGTTTGCTCAAACATAAAATGTTTCAATCAGTCAGCCGCGGCTGACTGATTGAGAACAGAATGACATTTTTAAGGCAACTTCATTTACACTATTCGATTTCTACTTTAACAGGTTTAACATCCCAAATATTATTTGCATACTCGGTAATTGAACGATCGCTTGAGAACTTACCGATTCTTGCAACATTCAGGATAGATTTGCGTGTCCATTTATCCTGGTTTCTATACAAATCACTAACCCGTTCTTGAGCAGCAAGATATGAATCGAAGTCAGCGAAAAGACAGTAGTAGTCAACATTTAAGAGTCCATCAACTAATGGCTGAAAAATACCGGGCTCAAATAGACTGAAATAATTGTTTGAAATCATATCGATAACACGCTTTAATACCGGATTATTTGCGTAATAATCATAAGGGTTATAACCTGATTGCTTTAACTTAATAACTTCATCGGCAAGTAAACCGAAAATGAAAATATTATCATCCCCGATTTCTTCCCTCATCTCAACATTTGCTCCATCCATTGTACCTATTGTTAGAGCACCGTTCAAGGCAAACTTCATATTACCTGTACCTGAAGCTTCAAATCCGGCGGTTGAAATTTGTTCTGAAAGATCGGAAGCCGGAATTATTTTTTCTGCAAGTGTAACTGAATAATTTTTCAAGAAGAAAACTTTTAGTTTATCACCGATAGTTATATCATTGTTTACAACCTCGGCAACATTATTTATCAACTTGATAATCAACTTTGCTTGATAATATGCGGGGGCAGCTTTGCCGGCAAAAATTACTGTTCGTGGAACTATATCAGCATCGGGATTATCTTTTATTCTATTATACAATGCTATTATGTGTAGTACGTTTAGTAACTGGCGTTTATACTCGTGGAAACGTTTTATCTGTACATCAAAAATCGAATTTGGATTTACCGTGATGTTATGTTCTTTTTCAATGTATTCAATTAAGAATTTCTTACTAATCCATTTTGCATTTACCCAGTTTTCTATAAAACTATCGTTATCAACAAATTCTTCTAACTTGCGTAATTGCGAAAGATCTTTAACCCAATCCATTCCAATTCTATCTGAAATTATAACTGATAAAAATGGATTAGCGGTTTTTAGCCAACGACGTGGTGTAATTCCATTGGTTACATTAGTAAATTTCTCCGGGAATAATTTGAAGAAATGAGGGAAAAGTAATTCCTTTAATATTTCAGAATGAAGAGCTGCAACCCCGTTAATAGAGTGTGATCCAACAATCGCAAGGTTAGCCATTCTAACTTTTTTCTCTCCCCCCTCTCTAATTATTGAAAGAAGTTCGATAATTGTTCCATCATTCGAGTAAGTTAAACGCACCCAATCTAAAAATCTTTGATTGATTTCATAAATTATTTGCATGTGCCTTGGTAGAAGCTGTTCCAATATTGCAACCGACCATTCCTCCAAAGCTTCGGGTACAACTGTATGATTAGTATATGCGAAAACCTTTGTTGTTAAATCCCAGGCATTATCCCATTTAATATTTTCTTCATCAACTAATATGCGCATTAACTCAGGAATGGCAATTACCGGATGGGTATCATTTAATTGAATTGCTGTTTTCTCTGCAAACTTATCAAATGTTTTATGTTTGATTTTATATTTTCTTATAATATCCTGAAGAGTCGCCGACACGAAAAAGTATTGCTGTTTTAATCTTAAAAATTTACCTTGACTGAAAGTATCATTCGGATATAATACTTTTGAAATATTTTCCGAATGATTTTTACTTTCTACTGCTGCAAGATAATTTCCACTGTTAAATTCCTGGAAACTAAATTCTTGTGTTGCCTTAGCCTGCCATAATCGCAAGTTATTAACGGTGTTAGTTCGATAACCGGGCACGGGTACATCATAAGCAACGGCTAAGATATCTTCAGTATTAACCCAATCGAATTTAAATCTTCCTTTGTTATCTTCGTGCATTTCAACTTTGCCATAAAACTTTACTCTATAAGTTAATTCGCGTCGAAGAATTTCCCAGGGATTTCCATAAGTCAACCAGTTGTCCGGTATTTCAATTTGATGTCCTTTATCAATATCTTGTTTAAATATCCCATATTCATATCGTATTCCATATCCAAATGCAGGGAGTTCAAGAGTTGCCATAGAATCAAGAAAACATGCGGCAAGCCTTCCCAAGCCGCCATTTCCAAGCCCCATATCGTTCTCCGAATCACGAATATCCTCCAAATCAAAACCATCTTGCTTTAGGATATTGTAACACTCATCATAATAATCCATATTGATAAGAGCGTTACCAAGAAGACGTCCCATTAAAAATTCTAAAGAAAGATAATAAACCCGTTTTGGATCTGTATCCATATATTTTTGTTGTGTACGAAGCCACTTACGGACAAGTCTGTCACGTATTGACATAGATAGTGCAAAATATGCATCGTCTTGAACCGCTGTAATTTTATCTTTTACGAGAATAAATTCCATGTGCTCAGCAAATTGATTTGAAAGTGAATAACTTTCAATTTGCTCGGTATCGGTGAAAAAGATGGAGTTCTTTTTAGTTCCCATTATCACACCTCTTTTATATAGGATTGTTTTTGTTTAATTAGAAATTTTAAAATATGACTCTTTAACAATGATTAAATAAATAATTTTCTGTAAAGCCGCAATTAAATCATTTCACTTGAACTGAATTTATCAATTTATTAAAAGCCGGAATTAATGCTAATTCAGTTTGTCCATAAGGGATTTTAGCATCTTCAACTAATTTCAACTTTTTTGATTTCCAGTCCTCCGAAAAAATTCTTCCGTTCATACTTCCATCCAATACTTGCAGTCCGGTTTCTGCAAGTACTCTCAAATTAAATGACATCTTAGTCATCTCTTGAATAACCGGAGAGCTTTTCGTGATTAATAAAAATTCATCATGACTATCAACCCAGCCCAAAAGTATAAACCTTAATTCTGTTCTTACTTCTTCATTTTTATTTAGAATAAATTCATCCACAAGTTTATTAAAATTTCTTGCAGTCATTGATTCCGGACGCGCTGCATCAACAACTCTTGTGTAAGGTGACTGCTGAGTATATTTTCTCCCCTGACGATGTCTTGCATATAATTTAACAGGCTCAACAACATCAACAAGATTTTTTAGCGGAATTATATTTTGATTATTTGTTAATCTTCGCAACATCATTTCATAATTAGAAATGTGTGTTAATCCTAATTCTTCCATCTGAAAACTAATTCTTTCCATTCTTCTATACATATCATCAACATCACGTACATTTCCCGGTGACCAAAATCGTTCTGCAATTGCAATTGTTCTTGGCCATATTCTCGAATCTACAGTTTCGTTAGTAACTAATTCAGCCCACATTGTGGCTTCACCGCCAAGAATAAATTTTTGTTCTTCCGGAGAAAGCGGGGTATCTGCAGTTATCGGATCATTTAAATAATGGAATTCAGCCGGTTGAATTAAATCGATGTAATATCCATTCGATAAAATACCCTGATAACCCTTTTGAGCTGATTCTACAA
>Ga0351881_1090_pt1 | contig 23091 bp, 25 predicted proteins | sample BONcelFGM3001E15_FD_206769 | JGI IMG/M metagenome (GOLD analysis project Ga0351881, IMG submission 206769) | Enriched cells from coal bed in the Powder River Basin, Montana, United States - BONCAT cells FGM rep3 HSBNCT.FGM.300.1.E15 ...
GACGGATTGGTCGAGTTTCATCCGGATAAACCCGTCGTTGTTGATCTGGGGCGTCACCTTCAGCGTGACGCCAACGTCCTTGTATTCATAGCTGCTGTAGTTGGTCGTCGATCCGACCACCCCTGAGTCTTGGCGCGTAACATAGGGAACGTTTTCCCCCACGGTGATTTCCGCCTCTTCATTGTCGAGGGCCAACAATTGCGGTGTGGAGAGAATCCTGAAATCAGAGTCACTCTGATAGGCTTGGATAAACGCTGCCAGATTGGGAAAGGTCAGGGCCACCCCGCCGACGGTTGCGACCGTGATCATCTGGCCGACCACGCCAAGTGAAAGCCCGGATGGCAAACCTTTATTTTGAAGTAGATTTGAGGAAATACCGTAAGATCCCTTGTCTCCGCTGACACCGCCGATTACATGCCCTGTATGGCCATCATATGAAGCCTGTGCTCCCCCCTGCCATTCGACGCCGAGTTTAAAACCCTTGTCCGCATTCACTTCCATGATCAGGGCTTCGAGATAGACCATGGGGCGGGTAATGTCGAGTTTCTTGATCACGTCTTCGAGAACCAGATAGTCCGCCTGGTCCGCCGTGATGATCAGCGAATTCGTGGCCTTGTCCGCCACGATCTGAACGGACTTGGACACGGCGACGGGCTGGGCGGCGGTCGGCGCCTTGGCCTGCTGCTGCAGGCTGGTGAGAACCTTGGCCGTGTCTTCGGCCTTGGCGTTCTGCAGGTAATAGACCCGGATCATGCCCGCGCCCCTGGGAACTTCCCTGTCCATGAGGGCCACGAGTTCGCGGACGCGCGTCGTGTCGTTTTCCGTCGCGGCGATGATGAGCGCATTGGTGCGCTCGTCGGCTACGATCTTGACAGGGGCGATTGCGCCCTTCTGCTGCTGGAACAAAACATTCAGGGCTTTGATCGCCTCCGTCGCCGAGGCGTATTTCAGCGGCACGTAGGAGATCAGACCGCCGACCCCATCGACGTCGAGCGCCTCGATAATGTCCTGCAGCCGCTTGATATTGGACAGGACGTCGGTGATGACGAGCATCCCCGCCGGCGGATAGGACAGGATGACGCTGGTTTTGGAAATGAGGGGGTCCAGGACCCGCTTCATCTCGTCCGGATTGGCATGGTCGAGCGAGATGATCTGGGTCACGTACTTGTCGTCCATTGTGGCCGGTTCATGCTGCAGGCGGGTTTCCAGGCTCTTTTCCCTGGCCTGCTGGGACTGGATGATCTTGATCACATCGCCCGACTGGACGGTGGCGAACCCATAGACCTCCAGCACCGATTCAAAGACCTTGTAAACCTCATCCACTGCGATCTTGCGGGGCGAGATGATCGTCACCTTGCCCTTGACCTTGTCGTCGATGACGAAGTTCTTGCCCGTCAGCTCGCTGATGAACTTGATGAAGACCTGGATATCCACATTGTCGAAATCGATGGTCACATAGCGCTGATCCCTGGCCGGCGGTGCAGGCTTTGTTTGCGGCGGCAATGCAGCGGGCGGTGCCGCGGTGGGGATTCTTGGCTCACCCGGTTGCGGCGGTGATGCGGGAGCTCCTTGAGCTGCTTGCGTCGGCGGGACTGAAAGTGGGGGTTGTGCAACGGCCTGTGGTTGGTCCGGTGTCCGGCGCTCGGCGGTGGTCACCGTACCCTCTTCGCCGGCAAGGCGCGCAGCGGGCGCAGGCTGCGGATAAATGAACATGGCCAGCAGCCAAAGACTAAACCAAAGAATCGTTCCTCTTGGCCATGATCTCGAAATAAATCGAGAAGGGTCATGACGGCCATGCTGGTCGCATGCTAATGGTTTGATATAATATAGTAATAGTTGAATCATGCATCCTCCGGAATGACGAAAAAACCCCCGTGCAAGCTTGTCTTTAACGGATAGCACGGATTCACTTTCCATTTTCCAAGAGTGCCTTGAAATCTTCCAATCTCCTGATATGATTCAGATCAGTGTCCTTTCTTGCCCAATCGATCACGGTACGGTCTAGGGCGATTGCCGACTTCAGATAGGCCATGCTTTTCGCCGTGTCGTTGCGCCGGTCGTGAAGGCACGCGAGGTTATAGTAGGGATCGACATAATCATTCTTAAAGGCGATGGCCTTGCGGAACAGCTTGATGGCCTGATCCTGTTTTCCCCGAGCCATGTAGAGAACGCCAAGGTTATTCATGGCCCTGACATGGCGTTCATCGAGCGCCAGGACGCGGCGATACAGGCGTTCAGCGGCCGCCGTCTTCTTGTTCTGCTGGGCCGCGAGGGCTCTTCGGTAAAGCGCCTCGGGATCCGGGGACGGCTTCTGGACTGCCGTCTGTACGGGAGTTGACGCAGGTTCAGCCTGCGCCCTCCCTGCAGCAGGTGCTGCGGATTCGACCGTTTTCGTTTTCGCCGCTGCTGCGGTCTGTGCCAGCCTTGGGGAAGATGCCGCGGGTGACGCTTGCGTTCCCGTGGCGGTTGTGGCAACCAGCGCCGGACCTGTTCCGGTTGCATCCGGTTGCGCCGGACCGGTCGTAGCGGCCAACGGCCTCGAGGCGGCTTGCTCCGTTCCTGACGTCTGTGCCGTCGGGGACGCTGGTTCTACCTGCGCTGTGCTTGTCGCAGGCACCCGCATCTGCCCGGCTGCAGCGGCCTTTTCAGGCGTTGCCTGCGTTGCGGTGACCGGCCGCTCCTGGCGGTCGGCGGTCGTCAGCCAGACAAACAGCGCGGTCAGCATCATCACCGAAACGGCCGCAAAAATCCACTTGGCCCTCCCATGCCCCCGGGGGCCGGGAAGGCGCGAGATGATGCCGCTGTAACGGCCGTAACGGCTGTCCTTTTCCTGCTGGGCTTTTCTTAGTGCGTCGTTGATATAACTCATTGTGTCTGTTAGTCAAGTAGTTTAAGCGTAACGGCTTTGCAAAAAGCCGATCTGGCCCTTTTGTGTCTATTCGTTATCATCCTGATGTCAGAATGAACCAAGATATTCAAAAATCATGTCTCTGTAAACAAAACCGGCAAGGGCGGCGGCGGAAATCATCAGTACGATCAGCAGCATCGTCATCCATCCTCTGTGGCGGCGCTCGCGTCCGGGTGTCAGATAATTTTTGCCGATGTCGGCAATCGCATCCCATGCGGTTTTCCAGTCCACCGCCGCCTTTTCCCGCGTATAGGCGATCAGCAGGGCACGATCGCAGATCGCGTTGATCCGCCGGGGAATCCCTTTTGAATACAAATAGATCAAATGGCTTGCGGGGGTGGAAAACGACACATTTTCACCCGCGCCGGCCACGGCCAGCCGATGCCGGATATAGCTCCGGACGCTCCTGCGGTCCAGGGGGGCGAGGTCGTAGCGGACGGTGATGCGCTCGTTGAGCTGCCGGAGAGACGGCGACATCAGCAGGTCCTGCAGCTCCGGCTGGCCGATCAGGACGATCTGGAGCAGCTTTTCGCGCTCCGTTTCGAGGTTGGAGAGCATGCGCAACTGTTCCAGCACATCGTGGGAGAGGTTTTGGGCCTCATCGATCAGCAGCACGCAATTCTTGCCTGCCGCGAAGCAGTCCAACAGAAAATCATTAAGCGCATCAATGTAATTTTTCTTGGTTTTTTCCTGTCCGTTCAGGGAGATGTGCAGCTCCTGCAGGATCGTTTCAAGGAGCTCCATATCTGTGATTGCGGAATTGAAGATCAGGGCGCTTTCGACGCCGTCGTCGAGGTTGGCCAGCAGCGTGCGGCTGATGGTCGTTTTACCCGTGCCGATTCCGCCCGTCACGACGATAAACCCCTTCTTCTCCGTGATCCCGTAAATGAGATGATGCAGGGCCTCCCGGTGCTGCCTGCTGAAATAGAGGTATCGCGGATCAGGCGACAGATTGAAGGGATTTTCTTTCAGACCGAAATAGTCGGCGTACATGGCTTACCTGAATGTGTAGTTAAAATTCTGTTCGCGTCCCTGACGCAGGAACTTGAGCGTCATCCCGGGAGAGGATTTGAAGAGATTGTAAAGCTCGACCATGTCGTCTCCTGAGGTCAGCCTGCGATTGTTCACAGCCTGGACGATATCGCCGTCGGCGAGGCCGATTTTCTGGTAAAGGCTGCCGCCCCGGATGTTCGATATCATGAAGCCGTCGGGCCGGCCGGCGGTGAAATAGGGCCGGATCTGGGCCTGGCTCAACATGGTGCCCATGTCCCGGAGGCTGCCTTCGATATCGCTGCGGCTGATGACGACGGTGCCGCCCGGTGTGGGAGCCGTTGCGGGACCCGCTGCGACCGGCGCCGGGGCGGGCAGTACGCCTTTTTCCGCCGTTTCGGGGACCCTGAGAATTTTTTCCTGGCCGTTGATCATGAAGGCGACGGCATTGCGCATGATGCGGACGATCTTCGCGCCCGATATCGTCTCGCCGACCTTGTAAAGCCTCTGTTTTTTCTGTTTTTTATCTTCAATCACCGCAAATCCGAACGGGGCGTCGCCGGCAACGGTGCCGCGGACTTCGAGCGTGTCGGTCACGCCGGGCTGGGCCGCCTGCGTCTGCGACGCCATCTGTTTGTCGGCGAGACTCTTGTCCGTCGTGCCGAACAGATTTCGTTCCGCAATGACCTTGAATGCGTCCGGCGTTTCAGCGGCGGTAACGGGCGCCGGCGTTGCAGGCTGCGCGGCTGGCGCGGCGGTTTTGACGCGGATCAATTTGAGCCCCGCGGCCTTGTAGAAAATGCCCACGGACTGGTAGGTCAGGATCGTGATGACCGCCAGGATGAGGGCGGTGCGGTAGCGCGCCGTCTGCGAGATCAGGGACGAGAAATTCAGGTTCGTCAGCCAATGCCAGTCAAGTTTAAATTGCATCGTTTTTTTCCATCATGCGGCGGCGCTTACATGAATTTTATCGATGGGTTAGCCAAGGCACCCGTCATAACCAGCGACAATTTCCTGTTCTGACCCGCAAGCTCAAAGGTAAAATTCAGACTGATCTGACTGCTCTTGATGTCGGCGGCGTTGAGAACGATGTCGCCGGTGAGCGCGCCGTTGACCTTGTCCCCGGTCAGTCTGAGGCGCTTGATGGTCAACACGCCGTTTCTGATTCCGACGGCCGCCTCCACTTTCCGGAAGTCCAGGCGGTCCATGCCCATGATGCTTTCCCGGAACGAATACCCGCCGTTGACGAGTGTGAAGTCGAAGGTTCCCGTACCGTTTTGCAGCGACTCAAGCATGCCGCTGAAGATCAGGACGCCCGATAGATTGCCTGTGACCGGCCTGCCCAGCCGCTCCTTGAGATAGCCGATTTTCCCGATGTCGATTCCGTCGAAATTCACATTCCAGTCAACCGGCCCGTCAAATGCGAGAAAGCCCTGGGTCAGCGCCTGGGCATTGACGCGGCCGCCGTAGGTCCTGGCGTCGAACGCGGCCGCCGAACGGCCTTTGAACAGGGGCAGCCAGGCGGGGCCGACCGTGACGGTATCCGCTTGGAACGTGGCCTGCAGGTTATCGCGAAACCCCAGCGTTGCATGGTTGAGCGTCAAGGCGGGCGGTATGGACGGTTTCACGTCATCCACCATCAGGATCGCCTCACGGTTCAGGTCTGTCGCGACGGCCGCCAGATAGCGCGCAAACATGTCGCCCGGAAATCGCAGATAGGCGAACACGATCAGGGCCGCCACGGCAAAGGCCGTATAGCCGAGGGTGGATCTGGTGATTTTGAATTTCACTCGAAACTTCATCATGCTCCGCTCGTTTTGCCTACCGGCTTGCCGGCGCCGGTTTCAACGGCAGATAGGTCAGGGCCTGCATTGTTGCCGTCAGGTAATCCGGATTTTCTTTCATCTTGCTGATGGAAATCTTGCCGATCCGGACAAAATCCTTTGAGGATTCGACGGTATAGAGAAAATCCGTCAATTGTTTCATGGTGATGGTGTCCAGCCTCAGTTCCACGATGGATTCCTCATAGGTTCCCGTTGTCATGCCCTTGATGGGGTTGATGGATTTGATATGGGACTTCAGCCCGACTTCCCCCGCCTTCCTTTCCATGTGGGAGAAAAGGGTGAAATCCTGGGGGCGTGCGGCAAGCGCCTGCTGCACGGCCTCTGCGCGCTTTTTGAGAACGCCGTATTCTGCCCCCAACACGTCCATTTCCTTTAATTTTCTTTCGTTGATCCGGATGGATTGGTTCATCTTTTCACGGGCGTCCCACAGTGGAAAGATCGCCAGTTGAAACACGAGAAACACAACCACGAAAGCACCGCCGGCCATCAGGTAATATCTCTGTGATTTAGTTAGCTTATCCCAGAATTCCTTCATTTCTTGAGCGTCACCCGCATTTCAAATTCCACCTTGTCGCCCTGTTTGGTCAGTGTTGCCGCGCCCATTGCGACCGTTTCGAAGAACGTCGATTTCATGAACTCCCGTTTCAGCGTATCCACTGCGTCAAAATTTTTTGCCTGCCCTTTGAGCAGGATCATATCCTTGTCGAGAGCGAACGAACTCAGCAGCAGTTCCGTCGCCGGAGGAGACAGGCGCGAAATGTCCTTCAGCAGCGCCAGCGCCGTCGTGCCGGGACGGCCGTCGGCGATGCCGAGCGACGCCTTGCGGGCTTCGATGATGCTTCCCTTCATTTGCGACACCGGATCCACAACGCGCGTTACCTGTGGATTGTAGGTCTTGAAGAGGGTCATGATCTCGGCTTTCAATGTGTCGATACGCTGGCGGCTGTAACGGTAGTCCAGATAAATGTCCGTTGCGGCCAGGATTAAAAAGAGCGCCGTGACGGCGGCCGCCCATCGCAGGACGTCCCTGAGCTGGCCGATGGCCGCCCTGACCTTGGAATCCCGTATCCGGAAGTTGAAGCTGCGGGGCGCTTTATGCCCCGCAACGGCGAGGGCGAGGGCCTGGTTCATGATCAGGGGATTCCATAGGTTACGGACGGCAGGGTCGCCCTGCACGGCGCCGTCCGCCAGCAGATCCAGCCCTGTCACGGGCGCCGCAAAGTGCCGGGACAGCGCCTCCTGAAGGGGTTCATAGAAGGCGCCGCCGCCGGTCAGATAGATCCGCTGCGGCCCTTCCTGCAGCCGTCCGTGCATCTTCATGAATTCAATCGTATGATCCAGATCGGAGAGAAGCTTTCCGAATAGCGCTGCAATCGCTTCCTGCGCTCCGTCGGGACGGTTTTCCCGCTTCCTGCGTTCCGCCTCGCCGGCATCGCAATGGAGGCTCTCCGCAATGGTTCGCGTGATGTGGTTTCCTCCCACGGCAAAAGGCCGGATCTGGAAAATGACGCCGTTTTGGATCACGAACCCGGCGCTGTGCTCGGCGCCGATGTCCAGCAGCAGCACACAGCCGGAAGGCGGACTTTTGGCGGCAAGGAGAGTGGCGATGGCGGCGCCGTCAACACCTACTTCTTCAATTTTCTTGACATATCCTGAAATCTGCGCGGTCCTTTCCTGCACGGCTGCCTTGGGCGCGATGGCCACGAAGAGGTCGGAGGGGACGCCTTTATGGACCATGACATAATCCACAACGGCCTCATCAATCGGAAAGTGCAGCAGTGGTTCCACTTCAAATGACAGAATCTGACGGATCTTCTTTTCGTCTTTGAAGGGGAGGGAGACGTTGCGGAAGGACAGACGCCGGACGGGCAGGGCGGTCGTTGCGGGGCAACCGAGAAGACTCTGATTTTCGAAGAGTCTTCGCAAGGCTTCGGCCACGCCGCCTGCCTCTGAGATGGAAACATGCCCGGCGGAGACGGCCCGGTAGCCACCCTTGAAACTGCGGCTGACGAGAACGGCCTTGATTGCGTCGTCGCCGATGTCAATCCCCAATATTTTATCTGCCATCTTTGATTATTCGATTTTCCACGATAATATCTTTGCCGCCCTGCGATCCAGCCCGCGCACGACGACGCCGTTGACGGTTTGCGACATCCCGCGCAGACGACCCCTTGAAATGATTCTGAAGACGCTGCTCGTGGTTGTGATCAGCCGGGCGTCGATCTGGATGTTCGTCATTCGGGGAACCGTCCGATACCATGCGGGATCGGCCAGATCTCTGTCTTTCTCCCGGCGGTATTCGTCCATGCTTTCCGCCGCTTCGATGTCCATGTCCTTTGACAGCGCCCGGAGCACCGGCAGCGGGGCCGTGTTGACATTGATCCGGCCGTCTCCATAAACCGTCAGCAGCCGGCCGAGCCCGGGCGTTTCCCTTGTACCGTAGTACATTTCTTTTGTCACCCCTTTTATCATCATAAGTTCTTCGATGCAATCCAGCGGGCCGTTTTTGACCGCGTAGGGCTGCTCCAGCGTTCTGTAATAGGCGCTTTCCGCGCCCCCCGTTCCCGTCGTTTCGTCGTCTTTGTCGATCCAGTCCTTGACGGCCTCGAGAATCTCGCCGACCTGTCTTTCCTCCAACCCGAACTCGGGCAGCATGAGCAGGCGCGTCATGAGGCCCCTGATGTCTTCATTGAAGGCGGCGCCGGTCACCAGACGGTTGATCTGGATCTTGCCCGACTCGTCTTCGATGGGAACCTCGAAATGGCCGTCCTTGAAAAGGGTTTTGGATTTGGCGGCGATGAGGTCGGTGTCCGCCCAGTCTTCGGAAAGGGCGTCGAAATTGTTCTTGTCCAGAAGCAGCAGGCCGACGCCGGCGTTGAAGCCGGATTTGGCGATGTAGAGCAGCCGGACGCTGTCGCCCAGGTTGGCTGCATCGTAGATCTCCGCCCGGGACGACCGGTTCATCTCAAGCGTAACGGCGGTGAGGATGCTGACGACCATGATCACGAGGATCAACGCGATGCCGCGCTTATTGAGAGGGCATGGTTTCACGGTCCACCTGATTTACGGGCAAATAAATTTTCGTCATGAATTTATAGGGATGCTCCTCGTTATTCGGATTGACGAGGTTCAATTCGACGGCGACGACGGCCGGCGCACGATTTTTCTGGACATCCGAATCTTCCGTGGAATCCCATGCCTCGTAATCCTTGCCCCTGAAATCATGGAACGTATAGACGATGGAATGGATGTGTTTGCAGACGGGAAAGGCGCTTTTTCTGAGTTCCCTGATGTCGTCGGGAGCCTTGTCACTGCGTATGGATTCAGATCGAAACAGGACAAAACCTCCCGTTTTGGCATCTTCATCCACGAAATAGTCGATGGTGCTGACGCCGGCGGGATTGGCCTGGTCGTACAGGTCCAGGTTGATGTTGGACGTGAAGAAAAGCCGGGGGAACTCGCGGCCTCCGAAGGCCGTCCGCCGGGTCGTCCATTCAAATTTCCCCCCGTAGGGGACCGCGGCGTTGAAATCCTGGGTCATGCGCGCCAGCGTCGTTCTGCCCATGTCGTAGATGTCTTTTTCATATTCGGATATCTTGACCATGCGGAAGGTCGCCGTATAGGCAATGTACACGGTAGAAAGCACGACCCCCAGGATGAAAATGGCGATGAGGACTTCGATCAGCGTGAAGCCCCGTGACTTGCCTTTTATTTCAATCTTATTCATTAGTTCGAGGTAAGTCGGTATAGCTCCAGCAGGTATTGATTGTTGAGGGTCAGCCGTTTGTTCGTGACCGTCAGCTCGATCTTCTTGACGACAGCGAAGTCGGTGCCCTTGACCTCCACGCGCCAGGCGTAATCGGGAAACCCGTCGCCGAAATCGCCGCTGTCCGTTCGGACGTCCCTCATGTCGAGCGCCTCAATCTCCGCCATCCTGGCCTGTGCGAGCAGCGAGGCCGTTGTCAGAAAGCGGGAGTGGCCGGTCATGGAGATGCTCTGGGATTGGGATTGAAAGATGGTGACGAGCGCAATGGCAAGGATTGCCATGGCGATCATCACCTCCATGAGGGTAAAGCCTTTGGCGGAATGCAGCGCCATTTACCACTCCAGGTTCAGATTGCCATTGGCCCAGGTGGACCGTTGGAAATCCTGATGGTTAATACCTGATCAAGAAACAGCGGGGGGGCTAGACCGCACAGGCATGAAAAAAAGACCGGGATCATCGTGGACATATGGGCCTTGTCTGTGCTGAGTGATAGGGCTTTCATCTGTCCCTCCGCATCAGTTGGAAATCATGATCACCTTGTATTTTTTCTTGAGTCGCTCCACATCCAGTTCCAAGGCTTCCTTGCGCTTCTGATAATCCATCGTCCCTTGAATGTTGAATTTTACATCATTGAATTCCTTTACGAATTCCGGTTTTTTCTCATTGGTGCGGACGATGTGAAATCCGAAGACGGAACGGATGGGCTGGCTGGTTTCACCGGGCTGCAGGCGGAAGGCCTCGTTGGCGAATTCCGGGACCATGCTCTCCTTAGGGAAGAAGCCGAGGTCGCCGCCCCGGCCCTTGCTGCCCGGATCGTCGGAATATTTTTCCGCCAGCTTGGCGAAATCCGCACCTTGGTCCAGTTCCTTCCGGATCTTCTGGATCTTAACGAGAGCGGCCGCCTCCTCCTCGGGGGCGGCGTTCTGATCCACCTTCGCGAGAATATGCTGGGCCTTGACCGTTGCCGGTGCGAGGAATTCTCCTTTATGTTCGTTGTAATATTTCTGCAGTTCCGCTTCGGTGGCTTTTTCCGCCTTGGCCAGGCGTCGGCTGACGTATTCCTGCGCCAGGATGCCGTTCGTCGTCTCCTCGATGCGGTCGGCGATCGCCCGCTCCCTGTCGATTTTATCCGCCCGCGCTTCCATCGCCAGCAACTGGGCCTGAACATACAGATCAAGAAACTCCCGCCTCTGTCGTTCATCCTTGAACTGGTCTTGATATTCCGGGGGCAGCTCGGCCAGCCGGGATTCGAATTGTGCCCTCGTGATGGTCCTGTTCCCGATTTTTACCAGGACATCTTTGCCCTTATTGAGCTCTTTAGCGGCCGCGGTCTTCTTTCCCGGCGCGCAGAATCCCGTTGTCGCAAAGCCCGCATAAAGCATCACGAGAGCGAAACACAACACCCCAAACCCGAGTTTCTTCATTTTATTGCCCTCCTGAGGCACCCTCTATTGGAAAAATATATATTCGTCAATGAATATCTGGCATCTTTACAATCAGAAACATTTTGATGCCATCGCCGGAGTGGACGGTTTTATTCGAAGCCCCGGGTTATTTCATCAGATCGCCGTAATCGACATATTGGTCGTAATGCTCGACGGCGCTCAGGAAGGGTTGAAAGACCATCGTAAAGGCGCGGTCTCCCTTTGCCAGATGCACCACGGTGGGCTGTACGTAGCCCCGCTTGAAGAAGGTGATCGTGGCGTCGCCGTCGTTCTGCTTTTCCTTGCCGATCCGGTAAATATCGGCGATCTTGACGTCCATCGGGAACTTGAAGGCGTTCTTTTGTCGCTCGCTTCGCTTTTCCGGCGTCATATCGGTGCTGTAGGTCCAGACGGCGTTGTTGTTCAGGTCGAGATGCAGGACGTAATCCACCTGTTCCCGGACGGCCTCGTAACGCAAGGCCTTCGCCACACCCGTGATGTGGCGGACGGCGGATTTCAGGCTGTCGTCGATGAGTGTATGTCGGATCCGGGGCACCGCCAGAAACAGCATCAGGCCGATCAGAAGCATTACGACGACTAACTCGATGAGTGTGTAACCGTCCGCCTGTCTGCGCATGGCTTCAGAACCTTGAACGGGGACGCGGGTCGTCATTGAGATGTGCCTTGCGACGAAGCATGGTGAGGGCTGCCGGGTGCTTCGCTTCATCCGACAGGATTGAATATGTTGCTTCAAAGCGCAGGGACTTTATCTTAACGGCTGAAAAAGGGTTAGCAAGCAGCGGATTAAAGGGGTTCCTCCTTTGCAGAGTGGATGATAACGTTTTGTCATATTTCATGATGACAGCCTTTCGTCTGCTCGGCGGCGCAGATTTTATGCCGCTGCGGAGACATTTTTCAAGGGTCTCCGCAGCATGCTTTTAGTCGGTTTCCCAACTGTTGATGTCCTTGTTCTTGCCTTCCCCGCCGGGCTCCCCGTCCGCCCCGAGAGAGCTCAGGTCAAAATCGCCGTGCGCGCCGGGGCTGATATAGACGAAATCGTTGTCCCAGGGGTCCTTCGGGACTTTCCCGCGTTCGAGGTAGCCCCCCTGCCGCCAGTTCCTGGCGGGAGGTCCGACCGCAGGCTGCTCCACCAGGGCCTGGAGCCCCTGTTCCGTGGTCGGGTAGTTGCCGCTGTCCAGCCGGTAAAGTTTCAGGGCGGTGTCGAGGCTTTCGATCTGCATGCGCGCCTTGGCCCGCCTCGCCTCATCCGGCCGCCCCATGATGCGGGGGATGATCAGCCCGGCAAGGATGCCCAGAATGACGATGACCACCATCAGCTCGATCAGGGTAAAGCCCTGTTCGCCTTTTTTCCTTCTGAATTTTTTCATCATGCACATCTCCTGACGACATCAATAGTACGGATGCGGCGTGTGCGCGCATCCCCGATCATTGCGATTGCGGCGTATGTTCCTCCCGGACAGAAGGGACGCCGGCCTGATGCAGGAATGGCGGAAATAGGGCGCTGTCCCTATTTTTCCTAGGGCGCTGTCCCTCTTTTTCCTCAACGCACCAGTTGGTTCATCTCGAAGATCGGCAGCAGCACCGACACCACAATGAAGCCCACGACGAGCCCCATGAACAGAATCATGGCGGGCTCCAGCAGCGACGTCATCATGATGACGCTGGCCTCGACCTCCTTCTCATAGGAGTCGGCCACCCGGTAGAGCATGGGTTCGAGATTGCCGCTGTGCTCGCCGACCGAGATCATCTCGATGACGATGGGCGGAAAATAGCCGTGTTTGGCCAGCGATTTCGAGAGCCCCTGTCCTTCCTCGACTTCCCGGGCCGCCGTTTGCAGGTCGTCCGCGATCAGGCGGTTATCGACGACGTTGCGCACGATCTCCATGGCGGTCAGCAGCGGGACGCCGCTTTGAAGCAAGGTTCCCAGGGTCCGGCTGAAGCGCGCCACGGCCATTTTCTGGTGCACCGCGCCGAACAGCGGCGCCGTGAGCCTGATCCTGTCCCAGAGATACTTCCCCCGCGTGGTTTTCGTGAAGGTGTAGCGGACAAAGGTCACGGCGACGACAATGAGGATCGCGACGATCCACCACCAGGATTTGAGAAAACCGCTTACCGCGATCAGCAGGACGGTGATCCAGGGCAGCGTCTGATGCATTTCCTGAAAGATATTAGTGATATTAGGGACCACGAACGTGACCAGGAAGAAGAGCACGAGGCTGCCGATGAGAAACATCAGAATCGGATAGGCCAGCGCCGCCCTGATTTTGGTTTTGAGCTCCTGCTGCCGCTCATTGAAGTCGGCCAAACGGTCCAGCACGAGGTTGAGCGTGCCCGACGCCTCGCCGGCCCGGACCATGTTGATATAGAAGGGGGGAAAGACCTGCGGAAAATGGGACATGCTGACCGTCAGGCTGTTTCCCTCGTTCACCTCTTCCTTGATCTGCGCGAGCGTTTTTTTGAGCTGGGCGTGCGTGGTCTGCGAAACGAGCGTCGCAATCGCCGGAACCAGCGGCAGGCCGGCGCCCAGCAGCGTTGACAATTGCCGAGTCATGACGGACACTTCCCGGAGCCCCACCTTCTTGAAGACGCTGCCGATCGGCTGCTGCCGGCCCGGATCGTCTTTCCCGTTGCTTGCGGATTCCCGGATCTCAATCGGGAAGATCTTGGTTTCCCGGAGCTTCTGCCGCGCGGCGGCGATGCTGCCCGCATCGACGATGCCTTTGCGTTTGCGCCCCTCCTGATCGAAGGCGGTATATTCGTAAACCGGCATGGGGTCGGTTGCTCCAAAAATTCGGCGGCCGTGTCCGTCGCTGCGCCACCCCGCGTGGCATATGCCCCCCGCCCTCGCGATGGGGGAGGGGCGCGGGTGATTTTCATCCCTCTGTCTGCCCGATACGGGCATGGGGGGGCGTACGGAATCAGTCGAAGGCCACGAACTGTTCCTTGCCTGCGCCGCAAACGGGGCACATATCGGGCAGAACGCCGTCCGCGACATAGCCGCAGACCTTGCAGACGTGGTAGGTGGTTTCGCGCTCCTCCATGAAGTGATTCATGGCTTCCTTGTAGAGCTTGGCGTGAATCTCCTCCACGTCCCGGCTCTGGCTGAAATGAAGAACGGCGGCCTTGTTGCCTTCCGCCTCGGCCTGCTTGACGAACTGGTCGTAGGCCACATCCGCCACATGCGTTTCCGCCTCGAAGCTGGCGGCCAGGTTCTCTTCCGTGCTTTTGACTTCCCGCAGCAGTTTCAGAGCGCGGCTGCCGTGAATTTCTTCGGAAAAGGCGATGACGCGGAAGAGTTTGGCCATCTGCGCATAACCTTCCTTTTCCGCCTTTTCGGCGTAGACCTTCAACCGCAGCGCGGCCTTGGCCTCGCCGGTATAGGCCATATGAAGGGCTGATTTCGTGTCCATATCACAGGTCTCCTTGGTTCGGAAAAATGACGTCTTTGCAGGAATTGAAACCCACGGTTTCCCTCCCGCGATCATGATCCGGGATCAGTGGGCAAAATCCCGTCAAAGCCTGTGGGTCATTCCGGAGCGAAAACATCCTTGCCCGAAGCGCAGATCGGGCAGATCCAGTCTTCGGGCAGGTCATCAAAGGCCGTTCCCTTCGGGATATCATTGTCGGGATCGCCTTTCACGGGGTCATAGACATAACCGCAGACTTCACAGACGTACTTTTGCATGCCAACAAATCTCCTTTCGCAATAGAATCATCCGCATCCTTTGCTTATTCAAGGGGTTGACGGACTCGTAAAAAGTCAATTTCCCTCTGTTTTGTCATTCCGTGCTTGACACGGAATCCAGTCATTTCAGATCGTTTTGGATACCGGCTTTCGCCGGTAGAACTGCACAGGGGATTTTCTACGAATTCATCCCGGTTGCCTTTTTATGTATTTTTTCCGCCATCAGCCGGCCCAGATCGAAACACTGCGAGAGGACAGCCCGGTCCGGGCGGTGACGGGTCTGAAGGGGATCACCCATCAATTCGACTTTCAGATCGGTAAGCATCGTCTGGATCTGGCGGGACGCTTCGCCGCTCCAACCGTAGGAACCGAAGGCCGCGCCGAGCAGGTTTTTCGGCTTGAGGCCCGTCAGATAGGTCAGAATGTCAGCCATGCCGGGCAGCATGTTGTTGTTGAGCGTTGACGATCCCGCGATCAGCGCTGCGGCGTCCAGGACCTCATAGGCCACGTCGCTGCGGTGGCAGGCGTCCATGGACATCAGCTTCACATCGACGCTGCCGGCGGCCAGACCCTCCGTGATGGCCTGGGCCATCTTTTCGGTGCTGTGCCACATGGTGCCGTAGACCACCACGGCCTTGCGTGCCTTTTCCTGGGCCGCCCATCCGGCGTAACGGCCCAGGATCCCCTGAATATCCTTGCGCCAGACCGGTCCGTGGTCCGGCGCGATGATCCTGAACTTGAGTCCTGCGGTCGCCACGCGCGCCAGAAGTTTCGTGATCAGGGCCGTGTAGGGCGTCAGGATGTTGGCAAAGTAGGTGGCGGCTTCGTAGCGCAAAACGGCGGGGTCCACCTCGTCGTCGAACCGCTGGGAGGAAGCCAGATGCATGCCGAAGGCGTCCTGCGAAAAGAGCACCTGTTCGTCCGCCAGGTAGCTGAACATGCTGTCGGGCCAGTGCAGCATTCGGGTTTCCATGAAGGAGAGCGTCATGTTGCCCAGGCTGAGGCTGTCGCCGTCCTTGAGCGGCGTCAACGGCAGATCCTTATGAAAGATCTCGTTGAGCGTCTTGGCGCCCATGACGGAGGCATAGACCTTATCCGGCCGGACCGCATCGATCACCTCCGGCAGGCAGCCCGAGTGGTCCATTTCGGAGTGGTTCGAGACGATATACCGGATGTCGCCGGGGTTGATGACCGAGGCGATGCGCGCCATCATTTCATCACGGAAGGGCGCCTTGACCGTATCCATGAGCGTCACCTTGTCCGCGGTGATCAGGTAGGCATTATAGGTGCTGCCCCGCTTGGTCATGTATCCGTGAAAGTCCCTGATATCCCAGTCGATTGCGCCGACCCACCAGACGTGATCGCTGACCTTGACGGCCTTGAAAGGATCGTTCATGGTTGCCCCCCCCCCAAATCAAATGAATTCGTCAGTCGGCCGTTTTCTTACCCTCTTTTTGCGGCCATGTCAATGACGACGGCAGTGCGGGTCAGCAACGAGAGCTTTGCATAACCGGTAAAAAAGGGTTCGCAGGCGGCGAATGAAAGATTTTTCGCGTTTCCAGAAAAAAGATTATTTTTTTGATGACATTGATATTTATCCATGATCACAGGTCAAGCGAAAGAGATGCCTTGGTTTCACGATACCCCGAAACCGTTCTGCCGTCCAAGCGCGGACCAGGAGCCGATGAAACCCATTTTCAATCATCCTGATTGACATCAGGCGGTTCTTGTATTATGGGTCCGCTACATCAGGTTGGATGAAAGGATCAGGATTAATCATCATATAAAGGAGATATTGCAATGAAAGATGTCGTTATCGTTTCTGCCTGTCGCACTGCAATCGGAGGGTTTGGCGGGTCGCTCAAAAACCTGAACACGCCGCTTCTCGGCAGCATCGCCATGAAAGAAGCCGTCAAGCGGGCCGGCATCGACCCGGCGGTGATCGATGATGTCCGATTCGGTTGTTGCATGGAGCCCGTGGATGCCCTGAACTCGGCCCGCATCGCCGCACTGATGGCCGGCATTCCGGAAACGGTCGCCGCAGTGACGGTCAACCGGGTCTGCATCTCCGGCATGGAAGCCGTTTTGTCGGGTGCGGCCCTGATCCGTGCCGGGATGGCGGATATCATCCTGGCGGGCGGCATGGAGCACATGTCCGGCATCGTCTATTCGGTTCCGGGGGCGCGCTGGGGATGCCGTCTCCAGGACCATGTGTTTGTGGATAATCTCATCCACGGCCTCCACGCCGGCTCCCATATGCTTCCCGGCCTTGAACATGGCCCGGTCAAGGACGGACCGGTCGTTGACGCCTATCGGGGCAAACCCTATATCATGGGCATTACGGCGGAACTGATCGCCTATAAACACAATCTGAGTCGTGAAGAGATCGACGAGGTCGCCCTGCGCAGTCACAACAATGTGGAGAGGGCCACGAAAGATGGTGATTTTAAAGAGGAAATCGTTCCCATCGAACTGCCGCAGAAGAAAGGCAAACCGCCGGTGATCTTTGATAAGGACGAGCACTTCCGTCCGGGACTCACGATGGACGATCTGGCCAAGCTGCCGGCGGCGTTTCTGCCGAAGATCGGCAAGGTCACGGCGGGCAACGCCTCGGGCATCAACGACGGCGCGAGCGCCATGGTGATCATGTCGGCGGATAAAGCCAAAGAGCTGGGCCTGAAGCCCCTTGCCCGCATCAAGGCCATGGGCCGCGGCGGCTGTCATCCGTCGGTCATGGGGTTGAGCCCGGTTCCGGCGGTGAATGATCTGATGGCCAGGGGCAAAATGCAACTGAAAGACTTTGAACTCATCGAACTCAACGAAGCCTTTGCCGCGCAGTATCTGGGTTGCGAGCGTGAACTCGGCCTGAACCGGGAGATCACCAACGTCAACGGTTCCGGTTGCGGCCTGGGCCATCCGGTCGGCGCGACGGGATGCCGCATCATGGTGACGCTGCTCAATGCCATGAAGAAGCGGGGCAAGACGCTGGGATTGGCCACGCTTTGCGGCGGCGGCGGCGTTTCTCTCGCCTGTGCCATTGAAATGATTTAGGAATGAGGAATGAAGACCGGGTGCAGGGGGCGGATCCCCCGGCGCCCGGTCCTCGTTGGTGAGGCGGTATGGATCGCCAGGACTTTTATAACATGACAAATGACGAGACGACGAAACGGCGCACCATCTTCTTTATTTCCGATCGGACGGCCATTTCTGCAGAGACGCTGGGCCAGAGTCTGCTTACGCAGTTTGAACGCCTGCAATTCAATCAGGTGACGCTGCCGTTCGTGGACACCCTGGAAAAAGCGAGATTCGCCGTCATGCAGATCAACAATGCGGAGCAGCAGAGCGGCGTCAAGCCCATCATCTTCAGCACCCTGATCAACGAGGATATCCGGCAGATGATCATGACGGGCAAGGGGGTCGTCTTCGATTTCTTTGACACTTACATGAGCCGTCTGGAAGAGGAACTCCGCACGGCCTCATCCCACACCGTCGGCCGTTATCATGGACTCGTGAACGATTCCGCGTACAGCGTGCGGATGGATGCGGTGAATTACGCCTTGTCCAATGATGACGGCGCTTCCACGAGGGAGTACGACAAGGCCGACATCATCCTGATCGGTGTGTCACGGGCGGGGAAAACCCCCACATGCCTTTACCTGGGGCTTCAGTTCGGGATTTACGCCGCCAACTATCCCCTCACGGAGGAAGACCTGGTGGATCGGCACGGATATTTGCCGCCGGCGCTGACCCCCTTCCGCCGCAAGCTGTTCGGTCTGACCATCAGCCCGGAACGCCTCTTCAATATCCGCGCCCGCCGCCGTCCGGACAGCCGCTACTCCTCACCGGAGCAATGCCTCCAGGAGGTCGGCATGGCGGAAACCCTCTTTCAATACGAGGAGATTCCTTTTATCAACATCACGACCATGTCCGTGGAAGAAATCGCCGCAACCGTTGTACACGAGTGCAACCTGCGGCGCCGGGTCGTTTGAGGACAACGGACCATGAACAAGGAAAGAGATGACCGTCCCTGGGGATATTATGAGGTCCTCTCGGACGAGCCGGATCACAAGGTCAAAAGGATTACCGTCCATCCGGGCAAACGGCTGAGCCTCCAGCGTCATCACCGCCGCGCCGAGCATTGGTTTATCCTGGGGGGCGAGGCCGTGGCGACCCTTGATGAAAGGGACGTTCCGCTTAAAAAGGGTGATGCGATCCGGATTCCGCAAGGCGGGGTCCATCGCATTTATAACACGGGAACGACGCCTCTGACCTTTATCGAGATCCAGACCGGGGAATATTTCGGTGAAGACGACATCGAACGGCTCGAAGACGACTACGGCCGCGTCTGACCGGCGTTCCGGATAATCCGCCGGCCGCCGACAGGGAAAACCTTAACCACAGGGCTTTTGATAAACGGCTTCGCCGCTTGCGAACTCTCTATCACCGGTGATGCAAAGCACTTCCACCGGAGTGAATCAGTCCTGGGAGGTTTTCTTGAGCTTCTTCGCCGCTTTTTTCTCTTTCTGCGTCTTGGCGGGCGCCTTTTTGGTTTCCTTCTTTACATTCTTGTCCTTCGCCATAATGGAAGCTCCTTTGTCAAATGATTCCGGCAATATACAAGCCAGACAGGATGGTGACGGATCCGACGGCCAGGGTGACTCTTCCGGACCAGCGGTGTTTTTCCCGCAGCGTCCTCGCCTTTTGGGGGATTCTGAACTGCAAATGACCCAGCAGGGGCGTCATGAGCGCCAGCAGCACCATGACCAGGCCGATGGCTGCATGGGGAACCTGGATGTGCCCGCTGCCGGCGTCCTCCACCATCAGGAATGCGGCGGCCAGTCCAATCATCATGACGGCAGGACCGGCTGATCCGGCCGTTTTGTGGGCTTTCAGCCACCAGCGCTTCCGGCGCTGAAACCTGGCGATCCCGGCGCCGGCGGACATGAACAGAAATCCAAGGACCATGGCGCCGGCGTGCAGATAGAATAAATCCATTCCAGCCATACCCTTTCAAGGGCCTCGTCGATGCCTGGAAAAGAGCGTTGCAGGCGCCTCTTATTTCGCCTCGGGTTTTCCGGGCTGGCCGACGGTGATTTTTTGCGTTTTGGAGCCGAATCTGCTGCAGGACGCCTTGACCTCAAGAACGTCGCCTGCGGCGGCGGTGACCTTGTAGGAATAGACGACGGTCTCGGTCGTCTGATTTTTGTACTCCTGCAGGCCGACCACATTCCCGTTCTTTCGGATCTCCACCTTATCGATATAGTGACCGTCCGAGAATCGGGTGTGCGTGACCGTCGCTTTCAGGGTCTGTGATGACAGGTCATAGTCCAACGCGACCCCGCTCGGCGCGTGTGCGCCGGCCGGCGCCGGGTGAAGGGCCGCAAAGACAACGGCCGCGAACATCAGGAAGCCAATGAAAAAAAATCGATTTCTCCGCGTCTTGATCCGGCTCATGTTCCTCCTCCTTTGGCGATGTTGAGAACGGTTTATAATTCGATTTCCATATCCTGAGTGACCGCGAAACATTTCATGCCGCTCGAATTCTGTCTGATGATTTTTTTACAGTCCTTGACGAAGGCGTCCACCTGCGCGTCCGACCGTTCCTGGTTGTGATGATACAGCCCGAAGCGTTTCACCCCGGCTTCCTGCGCCAAACGCAGCGCGTCCTTGTAAGTGGAGTGCCCCCAGGTCTTTTTCTTTTTATAATCATCGTCGTCATATTCGGCGTCGTGGATCAGCAGATCGGCGCCGGCCGAAAATTCGCAATAGTCGTCAAAATCCATGCCGCCGTGGTGTTTGTGCATGAGCTCATTATCCGTCAGAAAGACAAAGCTCTTTCCGTCTTCAGTGAATTTATAGCCGACCCCCTGATTGGGGTGGCTCAGAGGGATGGGTGTGATGGTCATTGAATTCAACACGTATTCGGTACTGCAGCTTTCGTGATAGGTGATATTGGCTTTGATGTCCTCGAAATTGACCGGGAAGTTGGGAGCCGCCATGATCACGGAAATAATATATTTACTCGATATCTGCGTGAAAGGGCATCCGAATATGGCGATTTTTGTTTTTTTGAAATAAATGGGCTTGAAAAAAGGAAATCCCATGATGTGATCCCAGTGGCCGTGGGTGAAGAACATCGTATAATCGGATTTCTTTTCATCCATCAGCCGGTTGCCCAGACGCCGGATTCCGGAGCCGGCGTCAACGATGATCACGTCGTTGTTCTTCGTTCTGATTTCAATGCAGGGTGTGTCCCCCCCATATTTGAGATATTGCCTGCCGGAAACGGGGATGGACCCGCGCGCGCCCCAACACCTGATAATCACTTTGCCCTCCCCCCGAAACGAAAGTGGCCCGAATATAACCGTCTTGCAATGGGGAATCAAGCTTTTTTCGGGGCCTTAAGAGAAATCAATTTCCGCCGCTCAGGCGTTCCCGGCTCATATAGTCCTGAAGTGCGAGTTGCCAGACACGCAGGGTCTTTCCCGTTGCTTCGACAAATTTGCTGCAATCCATAACGGAATTCCGGGGCCGTCTGGCCGCCCGTACGATCCGGCTGGAACTCACCGGCGTCACCGGTACATCGTCCATTCCGGCATAGGCCATGATTTTGAGCGCGAATTCATGCCAGGTACAGGTTCCCCTGTTCGTCACATGGAAAATGCCGGTGTGTCCGTCCGTCAGAAGGCGTTCAACCGCGGCCGCCAGGTCTTTGGCATAGGTCGGCGATCCTCTCTGGTCATTCACGACTTCAAGTCGCCCGACGTCTCCGGCTTTGCTCATGATCGTTTTGACGAAATTCTTTCCCTGTTTTCCATACATCCAGGCCGTGCGAATGAGCAGATAATGCTCGCTGTATTGCTGCAGATTTCGCTCACCGGCCAGCTTGGCTTCGCCGTAAACATTCAGCGGGCGGCACGGGTCTTCCTCCCGCCAGGGCGCCTCTTTCATCCCGTCAAATACATAATCGGTGCTGAAATGGACGATTCTTATCCGGCCGGGACGACAGGCCAGGGCGACATTCCTGACGCCCTCCGCATTGACGGAAAAACACAATTCCTTCTGATTTTCCGCACCATCCACATCCGTATAGGCCGCCGCGTTGATCACGATATCCGGTTCGGCGCCCGCAATGACACGCCGGCATTCGCTTTCGGAGGCGATATCGAATTCGTCGATGTCTTTTCCGGCGACGTCATGGAGCAGGGACAATCTGCTGAAGAGTTCGCCGCCGAGCATGCCGCGATGGCCCAGGATCAGGATTCGCATGTCAGTATTTGACTTCCTTCAGGAACAGTCCATGGGGCGGCGCGGTCATGCCCCCCTGCCGCCGGTCCTTTGCGTGCAGAATCGCCGGTAAATCTGAACCCGCACGCTTTTTCCTTCCAACCTCGATCAGCGTTCCGACGATCCCCCTGACCATGTGCCGCAGGAAGCCGTCCGCTTCCATTTCAATTTTGATCAGGCCATGGGATCCTGTTTCAATCCGGATATCCGTAATGGTCCGGATATGATCCGGTGCGTCGCTATGGGTGGAGCAGAAAGACGAAAAATCATGTGTTCCCATGATATGGAGGGCCGCCTCCCGGATCCGTCCGATGTCAAGCGGTCCGGGGACGAACCAGGCATAGCGACGCAGCATGACCGGTCGGACCGAACCATGGACGACTTGATAAAGATAAACCTTGCTTTTGGCGTCGTAGCGCGCATGAAAGGACGGATCGGTTTCCTGCAGAACCTTTACGGCAATGTCTCCGGGAAGGAGACTGTTGATTCCTTTCAGGAAATGAATGTCCGGAAGGGTCGCCGCGGTCTTGAAATGGGCAACCTGGCCCAGGGCGTGGACGCCGGCGTCCGTTCTTCCCGAGCCGATCACCTTGACCGTCTCGCCCGTCATGACCGCGATCTTTTCCTCGAGAACCTGCTGAACCGTCAGGCCGTTGATCTGGCGCTGCCAGCCGTGATAGGCCGCACCGTCGTATTCCAGGATCAATTTGAGATTGCGCATGGCGGTCTATCCGGTGGTCAGGAAGGAGCTTCGATGAAAAGGGTCGAACGCTTTGCATAACCCCTTGAAAGTGGTAAGCAAGCGGCGAATCCGTCTTCCAGGGGTTCCGGTCCCCGCCTCGCCGTTAAAGCTGCGTCCGGTGTTTCTATGCCCTTGCTCCGCATTCTTCCAGTGCCCTGATTGCCGGAAGGACCTTTCCCTCCAGCAATTCAAGTGATGCGCCGCCCCCGGTTGAAATGAATGTGATTTTGTCGCTTTCGCCGGTTTTGTGGACTGCAACATCCGTATCCCCGCCGCCCACAATGGTGAGCGCATAGGAGTTGGCTACGCTGTGAACCATCGCGGATGTTCCACGGCTGAAGGCGTCGATTTCGAAAACCCCCATGGGCCCGTTCCAGATGATCGTCTTCGCGTTGCTGATGGCTTCCGTAAACAGCGTGATGGT
>Ga0351881_1096_pt1 | contig 21821 bp, 18 predicted proteins | sample BONcelFGM3001E15_FD_206769 | JGI IMG/M metagenome (GOLD analysis project Ga0351881, IMG submission 206769) | Enriched cells from coal bed in the Powder River Basin, Montana, United States - BONCAT cells FGM rep3 HSBNCT.FGM.300.1.E15 ...
TTTCACCCACGGTGTGGGCTGGTGCGCGCCCCAGCAGGGCGCCTGCAAACTGAGCCTGAACGTCAAGGATGGCGTGATTCAGGAGGCGCTGGTGGAGACCATCGGCTGCAGCGGCATGACCCACTCCGCCGCCATGGCCGCCGAAATTCTGCCAGGCAAAACCGTGCTGGAAGCCCTGAATACCGACCTGGTGTGCGACGCCATCAACACCGCGATGCGCGAGCTGTTTTTGCAGATTGCCTACGGCCGCACGCAGAGCGCCTTCTCGGAGGGCGGGCTGGAGATCGGCGCGGGGCTGGAGGATTTGGGCAAGGGCCTGCGCAGCCAGATCGGCACGATGTACGGCACCGTGAAGAAGGGCGTGCGTTACCTGGAAATGGCCGAGGGCTACGTGACCAAGCTGGCGCTGGACGCGGAAAAAGAAGTGATCGGCTACCAGTTTGTGCACCTGGGCAAGATGATGGAAGCCATCAAAAAGGGCGTGGACCCCAAGGAAGCGTACGAGAAGAACGTCGGCACCTACGGCCGTTTTACCGAAGCCGCCGAGTACATCGACCCGCGCCACAAATAAACTGAGCAAGAAGTAGAGGTGAGCAGAAATGGCTACTTTTGAAGGGTACGAAAGAAGAATCGCGAAAATCAACAAAACGCTTGCGGAGTACGGCATTGCCGACCTGGACGCGGCGGCCGAGTTTGTCAAGGCCAAGGGCATCGACGTGCGCGGCATCGTGCAGGGCGTGCAGATGATCGCCTTTGAAAACGCGGTGTGGGCCTACACGCTGGGCGCGGCCATCGCGCTGAAGAAGGGCGTACCGAACGCCGCCGCAGCCGCCGAGGCCATCGGCCTTGGCCTGCAGGCGTTCTGCATCCCCGGCTCGGTGGCGGACCAGCGCGCCGTGGGCATCGGCCACGGCAACCTGGGCGCGATGCTGCTGCGGGACGAAACCAAGTGCTTCGCCTTCCTGGCGGGCCACGAGAGCTTTGCCGCCGCCGAAGGCGCCATCGGCATCGCCCGCACCGCCAACAAGGTGCGCAAAGAGCCCCTGCGCGTGATTTTGAACGGCCTTGGCAAGGACGCGGCGTTTATCATCAGCCGCATCAACGGCTTTACGTATGTCAAGACCCAGATGGACTACTACGCGGGCGAAGTGAGCATTGAGAAGGAAACCGCGTACAGCAACGGCGAAAAGGCCAAGGTGCGCGTGTACGGCTGCGACGACGTGACCGAGGGCGTGGCCGTGATGCGGCTGGAGAAGGTGGACGTGTCCATCACCGGCAACAGCACCAACCCCACGCGCTTCCAGCACCCCGTGGCGGGCACCTACAAGAAGTGGTGCATCGAAAACGGCAAGAACTACTTCAGCGTTGCCAGCGGCGGCGGCACGGGCCGCACGCTTCACCCGGACAACATGGCCGCCGGCCCCGCCAGCTACGGCATGACCGACACCATGGGCCGCATGCACAGCGACGCGCAGTTCGCGGGGAGCAGCTCCGTGCCCGCGCATGTGGAAATGATGGGCTTGATCGGCATGGGGAACAATCCCATGGTTGGTGCGACGGTGGCGCTGGCTGTGGCGATTGAAGAGGCGGGGAAGTAAGGGAGTAAATTATCTCTGAATATTGTATCAATAAAGGCGGGGTTGTACAAAGCAACCCCGCCTATGTTTAGTAGTTGACATGTCGCTGCACCTTTATTGTGATAGACTTGCTTTATAGCTTCCAATCATCATCAAATATTTGCAGAGGCATAACAAGCGGTATTCGTTCGGTGTCAAGTTGTGCGATTCGCTTCTCTTCATTAATTGCAACCGCCATTGAAAGATAGATAATTACTTCCCGTAATATATCTAGTAATCTATGAGTCTCTATTGCAAGTTCAGCTTCAGTGATGTAGAATGCTAATCCATCCTTTGATTCGTCGTCAACTTCCTCAGAATCACACCATATTACTTTCACATACTTATGTTCAAGAGCGTTGCGAATTGTGCTAGTTCTTTTTAAATAAGGATTTGGAGAATCAAGATATTTCATGTAATAATCTCTGCTAATCCAGTATATAGCTTTCAAAGGATAGTTGTTTGTGAAATCGAGAGTGTTTTGATATTGGTAACTTTGTTTCCCGTTCTTCTTGCTATCCCATATGCTGCTAAAAGTAATATCTCGCTCTTGAATTCCCAAATGGAAATACGAATTGATAAAGAAAGCCACTTTATCAAGCAAAGAAAATAATGTCCTAAACGCTGTTTTCAAGTTTTCAATGCGTAATGAGTACTGAGGATAATCCGGCAGATTTACTAAATATGTATCTTTATCAGCGAAATGAACCTTGCTGGCAAATTCTTGACTTGTATAGAATTGATACCGCGCAAATATGTACTCTTGTTTGATCTGGTTGAATATACCATGATATATGGGTTTTTGATATATATCAGTAGATATACTTGGTAATTGAATTGTATCATATGCAAAGATGAGTTCCGTATCGTTTAAATCATTAAGTGGATTCAAGAAAAAACCGTTCTTCCAAGCCCATGTTCGGTATTTTTGTTCTTTCTTCAGTGAATACTTGGCATTCTCAATAGTCAAAGGCTTCAAGAGAAAGCACCTAGTGTATTCGCTATCATAACTAGTTATCGCTGCTCCAAAGTAAGCTTTTGCTTCAGAGTACGTGTTCTCATCATTAATACACAGAGCCGAATTCAGCATCGAATAAGCGAAGTGATGTAAAATATCTCTATCCTCAGGATTGCTCATCAGGAATCCATAATGTCTATATGCCATCCCTAGATTTCCAAGCGCCATACCAAATTTATCTCTAATTGATAATGCCTTTTTATATTGATTGATGGCTGCAATTATGCGTCCACAATGTTCTAGTGCGTTACCATAATTAGTATATAAACTCGCCTTGAGTGCGTTGATATATGGCAAATATTCCTGTGACTTGCAAGCGTCCGACTCGACAAGGAACATGCTTTTGCGAAAATAGAATAATTGCCTAACATGTAAATCTATAGTATTCTCTGAAGTCAAGCGTGATAAATCACCGTACACTGTGCCCAGTGAATAATAGATACGCGCTTGTGAAGCATCATCCTCAGCATCTAGAACATCTAGCGCCAGTCCAACTAGATTGATTAGCTTGAGCGTGTCTCTTGCATATACAGCACTATCGAATTGAGCGGTAATACATTTAGAATGAGGCGAGAAAGGATCTGAATATGCATTCTCACCCATTCAAACCCCTCCCTCACTGATATTGTCAAATTATATCACAACGACATTTCCATATCCAGTCAGTATGTGAAGTTCTACATAATCAAATTGATGTTAATATAGTGTTATGAGCTGGCAAAGCTGATATCTTGCATTCAGATTGCATATCATGAGAATTATTTGCTTATAAGCTATTCCTTCTTCAGAGAAAGTAACTCCGTGCGTTGATAAACTCCTCTGATGGGATCATGTCAAACTGCCACTGCCCTTATGAAACTCTATGGTCTTCAAAGAAAGGTGAAGACCCCTCTCCAACATCATGTCGTGACAGTCACCATATTTTGGTAGCGTTTATCGCAAAGCCATAACTCCAACCGACACTTGAGCGATTACTTATACGGAATCCTCCCCCCTCTACGCATCGTAGATTGCACTTCCCCTTCCAATCCGCTACAATACCCCTGTTTGGAGGTGGCCAGCATGGATTGCGGCAAGGTAGGGGCGCTGCTTTTGCGCCTGCGCAAGGAAAAAAGCATGACACAAAAACAGGTGGCCGATCACCTGAACCTGAGCGACAAGACCATCTCCAAGTGGGAGCGCGGGCTGGGCTGCCCGGACGTGAGCGTGCTTGGTGAGCTGTCCCAACTGTTTGGGGTCAACATCGAGCAGATACTGGACGGCAGCATCCGCCCCAACGCGCCGGAGGCGGGCAACCTGCGGCACCTGCGGCTGTACGTGTGCCCCACCTGCGGCAATGTGCTTACCGCCACGGGCAACGCGGAGGTCGCCTGCTGCGGGCGCAGGCTGCCCCCGCTGGTGCCCCAGCCTGCGGAAGAAGCCCACGCCCCCGCAGTGGAGGATACCGACGGCCAGTATTACCTGCGCATCCGCCACGAGATGCAAAAAAGCCACTACATCAGCTTTGTGGCCTATGTGGTCAACGAGCGGCTGGTGTTTGTCAAGCTCTACCCGGAGCAGGACGCGGCGGCCTACCTGCCCCGGCTTGCGCCCGGCATCCTGCAACGCAAGGCCAACAAGAAGCTCTACTACTATTGCAGCGTGCACGGGCTGTTTGTGGTATAGGCAACCGTGCCCCCAACATCAAACGAGGTGGTACCATGGATACGGCCAAACGGAAGGCACTCAGAACCGCATATCAAGATCAGCCCGTGGTGGGCGGCGTGTATTGCATCACCTGCGAGGGAAACCACCGCCGGTGGGTCAAGCCCACCGTGAACCTGCCCGGGCAGCAGAACCGCTTTGCTTTCGCCATCGCGACCCAATCCTGCCCCGAACCGGCCATGCGTGAAGAGTGGCTGCAATACGGCGCGCAATCCTTCACGTTCACGGTGCTCGACCAGTTGCAGAAGAAGGAAACCCAGACCGACGACGCGTTTTGGGAGGATATCGGTGTGCTGCTGGCATTTCAGCTGGAAAAAGAGAACACGCACGGATAATATCGGGGGAAACACGCATGGAACAGGCAACGGACATCAGGCGGTTTTTGGACGGCGAAGGCAAAATCATCCACCTACCGCAGCGGCGCGCGGTACGCCTTGCGGTGCTTGCCTATCTGGCGGAGCAGTTTACGCCGGAGACAAACTACACCGAGCGGGAGATCAACGCCATCTGCGACGATTGGCACACCTTCGGCGATTATTTTCTGCTGCGGCGCGAGCTGGTGGAGTATGGCTTTCTGGACCGCGAGCGCGACGGTTCGCGCTACTGGCGAGTGATTGCGCAAAGCGCGGCGGCGGAAGCGTTGCCGGAGGCATAACGGGCACGGGGGGCAGCCGATGGGTCGCCCCCCGTTTTGCTGCCTGCCGACATAGGCGAAGCGGGCAAGCGCGCCAACCGCCGCGCGGTGTACGCGCCAACTGCCGCACGCGCACGCCCGGCGATCTCGTCCGCACCCCTTGCGCTGCGTGCCGACCTGTGTTATCCTCAACCCAATAACGCAGCGCGAGGTGCAGCCATGCTGATTACGTTTCTCTCCGCGATGGCGATTGCCTTCTCCGGCGCGGTCATGCCCGGCCCGCTGCTCACCTACACGGTGCGGCAGGCCTTTTCCGGCGGGCTCAAGTCCGGCCTGACCATCATGCTGGGGCACGCGCTGCTGGAGCTGCTGCTGGTCACGCTCATCTTTCTGGGGTTTGACATCATTTTGCAGTCACAGGCGGCGCAAACAGCCATCGGGCTGGTGGGCGGCGCGCTGCTTACGTACATGGGCATATCCATGGCGGTGGGGGCCATCCGCAACACGGTTAAAATTGCGCTCTCCGGCGCGGCCAGCCCCAAAAGCATGGTGGCGAGCGGCTTTTTCATCAGCGCCATGAACCCGTACTTCCTGCTATGGTGGGCCATCATCGGGCTGGGGTTTCTGCTGGCGGCGTACAAGGCATTCGGCGTCTGGGGCGCGGGGGTGTGGTTCATCGGCCACATCGCCACCGATTTTCTGTGGTACGGGTTTATATCGTGGATGATTGGCAAAACGCGGCGCTTTATCAACGAGAATGTGTACAGGTGGATCGTGGGGGCACTGGGCGGGATGCTGGTGTATTTCGGGGTGTCGTTTGTGGTGGGCGCGGTGGGTGCGCTGGGGAAGTAGGGCGGAACGGTAAACGTTTGATACAAGTATAAAGAAAGGGAGCGCGGTGTTGCGCTCCCTTGGTTTATTGGTTTGTTGGCGGCTGTGCCGCGCGCAGCATAGCGCCTGCGGCGCTGTGTGCGCGCTTGCGGTTTGTCGCTGCGGCGGGGGCTTTTGGGGCGCTGCCCCAAACCCCGCAAGGGCCATTGGCCATTGGCCCTTGACCCCTCTTTATTCTGCTTACTTGCGTGCCGCGCGCAGCATAGCGCCTGCGGCGCTGTGTGCGCGCTTGCGGTTCTACGCTGCGGCGGGGCCTCCGGCGGGCAAGGGGCGTTGCCCCTGCACCCCACAAGGGCTTCGCCCTTGACCCTTATTCCGCTTCCTTGCCGGCTACGCTTAACACACCCACATCCACGCTCGGCGCGCCGAAACCGCCCGCCGGAAAGCGCAAATCATCCGCCACCGCGCGCACGTTCTTCATCATCTCAAAAAAGTTACCGGCCACCGTGATCTGCTCCACCGCGCGCCCGCGCAGGCCGCCCTCCACCACAAAGCCCTTGGCCAGCAGCGAAAAGTCGCCGCTTACCTCGTCCGCACCCGCGTGCAAGCCCTCCAGCGTGGTAATCAGCAGCCCGTCGCCGATGCCTGTCAGCAGCGCGTTCAGCGTCTGCGTGCCCGCCTCGATGTAAAAGTTGGTGGGCGCAACGCGCACAGGCGCGGCGTAGCTGCCCTTGCTGGCATTGCCGGTGCTTTGCACGCCGTCCTTTTTAGCCGTTTTCAGGTTATGCAGAAATGTCTTGAACACGCCGTTCTCCACCACCACGTTGCGGCGGCTGGGTACGCCCTCCGCGTCGAAGGGGCGGCTGGCGAAGCCGTCGGTGCGCAGGGGGTCATCCGCGATGGTCACGCAAGGCGCGGCCACCGTTTCGCCGATCCTGCCCTTGAGCAGCGACAAATCCTTTTGCGCGTTCTCCGCCGAAAACACGGGCGCGAACGTCTCCAGCATGTCCACCATCGCAAGGTTATACAGCGCCACGCGGTACTGGCCGGAGGGCACAGGCTTTGCGCCCAGCAAATCCACAGCGCGCGCGGCGGCGGCTTCGCCCAGCCGTTTGGCGTCCAGCGCCGCAAAATCGCGCGCAAAGCGGATCTCAAAGCCCGTGGACGTATGCTCGCCCTCGCGGGCTACGGGTTGCAGGTACGCGCCGCACAGGCTCTGCTCGTACTGCTTGTTCATACCGTTGGTGTTCACGATGCGCACCATGGCGCGCCCCGTCTGCACCGTGTCGTAGCTTACCTGCGTCACGCGCGGGTCGTAGGCCTTGGCGGCGCGCTCCATCTCCAGCGCGAAGGCCAGCTTGTCCTCGGCGGGCGCGTCGGTGCCCGTCAGGGGCAGCGCGGCTACGGGCTCCTGCCCGCCGTAGATGAACTGCTCGCTGTCGTCCTCGCAGTACTGAGCGCTGTCCTTCGCGCCGCGAATCAGCTGGCCGATGGCCGCCTCGTCCAACGCTTCGGTGGCGGCATAGCCCATGCGCCCGTCCAGCATCGCGCGAAAGCCCAGCCCGCGCGTCATCTGGCTGGCATATTCGGTGATCTCGCCGTTCATCGCCACCGCTTTAAAGCTCTCATCCTCCAGCAGATAGGCTTCCGCTACGCTAAACCCCGCCTCGCGGGCGGCGTCCAGCAGCTTGCTGATAAACTCATCCGGTTTCATGGCCTTATTCACTCCTGTCTGATTGGTCGCAGGCAGCCGGTCTCCGGCGCGCGGGCTTGACCCTTACCGCCGGACACGGCTTTACGCCCTGCCACCCACCGTCATCTTCTTCACGCGGATCATCGGCTGGCCCACGTTGGTGGGCACCGCGCCGCTGATGCTGCCGCACATGCCCTGCGCCATCTTCATCTCGCGCCCCACGCGGTCAATCTGCATCAGGATATCCGCGCCCCGGCCAATCAGTGACGCGCCGCGCACGGGGGATACGATGCGCCCGTCCTTGACCAGATACCCTTCGGACACCGCAAAGTTGAACCCGCCCGTGGCCGGGTCCACCGAGCCGCCGCCCATTTTCTTGGCGTACAGCCCGTCGCCCATGGTGGCGATCATCTCACGCTCGTCGTCCTGCCCGGCGGCGATGTAGGTGTTGCGCATGCGCGACGTGGGCGCGTAGGCATAGCTTTCGCGGCGGCCGCTGCCCGTGGGGGCCATGCCCATGCGCTTGCCGCCCAGCTTATCGATCATGTAGTTTTTCAGCATCCCGTTCTCAATCAGCACCAGCCGCGTGGTGGGCAAACCCTCGTCGTCAACGCGCAGGCTGCCCCACTCATTGGGCAAGGTGCCGTCGTCCACGGCGGTCACGCAGCTGGCGGCAATCTGCTGGCCCAGCTTGCCCGTAAACTCGCTGATGCCGAATGCCACGCTGGTGGCCTCCAAACTGTGCCCGCACGCCTCGTGGAAAATCACCCCGCCAAAGCCGTTGTCGATCACTACAGGCATGACGCCCGCGGGGCACTCCGGCGCGTGCAGCATCAGCCGCGCCGTTTCGGCAGCTTCGCGGCCCACGCGCGCCGCGTCCACCCGGGCGGAAAACAGCTCATAGCCCATCATGGCCCCGGGGGCCTCATAGCCCAGTTGCTTCTCCTTGCCGTCGCTGGCCACGGCCATGCACGCCATGCGCGTGCGCACGCGGCTGTCCTCCACGTAGAGGCCCTCGCTGTTGGCGATGATCACATCCTGCTCGGTATCGCCCACCGTGCAGCGCACCTGCTCAATCTCCGCGTGCACGGCGCGCGCGGCGGCGTCCGCGGCGCGCAGGTAGTCGATCTTGCGCTTGGTTTCCGTCTGGCTGGGGTAAAGGCGGATCACATGCGGCGGGGGCATGTCAGGCGCAGCCAGCGCCTTGGCGCGCAGCGGGGCGCGGCGCTCCGCGCGCACTGCGGAGGCCGCCTGCCGCGCGCAGCGCAGCAGCCCTTCGCGGTCGGTATCGTTGGTGTAGGCGTAAATGGCGTTCAGGCCCGTGAACACGCGGATGCCCGCACCGTGCAGGCGGCCGGAGTTGATCATCTCCACCCGTCCGCCCACCAGCTGCAGCTGGTTGGTGCGCTGATCCTCGTAAAAAATCTCCGCGAAATCGCCGCCGGTGGCCAGCGCCGCATCCAGCACGTCGCGCGCGTAATCTTTCATATTGGGGTTCCTCCTTGCGTTTCGCCCTCAGGCGAGCAGTACGTCCAGCGCGATGTGCGACAGGTCGCGCGCGCGGTAGGTGGCGCGGGGGTTCTCGGCGGCGCTGCCCACGCCCAGCGCTTTCATACCGCCCGCCAGCGCGGCTTCCACGCCCGCGTCGGCGTCCTCCACCACGAGGCACTCCACGGGCGCGAGGGCAAGCAGCTTCGCGGCCAGCACAAACACCTCGGGGTCGGGCTTGCTGCGGATGATCATGTTGCCGTCCGCCACGGCGTCAAAGTAGTTGCTCAGGCCGATTTGCGAAAGAATGACCGGCGTGTTGCGGCTGGATGAGCCAATGGCGACCTTCACGCCCCGCGCCTTGAGCGCTGTGAGCACGTCCATCGCGCCGGGCAGGATATCTTCGGGGGTGAGCTTACCGATCAGTTCCACATAGTAAGCGTTCTTGCGTGCGGCCATGGCTTCCTTCTCGGCCTGGGTGTAGACGCGCGTCGCCTTTTCCAGTATGATGTCAAGGCTGTCCATACGGCTTACGCCGCGCAGCCGCTCGTTGATGTGCCTGCTGAAGACGATGCCTTCCTCGTCCGCCATGCGCTGCCACGCCAGATAGTGGCAGTCGTCCGTGGATACGATCACGCCGTCCAGATCGAAAATCACGCCCTTGACCATGCCCTGACCATCCTCCTGTCGCTCGTTGCCCGCGTGCCGCCATTATACCACGACCCCGTCGGAAATGCATCCCTCGCGGGCCCTGAAACGTTGCAACGATGGGATATGGCAATGCTTTGACCGTCGTGTACATCGTGTACAAAGGCGTTTCATAATCTTTGTGACTTTGCACCATTTGCAACCAACGCGGAAACCGTTATAATAAACCCATGATGAGCGGCAATCAAGTTATGCCGTTCCCAAATGAGCTAAGGAGGATTGTAACATGGCAAGCGTATCCCTCAAGAATATTTACAAAGTGTACGCCGGTAATGTGACCGCCGTTTCTGACTTTAACCTCGACATTGAGGACAAGGAGTTTATCGTGCTGGTCGGCCCCTCGGGCTGCGGCAAATCCACCACACTGCGCATGGTGGCGGGCCTGGAGGAGATTTCCAGCGGCGAGCTCTACATCGGCGACCGGCTGGTCAACGACGTGGCCCCCAAGGACCGCGACATCGCCATGGTGTTCCAGAACTACGCGCTCTACCCCCACATGACCGTGTTTGACAACATGGCCTTCGGCCTCAAGCTGCGCAAGGTGCCCAAGGCCGAGATCAAGGCCCGCGTGGAAGAGAACGCCAAGGTGCTGGACATTTTTCACCTTTTGAACCGCAAGCCCAAGGCACTTTCCGGCGGCCAGCGCCAGCGCGTGGCCCTCGGCCGCGCCATCGTGCGCGAGCCCAAGGTGTTCCTGATGGACGAACCGCTGTCCAACCTGGATGCCAAACTGCGTGTGGCGATGCGCACCGAGATTACCAAGCTGCACCAGCGCCTGCAGACCACCTTCATCTATGTGACGCATGACCAGACCGAGGCCATGACGATGGGCACCCGCATCGTGGTCATGAAGGACGGCTATGTGCAGCAGGTGGACAGCCCCCAGAACCTCTACGATTTCCCCAACAACCTGTTCGTGGCAGGCTTCATGGGCAGCCCGCAGATGAACTTCTTCAACGTCCGTCTGGAGAAGGAAGGCAAGGACACGGTCGCCCGCTTCGGCGAAAACAAGATCGTGATCCCGCCCAGCAAGCTGGCGAAGTTCGCGGACGAGAGCGCCATCGGCCGCGAAGTCATCATGGGCATCCGCCCCGAGAACATCCACGACGAGGATGTGTTCGTGCAAGCCGCGCCGTATTCCGTGGTTGATTGCAAGGTGGACGTGATCGAACTGATGGGCTCGGAGACGTATCTCTACCTGAACACCAGCGGCAAGGAAGAGAACATCATCGCACGCGTGAACCCGCGCACCACCAGCCGCGCGGGGCAGAACATTCAGGTCGCCTTCGACGTGAACCACCTGCACTTTTTCGACAAGGAAACCGAGAAGACGCTGCTCATCCGCTAATTTTTCCGACTGCGGCCCCCGCGCAAACGCGCGGGGGCCGCTTTTTTGCAGCAAAAACTGTAGCCGCAGCAGAAATAGGTCAAGGTCAAAGCCGTGGCGGGGCGCAGGGACAAAGCCCTTGCCAGCCGTAGGCCTTGTGCCTGAACACTTACAGCGCAAGCACCACGAGCGCCTAAGGCTCAATACGATGCCCTTTATGGTAGCAAATCGGTTCGTCAGCGATCCGGCCCCCACGCATAACGCGCGGGGGCCTTTCCATGTAGCTGATACCGTCGGCTGGTTGGCGGCAGCCCCCTGCCTTTTGCACTTTGCCCGCACTGCAAGCCGCCGTTTCATAGAAACAGCTTTATGCAAACGCCCATATATGTTGTATTTCCGGTAGGGGCGCGGTTCCCGTTCGCCCCGCGCAGGATAGCCGCTGCGCCGGTGCCCGCGGATGCCGCGAAGGCCCACGATCCCCTTCGCAGCATGCCTTTGCCCATCTCGCGCCGCCCGAAAAGCCGCCGCCAATGGCCGCGCGCGGCGGGTGGATGCCGGTATGCCTTTCGCGCTTGTTTCGCCCGTGTTTCGTCAAGTAAGCCCGTTTTGCCCATGGCTGGCATATAAGCCCCGCCAAGCGCGGCACCCTCTGCAAAGCGGCTGCCCACAGCCCATTGACAGGCTGGCATAGCCGGATATCCCGCATCTCGAACGGATTACCAGTCTTATATGGTCGTATATGCTCCATTATTACCATTCTAAAATGGATAAAAGCAAGCTGTGGAACCGCTTTCTGACACGTTTCATGTAAACGCTTACTTCTGTTCCACACTAGTTCCATATCATTTTTTTCGCTTCCTTGTTGTATATCCTGCTTTTCCGGCCTGTGCTATCTTGTATGGAAGTTAACCGACCAAAAAGCACTTGTAAAGTAGAATTGCAATTGCTATAATCGATGTAAGCTCTTACGCGACCCGTATGCCGCGTGTGTCAGGCGCCAACAGGCGAACAATTCTGAGGAGGAATATCCAAATGAAAAAGGTTCTGTCACTGGTACTTGCCCTTGTGATGGTTTTCGCCCTCTCCACACTGGCCGTTGCCGAAACCGTTCTCAAGCTCAGCGAAGTGCATGCGGAAGGCTACCCCACCTCGCTGGCGGACGCCGAGTTCGCCCGCCTCGTGGCGGAGAAGACCGAAGGCCGCATCAAGATCGACGTATTCCTGGGCGGCACGCTCTACGGTCAGGAGACCGAAGCCATCGAAGCCCTGCAAATCGGCGACCTCGCCTTCGCGCGCGTGTCCGCCTCGCCCGTGGGCAGCTATGTGCCCTCCATCAACGCCATCCAGATGCCCTACCTGTACAAAAGCGCGGCGCACATGTGGGCGGTGCTCAACGGCGAGCTTGGCCAGAAGCTGCTTGCCGATATTGAGACCGGCGTCAACAAAGACGGCGTGCCCAGCGGTCTGGTGGGCCTGTGCTATTACGACGCGGGCAGCCGCTCCTTCTACCTGACCCGCGAAGTGCATACCGTGGCCGACATGGCGGGCCTCAAGATCCGCGTGCAGAACAACCCCATGATGGTCGCCATGGTGGAAGCCCTGGGCGCGACAGGCGTTACGGGCATTGGGCCCAATGACGTGTATGCCTCCATCACCCAGAAGGTGATCGACGGCGCCGAGAACAACTGGCCTACGTACCAGAACATGGGCGACTATGAAGCCGCCAAGTTCTACATCCTCGACCAGCACACCCGCGTGCCCGAGATCTTACTTGCCTCCAAGGCCGTGAAGGATTCCATCGACCCCGCGGACTGGGCGATCATCGTGGAGTGCGCCAAGGCCACGCAGGAGTTTGAAATCGCGAAATGGGCCGAGAAGGAAGCCTCTTCCGAGAAGATCGTGCGCGACGCAGGCACCACCGTCATTGAACTGACCCCCGAAGCCCGCGCGGAGTTTGAAGCGCGCATGAGCACGCTGTATGATACCTTCGGCGCAGACTACACGGACATCATCAACGCCATCAAGGAAATCGGCAAAGATTTCTAAGCTGACCTGTACGGTAGACCGCTGCGGGGGAGGAACACCGCGTTCCTCCCCCGTTTCCTAAGAAGGAGTGTCACTATGGCTACTGCCCTGCGCACGGTCAACCGATGGATCCATCGCGTTTTTCTGTTCGTCGGCGAGGTTTCGCTGGGCGCGATGATTATCGTGGTTACGATGACGGTCATCTTGCGCTATTTTTTTAACACCGGCATCGGCTGGGCGGAAGAGGTGCCCCGCCTGCTGGTTACGCTTTTCACGTTTTTGGCCTGCGCCATGGGTGTGCGCGACAAGACGCACATGTGCGTGGGCGTAGTATACAACCGTTTTCAAAAGGACGGTATCGTGCGCAAAGTTTTAGAAGTGTTCGCCGATGTTTGCGTGCTGGCCTGCGGCCTGTTCATGCTGTACTACGGCGGCACCCGCTGCCTGAAGATGATGGGGCTGGCGGGCACATTGCCCATGACGGGGCTGAAAACTTGGTGGCAGTTCTTGCCCATCCCCCTGGCAGGTTTTCTGATTACCTTTGACAGCCTCCTGTACCTGACGGGCGTGCTCAAGCCCGGCGATACGCTCTTTACCGAGCCGGATAAGGACGCCGCCGAAATTTACTGCGACTCGATGAGCGACGAAGCAGCCGTTGCCGACGGCGCGGTGCTGAGCGAGGACGTCGCCAAAGCCGCTTGCGGGCTTGGCGGCGGCGCACAAGGCGTGGCCACCGGTGACCCGCCACACGATATTGCCTCAAAGGACGGTGACGCATAATGTCAGCCTCTACCCTTGCCGTTATCGTTCTGGTCGGCGGGTTTTTCCTGCTGCTGCTCATCCGCGTGCCCATTTCCTTTGCCATGCTGCTTTCCACCATCGGCGCGGCGCTGATCATGGGCACCAATTTAACCGTGCTGGTGCAGCAGATGATCAGCGGCGTCAACAGCTTCTCACTGCTCGCCATCCCATTTTTTATCCTCATGGGCGAGTTCATGAGCGAGGGCGGCATCAGCCAGAAAATCATCGACTTTGCCACGCTGGTCATCGGTCGCTTTCGCGGGGGCATGGCATATGTCAACGTGCTCAGCAGCATGTTTTTCGGCGGCATCTCGGGCAGCGCCGTGGCGGATGTCAGCTCGCTTGGCTCCGTGGTGGTCCCCATGATGAAAAAGCAGGGCTATACCGCGGATTTCGCGGTAGGCCTTACGGTGACTACCGCCTGTCAAGGGCTGCTGATCCCGCCCAGCCACAACATGGTCATTTACGCGCTGGCAGCGGGCGGGGGCGTGACCATCGGCAGCCTGTTCATGGCGGGCGCTCTGCCCGGCGTGCTGCTTGGTGTGGCAATGCTCGTGTTCTGCTTCCTGATGCGCAAGCGCTACAACTTCCCCCTCGGCGTCCAAACCCCGCGCGCCCTGTGGGGTAAGATCATCCTCAACGCCATACTGCCCATGTTCACGTTGGTAATCATCATGGCGGGTGTGGCCATGGGTGTGTTCACCGCCACCGAAAGTGCCGCCGTCGCGTGTGTGTACTCGTTCATCCTCACCTACTTCGTGTTTCGCAGCGCCAAGCTGCGCAACATCGGCCAGGTGCTCAAGCGCACGCTCAAAACGCTGGCCATCGTGCTCACGCTGATCGCCGTCGCCAAAGCGTTTGCCTACATGATGGTGGAGCTGCGCGTGCCGGACATGCTCACGCGTCTGCTGGTGGGCGTGACCGACAACAAATACCTGCTGCTGCTGATCATCAACGTGCTGCTGCTGGTGTTGGGTTGCTTCATGGACATGGCGCCCCTCATCATGATTATGACGCCCATTCTGCTACCCGTGGTTACCGGCCCCGCCATCGGGCTTAGCCCCATCCACTTTGGCATCGTGATGATCTTCAACCTCGCCATCGGCCTGTGCACGCCGCCTGTCGGCTCGGCGCTGTATGTGGGGTGCGCCGTGGGCAAAACGCCCATCGAGCGCACCAGCCTGCACATGCTGCCCATGTACGCGGTAATGATAATAGGGCTTATGCTGGTCACCTATATACCCATGATATCCATGTGGCTACCCACCGTGCTGGGCATGGCCTGAGCAGGCGGCAGGCGCACCCCCGGCCTTGATACGGTTTCAAGCTGTGAGTGCATTGGGGTTGGCGAGGCATTCCGTTTGGCCGTGCCGCGCAAGCTGCGGCGTAGCAGAGCTACGTCAGGCTATCGCGGCAAAGCCTGCGGACACAATGCCGCCAGACCGCCACGCGCTTGGTTGGCATGCGGATTGTATGGGTCGGGGATCTTTTCGTGGTACGGCAGGCGAGCGAACCAGCGTTGCCTCTTGCCAAACGCTGCCGCACGCGGTAAGGTAGGCAGTGCGGGCATACGCCCTGCGGCGCGCCCGCGCACAACGTATCAAGGAGTAAGGTGCCATGCAAAACCCCGCAGGCCGGTTCGGCGCAGATGTGCGCCGCACGCTGGCCATCTGCTTTTCCTCGTTTTTCTTCAACGGCCTTATGACGATGATGATGGGCTCTGTACTGCCGGATCTCAAGGCGGCGTACGGGCTCACAGACACGCAGGGCGGACTGATGCTGGCGGCCCATTCCGCGGGCAACCTAGCGGCCTGCCTGCTGGGCGGGCTGGTGCAGCTGCGATTGGGCAGCCGCCGCGCAATCACGCTGCTCAGCGTGGCGGCAGCGCTCGGCTACACCATGCTGCCCCTGTCCGGCAACCCCGCGTGGCTGATTGCCGCATTCACGCTCAGCGGCGTGGGGCGCGGCAGTATTTCCAACTTCAACAACGGCACCGTGACCCGCGTGACGCAGGGCAGCCCCTCTGCCAGCAATCTGCTGCACAGCTTTTTCGCCATCGGGGCGATCAGCGCACCGCTGGTATTTCTGCTGCTCAGCCGCGTGGCGGGCTGGCAGGCAGCGGCCTTTGCCACGGCGGCGCTGGGCCTTACGGTCTCGCTGGCCTTCACCCGCTTGCCCGCCGCGGCCGACAAGCCGGCCGCCGCCGGTCAAAGCCGCCAAAGCTTTGCCTTCCTGCGCGACCCCGCCTACCTGATCTTCGGGGGCATGATGTTCTTCTATCTGTGCGCGGAGTACAGTGTGAACGGCTGGCTGGTGACGTATTTGCAGAGCAGACCCGCGTTGCTTGCGCAGTTCGCTGCGGCGGGCGGCGACGCTCGTGCGGCGCTGGTCACATACTCGCAGGCCATGGCGACGCTGTTTTGGGCTGTGATCCTCGCGGGGCGGCTACTGAGCGCCGTGCTGTCGCGCCGCGTGCCGCAGAAGCTGATGATGCTCATTGGCAGCGCGGGCGCGCTGGGCTTTTTTTTACTGCTGCTGCTGAGCGCGTCGGCCTGGCCCGCCACCGCCGCCGTAGCGGGGCTCGGGTTCTGCTTTTCCGGCATCTGCCCCATGATCTATTCCGACGCCAGCAGCATTACCAACCGCTACCCGCTGGGCGTGAGCGGCATACTGGCCATCGGCTCCGTGGGCGCTATCCTGATGCCCGCGTTGGTGGGCGCAGTGGCGGATGCCTACGGCTTCGCGGGCGGCATGGCAGCCATTTTGGGCGGTATGGTAGCGCTGCTGCTGCTGTGCGCGCTCAACTACGCGCGCGGGCCGCGCGCGGCAAGGCCCGCACAAGCGCCTACCTGCAATCCCTGATGAAACGGAGGCGACCCCTATGGAATCCAGCGTGGTGTTCAGCCGAGACGCAAAACCTGACAACCTGGGCGGCGGTGTGACCCGCAAGGTGCTTGCGTACCTGCCCCAGCAGATGGTGGTGGAGGTGCGCTTCGAGCCAAACGCCATCGGCGCTGTGCACAGCCATCCGCACGTCCAGTGCACCTATGTGTGCAGCGGGGCGTTCACCTTTACCATCGACGGACGCGACTTTGACGTGCACGCGGGCGACACGCTCGCCTTCGCGCCTAACGAGCCCCACGGCTGCATCTGCCGCGAGGCGGGCGTGCTGGTGGATATGTTCACCCCCATGCGGGCGGATTTCCTCACATAAAGGGGGGCGCATATGGGCGCTACAGTATCCTACGACGCCGCCGGACGGCTGACCGTCGGCGGCCTGTCCTGCGATTGCGGGCTTGCGCACAGCCTGCCCACGCAGGATATCTATGTGGGGCGCAACCTGCTGGGCCGCGTGCCCGCCTACATCGCCGCGCGCGGGCTGGGCACGCGCTGCGTGCTGGTGGCGGATCAAAACACCTGGCCGCTGGCAGGCGATAGGGTGGAAGCCGCACTGCTGACGGCGGGCTTTGCTGTCGTGCGCTGCGTGATCCGCCGCGACGGCGTGATGGACCCCGATGAGCGCGCCTGCGGCGAGGTGCTGCTCTCCATCCAGCCGGATACGGCGTTTCTGGTGGCGGTGGGCAGCGGCAGCATTACCGATACGGTGCGCGTGAACGCCACGCGCTGCGGGCTGCCGTTTGTCAGTGTTGGCACAGCGCCCTCGATGGATGGCTACACCTCGGTGGTCGCGCCGCTTTTGCTGCGCGGGGTCAAAATCCACCGAACGGGCGTGTGCCCGGAGATCATCGTGTGCGACACGGATGTGCTTTGCACCGCGCCGCTTGCTATGGTGTGCTCGGGCGTGGGCGACGTGCTGGGCAAGTACATCGCCAAGGCGGACTGGATGATTGGCAGCATCATAAACGGCGAAGTCTACTGCGACGTGTGCGGCCAGATCGTAACCGACGCCGTGGAAAAGCTGCTTAAAAACATTCCCGCCATCCGCGCGCGCAGCGAGGAGGGCATCCGCATATTGATTGAGGCGCTGCTGCTGGCGGGCATCACCATCATGATCGTGGGGCACACGCGCGCGGTGGCCTCGGTGGAGCACAACATTGCCCACTACTGGGAGATGATGCAGCTACTGCACGGCAAGCATCCGCCCGCGCACGGCGCGTCCGTGGGCGTGGCGACGCTTTTATGCTGGCCGCTGTACACCCGCTTTGCCGGTGAGGACCTCAGCCGCCTTGACCTGAACGCCATCAGGCAAAGGCGCATGACGCACGAGCAGCGCCGCGTGTGGATGCTGCGTGCCTTTGAACCCGAGGCAGCCAACAGCATCATGCGCGATAACCCGGAGGATTTTCTGGACTGGCCGGAGCAGGAGCGCCGCATCCGCGCCGCGCAGGCCCATATGGCGGACATCCGCCGTGTGATCGCCATGCTGCCGCCCTATGAGGCCATCCGTTGCGCGATGGCGGAACTGGGCGCGCCGCTTACCCCCGCGGAGGTGGGCGTGGACGCGCCGCTTGTGAACCTGTCGATGCAATGCGCCAAGGACTACCGCACGCGTTATACGCTGTTCAAGCTGATTGACGAGTGCGGCCTGCACGACCGGTACATGGCGGGCTATCCGCTGGCGTAATAGTATTTCAAACTATGAATGCATCGAAGATTATGAGCGATTTTATGCTGTGGCGAGGAGCGGAAGCGAGGGCGTAGCCCCGGTGCGCCGCAGCTTTCCGCGTCTCGATATCAGCCATAATCGCTTGCGATCGATGACGCATGAAGGGTTAGAAAACGGATCAACCCTTCGCTACAACGTGACCCCCGTTTTGAAGATGGCAATGCCCTGATAGCCGTTCAGCTCGTTTTGGGCGGGTTGCCCGCTTGCGGTGGCTAGCACCAGCGAAAGCAGCTCGTCGGCCATGCCGTCCAGCGTGTTGCCCGCCAACAGCCGCCCAGCGTCAAAGTCGATCCAGCCCGGTTTTTTCTGCGCAAGGGCGGTGTTGCTGGCGATTTTCAGCGTGGGCACCGGCCCGCCAAAGGGCGTGCCGCGCCCCGTGGAAAACAGCACGAGCTGCGCGCCCGCCGCCGCGACCGCCGTAGTCGCGACCAGATCGTTGCCTGGGGCGCTTTGCAGCGTAAGCCCCGCGCGGGTCACACGCCCCGTGTAGGGTATGACCGCAGCCACAGGCACGCTTCCGCTCTTTTGCGTGCAGCCGAGGGCCTTATCTTCCAAGGTGGAAATACCGCCCGCCTTGTTGCCGGGGGATGGGTTTTCATATACGGTCTGGCCGTGCGCTTCAAAGTAGTGCTTGAAATCGTTGATGAGCGACACCGTATCCGCAAACACCGCCTCGCTTTCGCAGCGGGCCATCAGCAGCTCTTCCGCGCCGAACATCTCCGGCACCTCGGTCAGGATGGTGCTGCCGCCCATGGCGATCAGCCTGTCCGAAAAGCGGCCGATCACGGGGTTAGCCGTCAAGCCGGAGAAGCCGTCCGAGCCGCCGCACTTCATGCCCACGACCAATTCACTGGCTGGCACGGGCACGCGGCTGTCCGTGGCCATATGCGCAGCCAGCTCGCCAAGCAGCGCCATGCCTTCGGCCAGCTCGTCCGCCACGTCCTGCGCGACCAGAAAACGCACGCGCGCGCGGTCAAAATCCCCCATACACTGTTTTATTTCCGTTACGCCGCTGTTTTCACAGCCCAGCCCCAGCACCAGCACGCCGCCCGCGTTGGGGTGGGTGGCAAGGTTGGCCAGTATAGCGCGGGTGTGCTCCTGATCCTCCCCCATCTGCGAGCAACCGTAGGGGTGCACAAACGCGCGCACCCGCTCCACCGCGCCGCCCAGCAGCACGCCCGCGCGGCGTTCCAGTTCCGAAGCCACGTCGTTCACGCACCCCACCGTGGGGATGATCCACAGCTCGTTGCGCACGCCCGCCCTACCGTGCGCGCGCGCATAGCCCATGAAGGTGCGCGGGGTTGCGGCAGGCAGCGCAGCGCCTTCGGGCCGGTAGGCATAGGCCAGCTCGCCGGTGAGCAGCGTGCGCAAGTTGTGGGTGTGCACATGCGCGCCCGCCGCGATGGGCTCCGTCGCCGCGCCGATGGGCTGGCCGTACTTGCGCACCGCCTCGCCCGCCGCCACGTCGCGCAGGGCAAACTTGTGCCCCGCGGGCACGTCGCCCGTGAGCACCATAGTTTCACCTTCCACGTCCACCGGCGTTCCGGCGGGCAACGCCGCAAGGGCCACGGCGACGGTATCGGCGGGGTGGATGCGGATGGCCTGTTTCATGGCTGCCTCCTTTGGAGCGCTTGCGCTGCGCTGTGTAAATAATTACATATCTGCGCCCCTATCTTACCCCACCGACGCACGTTCGTCAATGCCTGCAAGCGTTAGGTTTCGGCGGATGTAGCCGCAGATGCGCCCGTTTGGTGGTTGCATTTTTTGGGTTTTTCGCTATAATAGGCATAGGATACTGCGTAAGCATTTACATCGCCATAGCACACCCCGCCCAGCGCGATGCGCGGGCCAAAAGGGAGACGAGCCGTATGCAGGCATTTATGGACCAGGATTTTCTGCTCTGTAGCGATACCGCCAGACGTCTTTACCACGAGGCGGCCGCCGATTGCCCCATTCTGGATTATCACTGCCACATCAACCCCCGCGAAATCTATGAGGACCGCCGCTATGACAACCTAACGCAGGTATGGCTGGGCGGTGACCACTACAAGTGGCGGCTGATGCGCTGCGCGGGCGTGCCGGAGCGGCTGATCACCGGCGACGCGGGCGATTTTGATAAGTTTGCGGCGTGGGCGGGCGTGCTGGGCAAGGCCGTGGGCAACCCCCTGTACCACTGGAGCCACTTGGAGCTGCGCCGCTTCTTCGGCTACGACGGGGTGCTGAACGCGCGCACCGCCGAAGCGGTCTGGCGCCACGTGAACGCAACGTTGCAAGGCGAGGGCTTCAGCGTGCGCGGGCTGATCCGCCGCAGCAATGTGAAGCTCATCTGCACCACCGACGACCCCGTGGACAACCTTACATGGCACCAGAAGCTGGCGGCGGATACGACCTTTGACACCGCCGTGCTGCCCGCATGGCGGCCTGACAAGGCAATGAACATTAAAAAGCCCGCGTACCCCGCCTACCTTGCGGAACTGTCGCGCGTAAGCGGCGTACCCATCCGCACATGGGCGGAGCTGAAAGCCGCGCTTAAGGTTCGCCTTGCCTACTTCCATGACAACCGCTGCCGCCTGAGTGACCACGCGCTGCGCTATGCCATGTACGCCCCCGCCGCCGAGGAGGAGGTCGCCCGTATCTTTGCGGATCGCCTCGCGGGCAAACCCGTCTCCGAGGCGGACGAACTGCGCTTCAAGACCGCGTTCATGCTGTTCATGGCGGGCGAATATCGGCGCATGGGCTGGGCCATGCAGTTGCACTACGGCTGCCGCCGCGACAACAACGCCCCCATGTTTGACCTTTTGGGGCCGGATACGGGGTATGACTGCATCGACAACCACACCCCGTCGGCACAGCTGGCGGCGCTGCTTGGCGCGATGGACGCGGCGGGCGGGCTGCCCAAAACGGTGCTCTACAGCCTGAACCCCGCGGATGACGCGGCCATCGACACCGTGTGCGGCTGCTTCCAGAGCGACGAGGCCGTGGGCCGCGTGCAGCACGGCTCGGCCTGGTGGTTCAACGACCATTTGCAGGGCATGACCAACCACCTGGTGAGCCTTGGCAACCTTGGCTACCTCGCGGGCTTTGTGGGCATGCTGACCGACAGCCGCAGCTTTTTGAGTTACCCGCGCCATGAGTATTTCCGCCGCATCCTGTGCCGCGTGCTGGGCCAGTGGGTGGAAGAGGGGCAGTTCCCCGCCGACATGGACACGTTAACGGAGATTGTGCGCGACATCAGCTACCGCAACGCGGAGCGGTATTTCGCCTTTCCAGTGTAAGGCTGCCCGCCGTGCGCCATATTGCCGCAAGACCGATCTGAATGGATAATGCTCCTGATTTGAAGCCGGAAGGC
>Ga0351881_1097_pt1 | contig 21777 bp, 23 predicted proteins | sample BONcelFGM3001E15_FD_206769 | JGI IMG/M metagenome (GOLD analysis project Ga0351881, IMG submission 206769) | Enriched cells from coal bed in the Powder River Basin, Montana, United States - BONCAT cells FGM rep3 HSBNCT.FGM.300.1.E15 ...
ATTTGTTCTTTAGTCAGCAGCATTGTTGTTATCCTTTGCCGAAATGGATCCAAGAACACCTCTACCCTCAGAAAATCCGTCAAGCCTTAATTGCGCAGCATGTTGAAGTGATGACTTCACTCTAAGTAAAGATGGATTCCAAAGACCGTGGCGGGCAAGGACCCCACTAAACTCTTGAATATCTGGATATACAACTGAATAACTATCCTCATCATAGAAGCAGCAATGGCTAAGCAGATGATCCATAATTGCGTATCTGATTTTGCTTTCCAAATAATCCCAATCGGTTTTGGATATCCAAATCAAATAGTGGTAGTTGATATCATCAAATAGCGGCAAGAACTTTCTTGGAAATTTTGAAACACTTCCCAAAACATACTTGCCTCTGATTTTTGATCCAGCCTCCTTGAATACAAAAGCGATATTTGCATCCAGAAGATGATTATGGTAACTATCGATCAGTTCTCTGGCCGTGCTAAGCACAGACAGATCTACTTCGCTGTACTCATCATTCATTTCGACCTCTTTTTAAAAGCCTCCGACAAAGGCACAATCACTCCATTCTTTGCTTCTTGCTCTCTCAGAGGAGAAAATACATACTGGCCAAAGAGATATTGAATTTCAGGAAACCGACCAAAACGCCGGAAAAACACAGATGCGGCCTGATCTGCAGGGCCAACAAAACAATCGTAAACAACATCCTTGGGTAACTCTTTTGGGCAGCTGATGGGTTTTCTGTTCATATAATTACCATTATATGAACTAGAATTCGTGTTTTTTGCACGTTTTTACCCCTCCTTTAATTGCCAAAATGTCCACCCGCCGGCATGACCTATCCGGGTTATTGCCTCGTCAAAAAGCAAATCCATATCCGTTTCATCTCTCGCGGCAGTACGGTGAATGGCTACGATTGCATCATCCTTCCCTGCAAAATTGAGCCGGTTCCCCACCAATATCAGATCGCCATAAGGCTTTTCACACCAGGTTGAAAATGCTTCTGTCCAGAAAAACCGAGTAGGATACATACCTTCGCGGCCTTTCGGATCTTGCACTCTTACCAGCACTTTCCCACCGGCCAGACTGCTGATCATAGAACGCATAGGTTCAGGCAGTTGCCATAACAGTTGATTGATCATGATGAGACCTCAACCTCACCTTGCGCGGCTAATTGTTTTTTGACTTTTGCAAGTTGACCTTTATAACCATTCGCAACGTGCTTCATCATTTGACTATGGAGTTCAAGCTCTTCCTTCCTATCGCGTAGATACCGATTTTCCTGTTTTAGGCGATCGATCTCATTTTCACTGAAATGCTGTTTATGGCCAACGGGGCAAAAAAATCCTTCACCATCACGTTTTCGCATTTGAAAAAAATCTTCATTTACAGCAAACTCAATCGTGCAGACGCAGCATTTTATGATTTCCATCATTTCATCACCTCAAATTCATAAACCCATACCCAGGGATTTTTCTTCCAACCAAACCCACGTTGATCATTGAGGGAATCCCATAAGCGGACAAATGCCTGAACGGCTGTCATTTCCGCTTCACCTGGTACGCCTTTCCAGGCTTTACATCCTTCTGCAATCGCATCTCGCTCCCGGATGTCCTGTAGCGTTTCTACTCGCACATTCTTTACGGCGAGAACGATACGGGAAGCCCGTTGGCGGTTAGCGATCCACAACCGGTCACCAGGTATGCCATAGGGTGGACGCCAATGAGCAGTATTCCAAATGCTTCCTGGTATCAAATACATCCGATTATCTCTCGTCCAAAAGGTGAAATGCTCAAAATTCTTGTTGTAAGGATCGCAGTAAGCACCTTCATCAAGCCCTTCTGGTTGCGGCTTGAGCGGCTCTCTGAATTGCGTCTTGCGTCCTTCCAAAATTGCTTGTAATGTTTCATCGTCTAATTCAATAGGTTGCTCTTTCACCGCATCAAAAAAATCAATATATCGGTCTTTCATTTCACCCCTCACAATCCCAAAGCTTTAGCGACCGTCGCCCAGCTCTGATCGCCTTTGCCCTCGATTTTGTGCAAATAGATTCGAGTTACAGCAGCATTTGAATGCCCTAAGAAATCGCTGATCTTCTGAACATCATCGCCAGCTTCTCTGCGCAGCATAGCCGCACTGTGCCGCAATGTGTGCACTGAAATTTTTTCAGCTTCCAATCCAGCGCGACGGGCATACACTTTGAGTAATCGCCCAACCTCCCGAGATGTGATCGGGTGATTGCGATTCTGCGCCCATTTCTCGGCGTTGACATTGGGTAACCGGGTGGCGTTGTCAGTTACTGGCTGGAAAATGTACTCATCGGGATCCGGAAGACGTAGATTGCAGATGGCCATGTAATTAGCCAGGGCTTCCCATGAAGGGGGGGCAATCTCGAAAAGCTGATCCTTTTTGCCTTTGCCTGACCAACGATGAAACACGTTGCCGCCGCGGTGAACCAGGTCTCCCCATTTGATTGTGCGCCATTCAGTGTTTCGGCGGCCGGTCATCAGGTATCCGAGAAACAATGCGTAATCACGCGCGCCCTGGCGGGTATCGCGATGAATGGAGCGCAAGAGCGCCCGGCATTCGGAAATCGATAGACAATTGGCTTTTCCGTAAGGGTCAACTTTTGGCCTCAGATCGCGGCCAGCAGCGGGGTTGAATGTGGCCAGTGGCACTTCGCGTCCATCACTATCAACCTGCGTCCAGGCCATTGCGAATTTATACAAGCTGGAAACGGCTGCCAGGTATTGGGTCTGGGTAGAGTTGGCCAGGCCGCGTTGCTTCATCTGTTTTACCCAGCGTAACATGTCTGCCCGGCCAATCTCCCAGGGCTGTAATTCGGCGCTGGCCAGCAGGTCTTCTAATGCCCGTGCATACGCAAGACGGGTGGCGTCGCTGCGCCGGGTTGCCATCCAGGCTTCTCTACACTCGGTCCAGGCTTGCATGCGGATATCTGCCACCGCGATGCCCGTTTTTATAAATAACTCGTTTGCCAGACTCATTAGTAAAACCTCGCCAGGTGGATACCAATTTTCATCAACAATTCAGTGGATCCGTGGGTCCCGAACATCACCGATCGGTAGTAATATGGCCGGCTTCGTACAGATGTGCGCACTTCTTCCACCACATCGGCCAGCACACCGCGATCAACAAAATCTTGCACTAATTCTTTGATTAATTGCTCTTGAACCTCATCAGGAAGTTTGCGGAATTGTTGCCAGGTGTCTTTTCTGCGCTTAGATGTAGTGCTCATGATTCTTTGTTCTCCATTGCATTTGATCCGCCAGGTGATTTTGAATTTCTGTCGGGGAGGTGTGGATCCTGCACCTCCCCGACCAGGCCGAGCCTGGGTTTTCACGCGCCGCGCTAAACCTCTCGACATCACCTGTTTTGACTACAGACCGGGCAGTCTGGCATAATCCTAAAAACTTGTATTCTGTTTACCGGTTTTTATCAGCCCGCTGCAAACGTATATTTCCGGCGCGCTAGTTCGGGTCGGGGGGGTCGAACCCCCGATCAGCAGGGGAGGTAAGCTGCCGTGCCTGATACTGCTCCTGGCCCCGAATCTGGTTATATGGTGTTAACCTGATCGGCCTTGCGGGGGTCGAACCCGCAACGATGAGGGGGATCACCGCGCATCCACACTGGCCGGTGGTGCCAGCCTGCCGTGGGCTGGGCTTGTTTATCTGATTCCGGCTGCCAGGCTGACAAGGCCAAAGTACCGCTATCCGCCGGCTCAAAGAGCCTGCTGTGTCTGATGTGTTGCCGTCTCTCCGGCTGCCAACCTTGTGCTCTATCCCACGATTCCAGGTTGGTGGGCTATTCCCTCTGCGCTTATGGGCAAGCAAGCCCCAGAGGGTCGCAGTTGGGCACAGAGGCCTCGCACCTCCGTTGCGGTAGTCAGGGGGCGACCAACGCTGTGAATCTCACACCCAAAGTGAGGCGGCCAGGATTCGAACCTGGTTGCTGGAGTGTGATGTGATCAGATGAACTGCCCCAACTACACGTTAGCGGTTCCCACCACGCCGCCGCCTCATATCAAATCAGTTGTAAAGGTTCTGCCGGTTACGACTCCGGCGACAGTTAATGCCGCATAAATGCGCTGTCCGAAGTGAGGCGGTCAGGTTACGATCCTGATTCCTGCATACAGTACCGATTTCTCGGCTGTTACCGCACCCCAGTCTCCAAGCATGCAGGTTATGGGTTCAGTGTGTTCCCACCACACCGCCACCTCAAATCAAATCAGTTGTAAAGGTTGTGTATCTTCCTTCGCTGGCGGCTCGGCTCACTTCCCACTCCCGGAAGCTATCCGTTCAGGCCGATGTTTTCCCATACTAGCGAGAGACACCGCCAGCATTGACAAGGAGATAAGGAAGATGGCTATACTAAAATCCTGTGTTGTGGTGGTTCATCCGCGTAGACGATTCCCGTAGCTACCACCATCATCTGCCGCATTTTCAAAAGCGCATCCTGTTGCGCGTCGATCCAGTTACATACTTTGTGGATGAGCCAGCGTTCCAACCGGTTGCCGGGGATGGGTAAGGACCGATATAGATCAGAGTAGAATGCTCGTAATTTTGCATAATCCACATTCTGGATCCCGGCGCGCGGTTTGCGCCGCATGCCATACAGGGTCAACAATATCCACAACGGAAGTTGCTCGATCATAAAGCTCCTTTACAGGTCTACAGGTTGATTGTTGATCACCGCGCCAGGGGTCAGCATCACCGGCGAGACGGGCAGCATGAAAACGGTGGGCAAGCCCTGAAGAGCGGTGATGGCCATCTCCACCGAGTACGCCGTCAGCGCCTGGGCGATTCCCGCCGGTACTGCAGCGGGTTGAATGATCCTCCAGCCACCCGATTCAAGTGCTTTCACGTACTCGGTCAGGGTTACGGCCCCGGCGCGGCTGGCTCCGATCAGCTGGTCCGCGCTGCCGGCGTTGAGCGCCGCCAGGGCGTAGTTCTGGCCTTTTGGCCATACAAACAGGAGCTGCTCGCCATTGGCCATGATGAAACTGCCCGGCGCTGATTGCATGGCTGCCTGCATGCCTTTGATGGTCTCACCCGCGCCCAGGGCTACCGGGCCAATTTCAGGAACACCTGAACTGACCGCTGCCATCGCGCCACAGGCGGTGGTGAGCAGGAAGGAAATCAAAAACGATATAAGGATGACTATGTTTTTGGAAAGTTTTGCATTATTTGATTGCATCATTCACTCCCATTGTTTGCTATAATCTGAGTAGCGGTTGCATCCCGCTCCCTGGCTTCAGCTGCTCGAACAGCTGGAGCCACTGTTTTTATCCGGCCCCACGGTCGAAAGACCGTATCTGATTTTGTGCAGCGCACTCTGCGCGACTGCTACTTGTTTGTAGAGATCTTTGTCGTTGCACCGCCCAGAGATGATTGTCTCAAGCGCTTGCAGTCCGTCAGTTGCGTACGCGATGGCGTCTGCTCTGGCCCATTCGGCCTGATTTGGCCACCCTCTCGCTCGCGTCACTCTACACCTCCTTTGAAATATTCAGTTGTTCCTTGCCCCGATTCTGGCCCGATTTTGGCCGTTTCTTTCCCCAAAATGAAATCTGGTCACCTCCTGTGCTACTGTAGAACCAAGACAGACCGGCCAATATCACTGGCGGGTTGCACATGCGGGCTTTGGGCAGCCATGCAATCCAATGCAAAGTCGCGCACCCACCCGGAATGTGGAAATATCAGATCGAAGAGGAATAAAAACGATGGAATTTGAATCCCGCGCTCCCAATAAGAAACAGCCATTTTGGTTACACCCAAAGCCTGGCCAAAGTCCTCTTGGGACAGTGATTGGCGTTTTCGATAGTTCTTGACGATTTCAGATGTGGCTAAAGAAGATGATTTCATGTTTATAAGTTATGTAATCTGTATATTATCAATAAACTAATTATATACAGAATATACAGTTTGTCAACAACTATTTACTATGAATCTCAAAATTGATATATTGAATGTATGGAATTTACCCCTGAACAACGATCAAAAATGCTTATCGCTTATCTAGAACGGAATTATTTGGATTGGCAACGAAGATATGGATTAGATTCATTAACAAATTTTGCACAGTATCTCGAGATAACAAAAATGTATTTAAGTTCATTAATGAATGGTAGGAACACAAATGTTAGTTATGAAAAGGCATTAAGAATTGCCGAAAAAACAGGTGACTATACCATTCTTGATATTTTAGGATATGCCAATCCCAAAGCCATTCCTGCCTCTCAAATGCCAGAAGACTTGAGATCAAGGTTATCAGCCGCAACACAAGAAATTACTGATGCGATTGTTGGACGGGGATTAGACCCGGATTCTGATGAAGCATTGCAATTATCGCTTGCCATATTGGTTAAGCATGGATTTAAAATCAAAGATGTGGTGGACCTGGATTGATCGGTCTCAGATACAGATTCAATAATGATTAGCTTCATTGGTTCCCCACACAACGTAAAGTAAGAATACAGGTTTCATTATCGGTTTTTAGAACGAATGATAGAACGGTTTTGATATAGTTTAGAACATTAATTCTAAAGAATCAAGGGGTTTTGAAAATTCAGATAACGGCGTCAAATATTGCGCCGATGTTGCAAGAATCAATTCATACTTGAAAGGGGAGAAATCCACAATGAACGCTGTAAAACGATTCTTTTCATGGTACGGCAGCACACTTCGAAAGCAAAAATTAGTTGGAAAAATTGTCATTCTTACCATCAGCTTTACGATCCTATGTTGCATTGGCAGCGTCCCGATCGCAATTCTGAATCCATCGACGGCCACGCCACAAGCAGACACTAATCCCACGACGCGCGATATCGCCGCCACTTCTAAGGCATACCTTGAGACGCCAACCGCAGAAGTGCCAACCGAAACTCCTACGCCCAGCATAACCCTGGAGCCGATTGAACAATTGAAATACGATGTAGCCGAAGTGCTGGGGGAGAGCAACCGAGATGTTCCTAGATTGTCGAATTTTCGTTTAAGTGCTGATGGGTCAGATTTAGAGGTGTATTTTTCCGCTCAAGATATCCTTACTAAAGATATGACCATATTCGGAATAAAAAAGGATATTGTCGACATCTTGCAAACTATTCACCAAAGCAACACCCCAATTCAATATGAGTATGTTGTTGTTATTGCCACACTCCCACTTGTTGATGTATATGGCAATTCCAATGAGCGTGAAGTTGTTATTGCGACATATTCTCGTGAAACACTGGATAAAGTAAATTGGGAGAAATTCCTTACAGACAATGTTTATAAGATTGCACTTCAAGAGAATCTATTCATTCACCAAGCGATTCAAGAAGAATGAGAAGGATAGTACCTTAACAACTTATCCGGCCGGCCGCAATCACTGACCGCTTTTTGATGTCATGGTGGGTTTATGCAAATATCCCCATCAAAAACAAAAGGAAAATGATCGTTGCAAATAGACGGCTGGCCCAGGTGAGCATAACAGCCCTTTTCATAATAACAACATCATTTTTTCGGATGGCACCGAGATAGCTGGCAATTCGTTGTTCTACAAGTTCATCACCGGTTTTATCATAAAAGTACTCTTCAAGCACACCTCTATCAGAATCGATAGGTCCTTGTACCTTTGCCGGTCCCAAAATGGTCAAAGTTAACCAGACAAGAACGATATAGCCAATCGCCGCAGCACTTGCAAGCCACTTGTAGACAATCGATGGAGAAGAAAAGAAATTGCTTATTTGCAAAATACCAATCAACCCCAAGAAAAGGCTGGTATAGCTAAGAATAGTTTTTGCATTTTCTTTCAAAATCGCCAAACTTTCGTACTGTCGCGCCCAAACGCCCTGCATTTCTTCAAGGGCTGCTTGGCGGCCTGGGTCAGGTACCATTTTTTCACTCATAATTCACCTCGGGAGATCGAAATGTCAAAGGATAAGAATACATCTGGAAATCAACCCAACAAACCAAATTCGCCGTCAAAACCAAATACATCTTCTCCATTATCAAAGCCAACCCAGGCACCTCCTAAAGAGCCCCCTGGTAAGACAGAGATAAGAACAGCCGACTAGAAATTTTAATTTCAAGTATAGCAGAATTTATGTTCCAAAATAATTAATTAAAACACCTCGCACCTTAACAACTTTTCCGGCAGACGATTTAGACCAGTGACACCATATCAAGGTCTAAAACTGACCCCATACCTCGATTAATCGCCGACCCCATACCTATGGAAATATGGGTAAATATGGGGTCACAGGATATGCTTTTTAACAAACTACCTTACAAGGATGGGGTCGCAGGTTCGAGTCCTGTTCCGCCCACAATAAATGAACCGGCTGAAAAGCCGGTTCATTTATTAATTTTAATTTGATTAGAACCAGTCGCGGCGGTAGAAAATTGCCACCACAATTAGGGAGATTAATACAGTGGCCGCAAGTATAACCAAATAGCCCATTCCGGCGTTTTCAAAGGGCAGCGGCACATTCATTCCAAAGAAACTGGTAACGATGGTTGGCAAACTGAGAACAATTGTGACAGATGCCAGGAACTTCATCACCATGTTCATATTATTGGAAATAATGGACGCGAAGGCATCCATCATGGAACTTAAAATATTATTAAATATATTGGTCATTTCAATGGCCTGCTGATTTTCGGTGATAACATCTTCCAGCAGATCCTCGTCTTCCGCGTACATTCTAAATAACTGGCTTCGCTGCAAGCGTTCGACCATCAGTTCATTAGATTTTAATGCTGTGGTGAAATAAACCATGCTTTTTTGATATTTTAAGATTTCAAGAAGCTGGTTGTTGTTCATGGATAGCTGAAGTTGATCTTCCAGAATATCTACTGTGCGGTTGATTTCTCGCAGATCAATCAAATATTTTGAAGCTGTGTGCAAGAGTATCCGCAGAACAAATTGGTTGTGTTTGAGGGTAGAAAATGATCTTACCTGACCATTAAGAAACTTTTGAATCACATCATTTTTCCAACGGCAAATGGTGACAATGTATTCGTCATTGATAATAATGCCAAGTGGAATGGTAATGTATGGAATATCCGCGCGAACACCCTGGAAGTACGGCACCCTTAATACGATCAACACCGTGCCATCATCTTCACGTTCGGTACGGGAACGTTCGTCGACATCGAGCGGATAAGTGATAAAATCTTGCGGAATTCCTAATTTGGAAAGCGATTCAATTTCATCGGTGGTTGGATCGACAACATTGATCCAGCATCCGCTTATGATTTCAGTTTGCGGTTCGAGGCCGCTGGATGTGCTCTTATAAATGGAGATCATCGCAGCTTGCTCCTTTCCAATCGTGAGATCTACCATTCAATTTTACCGCAAACCAATTTAATTGTTCTGATAGCAAGCTTTACGATTTGAATGGCAAGCTGATATAATAGAAGTACGTAAGGGGATGACAGGCTTCGACGGGGGAGGCTGGTCCCGGATTGCGAGCCGAGAGGTGCCGACCTCGAAAAATCAGCACAAACAATTAAGTGCCAACCGCACTTCATACGCTGCTATGCCCCTCGCCGCCTAATCGGCTGGCTAAGGCAAGCGCATAGTCTCTACGGAGGCTACGTCCGCCTGTTTCCGTTCTCTGGTCGGGGCAGTCCGGGCGAGACAATACCAGGGTGCCGTGTGGTGAGCCGTGATCCACACGAAAGACAAAGCGGCTAACCCAAGGCGGGTTTGTTGGCTCTGCCTGCGGCGGGTGAAACTTAAAAACCAACTACGCTCGTAGATATTCGAGGGTCGAATCTTTCGGACGCGGGTTCGATTCCCGCCATCTCCACTGATTTAGTGAATGACCAAAAACAAAGAAAATGGCTAAATAAAGCCATTTTCTTTGTTTAAGTTTATGAATTTATGAATGTTTGCAAAACCTTATTTAAACATGGCAGCATTCAGGCAGGCAGAAATCGGGTCTTTCCCTATCGCGGTCTCGTCTGAGAGTACCAGTCCTCGATATCCTTTTTGAATGGTATCGTACAGGTAGCAGACCTCTGATCGCGTGGGGGTTTGGTGGAGAGTTAAATGCTCTAGTACCTGACCAGCCAGGTAAACTGGGACAGCGTATTCACGCAATCTTTGGGAAAATTGATAAACTGCCTCGGCCATGTCTTTCATTCCTAGTTCGGCACCCAGATCACCCCGGCAAAGCCACAATTCATCGGCAATATCAGCAATTTGAGCGGCTTCATTTATCGCGGGTTGACGTTCCAATTTCGCGATCAGGTGAGATGATGCTCCCATCAACGCTCGATATTGCAGCATTTCCGCGGCGTCTTTGATGTAAGAAATAGCATAGCGAATGAAACCCAGCCGGCGAGTTTTATCAATGATGGCTTGATCTTTTTCGTTCAGCGCTTCGATGCGGTATTCTGAATCGGTGAAAGTGATTCCTTTGTTGGCAGAAATAGTTCCACCGAGGGTCACAGTAGCGGTAATCGCGCCGGGCTCTATGCTTTCTAATTTCATCCGAGTTTTGGCATCATTCAGCACAATCTCGCCGCTTGATAATGAAGCAGCGGAAAAGAAATCCAGGTGAGGCACTGGCAAAACATTATTTTGTTGGCTTGATGAGGCAGAAACCAATTGCACTTTTTGACCGGGTTGAAGATCAAATGTCGCAAACTGGCCAAGCCTCCATTTGCTGCCTTGTAAATCTAAAATTAAGGGCGGATGGGGTTCCAGTGTGTTGGTAAATGCTTGAATGTGCTCCAGCCAGGTTTCCAATTCATCCAAAGAAAGGTGGGATGTATTCAGGCGAAAAGCATCAACTCCAGCTGCCAACATGGCTTCCCACATTAGCGGAGAATTACTGCTAGGCCCCAGGGTGGCAATGATTTTGTATTCCATACTTTACATCCATTCTGATATCAATTTGCACGATTATATCAACATTTATTCGAACAAGTCAGGAATTTTCTGATAAGATTGTGCAAAAATTGGGGTAACTTGCATGATAGTCGTAAATCTTGATCGAACTAAAGTTATTTACCATGATACACCCATCTTCAATGAATTGTCGTGGGAAATTCATGACAATCGTTGTGTTGGCTTAATTGGTTACAATGGCAGCGGAAAATCCACATTATTGAGGTTGATCGCTGGGGAAATCCAATCTGAGACCGGTTTTGTCGTCCGAAAAGACGGTTTAAGAATAGGGTATATGCAGCAGCATCCAATATTTGATGGAGATTTGACTGTACTTAAAAAAGTGGTCGAAAGCCACGCGGAGCTTCATGAAGTAGAGCGGCAATTGCATGAAGTTGAAGTAAAGCTTGGAGACCCAAAGGTTTATGAAAGCGCTTCTCGGCTGGCCAACATGCTCGACCAGCAAGAAAAGTTGTTTGAAGATTACCAAAATTTAGGTGGGGCAGGTTTTGAGGGACGCGCTCGTTCGATACTAAACAAATTGGGTTTTTCGGACGAGGATGTTGATTTGCCAGTGAGGGTGTTAAGCGGTGGACAAAAGAAATTGTTAGGCCTGGCGATACTCTTGGTACAATCGCCCGATCTGCTGCTTTTAGATGAGCCCGATAATCACCTGGATTTACGCGGAAAAAAACTGTTAGAACAGACAATCAGTGATTTCAACGGGGGTGTTATTCTTGTTTCACACGACCGGTATTTACTGGATCTGGTGTGTGATGAAATTGCGGAAATTGAAAACGGTCAAATCTCCATATTCACTGGTAATTATTCTGAATACATGTTTGATAAGCAGGTAAGGCTTGCGCGACAGCAGATGCTATTTGCGGCTCAACAGAAAGAGATCTTCAGGTTGGAGCAAGCAGCCAAGCGCCTGCTGGTATGGGGAAAGGTATATGATAACCCCAAGTTTTCAAAGCGCGGCGCGAACATCTTAAAGCGGATTGATAAGATGGACAAAGTGGATCAACCCGCGGTAGAACGGGAAAGAATGGCGCTTCAATTTTCTGGATGGAGGGGGAGCGAAAAAGTTTTGGAGGTAACCGGGTTGAAAAAATTGTTCGAAAATCCCGGCGAGCCGCGCAAATTGCTTTTTGAAAATGTGAACCTGCTGGTGCTGCGCAGGCAGCGGATTGGCTTGTTGGGTCCAAATGGCTGTGGCAAATCAGCCTTATTGAAAATGGTTTTAGGGCAAATGCCCCCGAGTGGGGGAGAAATTGAAATAGGCCCAAGTGTCTCTGTGGGATATTACGCCCAGGAGCATGAGACTTTAAACCCGGAAAAAACATTGATGGACACTATACGCTACGAAGGGAATTTCTCTGAGCGGGAAGCGGCTGCTTTCATGGATAAATTCTTATTCTCTTACCAGCAAGGCCAAACGCGAATTAAAGAATTATCGGGGGGAGAACGAAGCCGGTTGCAACTGGCTTTGGTGATGCTTAAGAAACCAAATTTCTTATTATTGGATGAACCAACCAATCATCTTGATATTCAATCCGCGGAGGTGCTGGAAACCGCGTTGGAAAATTTCGAGGGAACTGTTTTGGTTGTATCTCATGACAGATATTTTTTGGATCAGGTAGTCACCCATGTCGCAGTTATGGATCAGGATGGCGTGAAAGTTGAACCTGGCAACTTCACTGAGGTTAGTGAACGGCGACAGACAATTTACTAACAATATTGCAAGCATAAAAGCGAGTGAATGTGGTATACAATTAAGATGTTATTACTGATTATTCGTGATCACGTTCTTCTTGAGAAGGGGTAAGATCATGCTGATTAAGATGGGCGAGTTGCTTAAGCGTTGCTTGACAATTGAAGACGTATATTCGGTCTTTGCGCAGTATGGAGCCGATTTCTTTCCACAGTGTGGAGGCGGGCTTTATGTTTTGAATAAAGACAACGAATTATCCGAATTGGTGGCACAATGGGGTGTTCCGCTTGCTGATGAAGCGGTATTCGCTATGGAGGATTGCCAGGCTGTGCGGGACAATTTGCCCTATGTGCATGTCGCCTCCGCAGAGGAAATTACCTGCGAGCATGTTCGCATGACGATGCCTTCTGATTCATTTAGTCCATATCTATGTGTGCCGCTTAGTTACCAGAACGAGAAGCTGGGATTATTGCACTTTCGGTTTCAAACCAGCCTCGAGGTTAAGAATTGCGAGTCAATGGCGGTAGTTATTGCCGACTTGCTTTCTTTAGTGATTATCAATTTGCGCCTGCGAGAGCAGTTGGAAATGCGGACAGTTCTTGATTCGCTGACAGGCTTATTCAACCGTCGTTATTTGTTGGAGACGATTAACCGCAATATATTCCACCCCGAACGCAGAGAGTTTCCCGTGGCTGTCATTAAAATTGATATCGATGGTTTTCGGAATATAAATGATGAATATGGGTTTGCTGCCGGCGATTTTGTATTAAAACAAATGGGTTAATTCGTAAAAGGACACATTCGCGGCAGTGATATCGCCTGCCGGTATAGTGGAGAAGAGTTTGTGATTATCTTGCCCGGGCTTCCGCAAGAAGCGGCTATCAAGCGAGTTGAGGCGATTCGCTCCTCGATAAAACAATTCCCCATCATTTTTAATGGAAAAAAATTACCCAATCTTAGCTTAAGCATTGGGGTTGCGATTTTCCCGAAGAATGGAGTGAGCATGGTTGAGACTTTAAAATTAGCCAACACTGCCATGAGGCGGGCGAAACAACAAGGATACGGTCAGTATTCACTGGCAGATTGAAGCGTTAGAATACTTACACAAAAAAAGGCGGATCTCCCGCCTTTTTTTCTTTTATTCAATCCAACGAATTTGGCCGGTGTGTTGGGTATCATACCCACCCAAACTTGCGATCGAAGCCCGAGTAGCAGGTAAATTAAGCCAATTCAGCAAGGCTTGCACGGCGGGTTCTTTATAATGTTCTGATGGGATGATGAAGTCGTAGCACTCAAGGGTTAGAAATACAAAAGTGAGTCCGTATGCCAAAGCGGCAGCCTCCAAACCGATGCCCGCGTTGGCATAGCCTTCCGCAATTTGCCTGGCTACTTCGGAATGGGTGGATACCTCTTTATCAAATCCAGAAATCAGATGGGATGGTATAGATGCTTCACTCAGCTTACGGTCCAACCACACCCGCGTGCCTGAGCCGGTTTGCCGATTGATAAATTTTACTGTTGGTTTAGCAAGGTCATTAAGGGATTGAATGTCCAACGGGTTTCCATTTTCAACAATAATGCCCAAACGTCGGTACGCAACTGTTATTAATGCTGCTTTTTTACCGGGCAAGATTTTTTGGATGTATGAAGAATTATATGTATTGCTGCTGGGATCCCATAAATGTGCCCCTGCCAGGGTGGCTTTTTTTTCTGCCAGTGCAATCAAACCACCCAAACTGCCAGAGTATTTTGCCTGCATTTCATACTGTGGATGCTGAGATGAAAAATGGGCGGCGATCCAATTCACGGCAACATCGTGACTGCCATTAAATTGCAATACGGTGCGCTCCAGGTTTTCATTTTCCTGGCTCGCGATTTTCCAACGGTCCAAAGCTGTTTGAAATGCCTGTTCAATATCCTTTGTGGAATAGGAGTTTGTGACAGCTTCCAGGATAAACTTTTCCGCCTGGTGTACCAGCCTGGCTTTTTTCAGGGTTGGGTTTATCTGGCGAATGGGTTCATCCAGAATGTGGGTGCCCTGGCCAGGCCGGCTGGTAACCAGATTTTGGCGTGCCAATTCACGATACGCGTGTTGAACAGTTCCGGGAGTGCAGTCCCATTTTTTGGTCATCTGGCGCACAGAAGGCAGACGGTCGCCTGGTTTAAGCTGGCCTTCAATGATCTCTCTGCGAATTTGTTCGGCGATTTGCTGGTAAAGGGGAGAATCGGTTGCGTTCATTCTATCTAGTATATTCTCGAAGCAGGTTGACGGCAAGAAAATTTGCAGGATAAAAAAGACTATTTGCCTATGGTTGTTTGAATCAATATAAAAAATATGCACAAAATAGTACATACCAAAAACGAGGAATTGGATGCGGAAGAATTGGTTTGTAGGCGTAATTGTCATTCAGGCGATGTTTCTGGGCGGTCATATCTGATGCCCTTTTGCCTGGAAGCTATGGTGCCGATGCTATTGTTGGAACGATTCCAAAGGTAAGGGATTAAAGCAGCTTAACATGTGGCAGTAATGCTAATCCTGGAGGATTTGCGGTTTATTCCGCGCTGCGTTGATTTCTTGCCAAAATCGAAAAAAATTGATTAGAAGACCTTGATCACTAATATTGAACCTGATTGTGATTACAGCTAATATATAACTAAACATATCCATATTGTTTAATAAAGTGGGAGATTTATTATGAAAATTAGTGCGCGCAATGTATTGAAGGGTAAGGTCAAAAAAGTTGTTCATGGTGCGGTAAATTCTGAAATTGTGCTGGAACTAAAAGGTGGTGAGGAATTGGTTTCAGTAATCACGAAGAGCTCAGCGGAGTCTTTGGAGTTGAAGGTGGGCAAGGAAGTTTACGCAGTGATCAAATCATCAAATGTGATGATTGCGGAAGATTAACCGAATTCCTGCCACAAAATGCCAATCGTGATATGATTTCTCCAGCTTAATTCTTTGGAGAGGTGATGTTCTCGACAATCATTGGCACCGCGGGTATCCGAATTGAGGATACCATTTTGAGTGCGCCACGCGAAAGAAGTGTGGCGCTTTTATTGCGCCATTCGGCGCGTTATCCAATACCAGATGAATCTGACCCATATCAGGCTCAGCTTACTTCGCAAGGTGTGGCTATGGCTGAAGACCTGGGCAAATGGCTTAATCAAAACGGTTATCGGCTGGACGGTTTCTTTTCCAGTCCGGTTGGCAGATGTATTGATACCGCCCATGGGATCGCGCGTGGAGCAGGTTATGCGGCCAATGTTAGAGCGGAAAGAGTGTTAAGTTTTCCATTCATGCAGCCAACTCGTCGGAACATTGTTAATTTCCGATCAAGCGATCCTCTTCCTGATCGAGTGGTAGAATCACTGCGTTTCATGGTCAAAACAAAACAATCCACGCCAGCAATTCATATTTATGTGAGTCATGATTCTTATCTGGCGTGTATTTTGGCACACATCTTCCTGGAACCTATTGAAGAGCATTGGCCAGACTTTTTAGAAGGGATGGCATTGTGGCAGGAAGAGAGCAGTATTTTGCTTTCCTGGCGCGGGAGACTCAAGTATATAAACGGGGTAATCTGATTGTTTCAAAAAGTGGGGCTGTCTCTAAAGAACTTGGAAACAGCCCCAAAAATTTGCTGCAAATCAAAAAAATACGAAAAAGCAAAAAATTGGCAGCCTACCTGGCTGCCAATTTTCGCATATTATGGGCAATACTGATCAAACCCCATTCAATATTGACTTTATCCAACCCTCTCAAATGGAATCTTCTGAATTCCATATTGTGTTTGATGCATCCGAAGACCGTTTCCACTTCCGTGGAGCGTTCAGATCGCAGCCGCTGGCCTTCCTGACTGGTGAGGTTGGCTCTGGCTTGTCGGCGGTATTCCAGCAAGCGGAAACTAATCTTGATGCGTCGACCGCCTTTGGCCTTGGTACATTGTGACTTAAGGGGACAGGCGTCACAGTGATCGCATGCATAATAACGCCGGTCAGTTTGGTAACCATTGTCTGTTACATAGCGGGTGGTAGCCACGAAATGTAAACGTTGATTTGCTGGACAGATGAATTCATCCGTTTGGGGGTCATAACCAAAATTCTCTGCCCGGAACTGGTGTTTGCGCAGCACTTCCGGCTTACGGTAGTGATGGGTGTCCTGATAAAAAGTGTTGTATTTGACAAAATTCTCCAAGCCATGTTGCTGTAGATAGGCATAGTTCTCTTCACTGCCGTAGCCCGCGTCTGCCACAATCCTGCGGGGCAAGCCGCCTAATTGCTGCCGCACTCCTTCCAAATGCGGGATCAGGCAAGCGGTGTCTCCCACACGCCCATGCACACTGTAGCCCACAATAAATTGACCCTCAGTACCCATCTGCACATTGTAGGCCGGTTTCGGCCAGGGTTTTTCTGCCCCTCGATCCTCCTTCATACGCATACAGCTGGCATCTGGGTCGGTTTTGGCGTAGCTGTTCCGCCTGGCCAGGATTTCTTCTTGTTCTTCGTATTTCTTCAACCGCACCAGACAATCGCTTTCCAACTTCTTCAGTGCCTTGCGGACCGGTTGGGTCGCTTTCTTGGGCTGTATTTGTTCACGCAAGCGCTGATTGAGTTCAGCGATCTTCTGTTTCAAGGCTTCACTATGGACATCATCCCGGCCACTTCCGCCCAGTTCTTCCAGGTCTTCATCGCCATATTTTTCTTGCTCGGCTTGGTTTTCTGCTTCGATCTGCTCAAACAGCTCTTTGATTTGCTCCTGCACCCGGCGTTGGTATTTCTCGCGCCGTTTTGCCCACACCACCTTGTGTTTGTTGGCATTGGCTTCTATCTTCGTCCCATCCACAAAGTAATCCTCCAGTTTCACATGCCCCGCCGCCACCAGATATTCCAATACTGCCGCAAACACCTCCCCGATCACTGCCTTCATCCGGCTGCTGCGAAAATGGTTCAACGTACGAAAGTCTGGCCGGTTCTCCCCACTAATCCACATGAAATGAATGTTTTCTCGCAACGATTTAGCGATCCGACGCGAGGAGTATATCTTCTCTGCATAGGCATACACCAATACCTTCAGCAGCATTTTCGGATGATAGCTGGAGGTCCCGCCCCCTTTGTATTGCTGCATGAGTGGGCTGAGGTCGATCTTCTCCACAGCTTCGTCAACGATCCGCACCAGATGGTTGGCCGGGATCATCTCATCGTAGCTGGGCGGCAGCAGCGCTACCTGGTTCATTACATAGGGCTTAAACACGGGGCGGGCTTGTTTTCTTCTCATTCCTTTATTGAATCATTGCTTTTTAAAAATGTAAAGGGGCTGTCCTCTACTTTTTGGACAGCCCCACTTTTTTTAATAACCTTGAGGCTAAAGTTTAGGCAGGAGGATTGATTGTTGGTATTGGTATTTACCTTTTTTGTCCGCGTAGGAAATTTCGCACTCTTCATCCGCTTCAAAGAATAGGACCTGGGCAATGCCTTCATTGGAATATATTTTTGCTGGCAGGGGAGTGGTATTGGAAATTTCGAGGGTTACATAGCCTTCCCATTGGGGCTCAAAAGGGGTAACGTTGACGATGATTCCACAGCGGGCGTAAGTGCTTTTTCCCAAACAAACAGTTAGCACTTTGCGGGGAATGCGGAAATATTCAACAGTCTTTGCCAGCGCGAAGGAATTAGGGGGAATAACACAAACATCTCCAACAAAATCGATCATCGAACGTGGATCGAAGTTCTTAGGATCCACAGTCGCGGAAAACACGTTGGTAAAGATTTTATACTCATTTGCCACACGGACATCATATCCGTATGAGGATACGCCGTAAGAGACAACCCCATTGCGAACCTGGTGATCTACGAAGGGTTCAATCATTCCCTCTTCAAGCGCCATTTTACGAATCCAATGATCGGGTTTAAGTCCCATTCTATTCTCCTGCATTTTGAAATTTATCCCAGATTTAGAATCCCGGGTTGATTCACGGCTGATGCCAGATACTAAGTGAAAAAACAGTCTGCAACAATTCGGCGCGCTCTTCGGGTGTCATTGGGCGCGAGCGGGCATAATCTACAAAGCGGATGGTTAATAATTCCGTACTAATGTGTTTTCCATCATAGAAAACGTGCCGGTCTATGAAAGCTTGCTGCATTGGGATGCCTTCTTTGAGTTGATCGAAGAATAGGTTTCCCAGACCGTAATGTAGAAACGCGTCATTAAAGAATTCAAAGGCGTGGGGTTGGTGCGCCTGGCTTCCGCTAACGATGATCGCTCCTGCCTGAGCAACTTTAACAAAATCCTCCTGCAGATGCGGACTAATTTTGTAATCGTAATATTCCAAGTGTTGAAATGTAACAATTGGCAAATAGCCTTGTTGGCGAAGTTCTTCTATTTGGGTGGTTAAAACATCGAAATTGCAAAAAACTGCTCCGGGTTGGGTTTCACTGGCACTTGCATAACCCCGTCCTTTGGCGTTGCAACCCAGGAAGGCAAATCGGTTGCCATTGTGTTCCATCAGCAATGGTTTTTGGCCATCTGCAAGGTTTTCTCCGCCGCCATAATACTTCCACCCACGCTCACGGTATAAATCCAAAGTAAAGTGGACAGCCTCGTCGCCCCAATCCTGAAAATGGTCACCACTTAATTCTACAACATCCGTTCCAATGTCTTCAAGCAGTTGAATGTATTTTTCTTTACTGCAAAACACCAGGTTGTTTTCTCGAGGAAAAGGCGGAGGGCAATTGGCAGCAAAGGGAACTTCATTGTTAATGTGCAAGATGTCGGCTTCGCGCAGCCAGGGACCAATATCTTGAGCCGGGTAGGTCATTCCATTAAGTTCCATCAACTGGGCAGTGGCGCGTACAAGAGCGGTAACACCGGTGAGAACAACGGTGGATAATTTTTCCGGATCTCGATTGCTGATTGGAATGCTAAGAATGTCGTTTTGCTTAATATCAATATTTTCATGGTTGGTGATCATGCTGATGGGCGCTTTCAGAAGGTATTGACTGGTGTCAAAATCCTTACGGATAGGTGATTGCCCATCTATGGCGACGATTTTCCAGGTGTGATCTAGTTTCTCAAATGGAAGGATGGTCCAGGTATCGGGTGATTGCCAGCAAAACGTGGAAATATCCACACTGGGAGCAATTTCAACGGTTTGTTTGGAGGGTTTACCCCATATTTCTTCAAATATTCCAGCTGTTTCGGCATCCAAAAGTAAATGTTGTACTGGCATCTCTGGGTCACTTTGGCCCAACCAGAGTTGTAAAACAGATGCGGCTGGTATATCATCCGCGATGGTAGGAAATGGTGCTGCAAGGGCGTACACCCAGGTACTGATGGGTGATTCCTCCGAAACTGTGAGGAGAATATCGGCTCCGTCAGGTTCTCCTACTTGCTGCCATTTCGGATTTAATGTCACATTTGATAGCAAGGATTCGGGTAAAAAAGGATTGACCCAAACGGTCGTTGGGGTGTTTGTGGGGGTGGGCTCTGATTGCGGCGTAGTTGTTGGCGCGATTGGTGAAGAGGAAGTGAAGTTATCAGTATTTATAATTACTTCATCAGACCGTGAAGATTGAGCCGCGCAGCCACTCAAGAGCAGGCTGATGAGCAGCCCGGCTAGTAAGAATTTATGAATTGAATTCCGCATGGCGTAAAAATCAGTCTAAAGACTGCGTTCCTTAATAATTTCTGGGACTTTGCTTTGCAGCTCTAAGGATTGGGTTTCAATTTGCTTGATTTGATTAAGCATCTGAACCGCTTTTTCTTGTTCCTCAAGGCCAATCAAGTTAATGCGCACGTTGTGGGCAGCTCCAGTGATGGCTGCCTGGCAGAGCGCGGCAGCTGTGGCGGCATCACTGATCGCGTTGGCGTTTCCAATTTGCAGGGCAATCAGCGCGCGGCCTAACACTTGTAAACTGGTGTCTGCCACACTCAACGGCACGAGCGCTGCCTGATATGAAGCTTCAATAATTGCCTGGTCACGGACTGAACCTTGCTGAGGGGTCTCTTTTGGCAAGCGGCGGGCTTGCATGAAATTCTCAAAGACCGCGGCGTCTTTTTGAACGCATTGTTCCAAAAACTGGCGCATTGGTTCAGTCTGATCGATTAATGTAAGCATCTGAGATTCAACCTCAGCATATTTTTTCTTGCCAAGTGTCACGCGGCTGACCATGCAGACCAATGCGGCAGCCATCGCGCCCGCGTATGCGGCGGCAGAGCCGCCGCCAGGAGTGGGTGAGCCGCTGGCAATCTGATTGAGAAATGATGGTTCTGGGACGGACTGCGCGGACTGGTTCAGTGCCAGATCTGCCAGCCGATTTTCCAGAATTTGGTTTTTTTCGAATTGATCAAGCTGTAAGTACCAAATGGCCGCATCATCCAGGGCTTCCTGCGGGATCAGACCGACCAGCTCGCTATGGTGAATTCCAACACCATAACGTTGGGCTTCGCGTCGAATCATTTCAATTACTTGAGCAATGGGAGTCTTTCGAAAATTAGTGAGATTCATGGAAACTTGCGCGCGGCCTTCTACCAAAACACCCATGCCTTTTACAAAACGGAGACCACCGTTAGAGAAACGGATGGTGCGGGCGATTTTTTGGGCAATTTCGACTTCATCGGTAGTGAGATAAACATTAAATGCGATCAACGGGCTTCGCGCGCCAATGACTGTGGCTCCTGCCGGGCCAAGTTGGGATGGGCCATAATCAGGTTGTCTTTTGGGATTGGTTAAGATTTCTTGCTTAAGGCCCTCAAATTGACCTTTGCGAATATTTTCCAGGTTTTTCCGATCAGGGTTTTGGGCGGCATCTTCATAAAGGTAGACGGGAATGTTTAACTCTGTAGCGACACGCTTTGCAACACGGTGCGCCATTTCAATACATTCTTCCATCGAAACGCTGCTGATAGGGACAAAGGGAACGACATCCGTTGCTCCTATTCGTGGATGTTCTCCGCTATGTTGGTTAAGATCGATGAGTGAGGCTGCTGTTTTTATGCTGTCGAAAGCGGCAATCTCAACTGCCTCTTTTGTGCCCACAAAGGTGATGACAGTTCGATTATGATCCAGATCGGAGTGCTGGTCTAGAACTTGCACATCTTTGATGTTAGAAATCGATGCGGCAATCGCCTGGACAATTTCCGGTTTGCGCGCTTCGGAAAAATTGGGAATACACTC
>Ga0351881_1100_pt1 | contig 21186 bp, 24 predicted proteins | sample BONcelFGM3001E15_FD_206769 | JGI IMG/M metagenome (GOLD analysis project Ga0351881, IMG submission 206769) | Enriched cells from coal bed in the Powder River Basin, Montana, United States - BONCAT cells FGM rep3 HSBNCT.FGM.300.1.E15 ...
CTTGCCCGGCTCGGCCGCGTGGCGCATGAACACATACAGCGCGTACGGAGCGCACGACGGCGCGAAGTCGATGGCCGCGCGCGCGAGTTCATGCGGGTAATATTCCCGGGCGTTGCTCACGAGCCATTGGCGCACGGGCTCGTCGTCCTGTTCGAGGCGGCCGGCGAGTTGCTCAAGCGTGGCGCTGAGCACGTGCAGGGTGCGGCCCGCATCCGTGCCGTGCAGGGAATCGGGATAGTGGGCGGCCAGGCGATCCTCGACATCGCGGGCGAAAGCGGCCGCGCTTTCCATTAAAGCGGGGCATTCGCGCGCGGTAAGGCTGCCGCGGTCCAGGAATTCCAGGGCCAGGTGCGCCACGGCCGCGGCCGCGGACACGGACATGGGGTTGCGGTGTGTGAGCAGGGACGCCTGGATGATGATTTCGGGCAGGGCATGGGGTTTGTCGCCGTACCACACGGCCAGGGGTGCGATGCGCGCGGCCGGCGCTACGCCCGCGTAGGGGCGCCCGGCCTCGGCCCATGGCTTGAGCTGTTTGAGGGCCAGCACCGCGTCCTGGATGTCGCGCCCGGCCCCGCGCAGGGCGCCGAACGGCAACGCGGCGTCGCCCCGGGACAGGGCCACGATCAGCGCGCCCGCGCGCTCGGGGTCGAAGGTGCGCCCTGTAAACGCGGTGTCCAGCAGGGCCAGGGCCAGTTGCGCGTCCAGGCCGTACAGCCCGGGCGTGCGCCAGCGGTGCAGCTTGTGCACCACCATTTTTTCCACATCCACATATTCGGTAACGTCTCCGAACGTGGATTTCACGGCCCCGGGTTTGGCGTTTTCCAGGGGCGCGCCCAGGGCGCTGCCCACGCAAAGGCCCGTCAGCACTCCCGCGCGTTTGTCGTCTCCGGTCTTTTCGCTCATAACATCCATATTATAGTCCTCAGGCGCCGGGATGGGGAACGGGCGGTCGCACGATTTTCCGAACAGCCCCCGAATGAATGGACACCCGTGCGCGCGGGTGTTATGATACGCGCCGTGGGGGCTTGGTTCAAAGGATGAGTTTTTCAAAGGCAGATAAAACAACAAGAGGCATCAAGATAGGCATCGCGGTGCTGCTGGTTTTGATTGCGGGATTTATTGCGGCTTATGGATTCCGCGGGTGCGGCGCGATTAAAAGCGCGGGCAAGATCTCGTCCCATGGCATGGCGCGGGTGCCCGCAGCAACAATTCCCGGCGGGTGCGGCCCGTTCGCCGTGTGCGAGCTGAACGAACTCAAAGCCCGTGAAGTGCGCACATCCGAATTTTTTATCGATGAAAATCCAGTGACCAACCGGGAATACGGCGCGTGCGTGGACCAGGGCGCATGCCGCGATAACCGGGCGGGAGATTGTGCAGTTCCGGATGCCCTGGGCCGGCCGTGGCCCGTATCCGCCGGGGATGCGCCCGCGGAATTGTTTGATGATGAACGGCCTGCCGTGTGCGTATCGTGGTCCATGGCCCGTGATTTTTGCAAGGAATCGGGCAAGCGCCTGCCGGGCGATGCCGAGTGGATGGCCGCGGCGGGTGCGGGCAAGGGGTTTGTGTTCCCGGGCGCACGGCTGCCGCAGCCCGGGCATGAAAAATGGCCGGCCGTGGCCGCGGGGCGTTTCCGGCTCAATGGAATCGCCAATGCGGGACAGCCCGTGTGCTGCGGCCCGGACGCGGGCGATGGCTGGGCCCTGACATCGCCCGCGGGCCGGTTTCCCGAGAGCGATGCAGAAACCGGGCTCCGCGATATGGCCGGCAATGTGTGGGAATGGACAGCGGATTGCGCGGCTCCGGCGCGTGACGGCAAATGCGCGGCGCGCGTGATCAAGGGCGGCTCCTGGGCCACGTCCCTGTATGAGTTGCGAATTCGCAATAAAGCCGGGCGCGATCCGGCGCTGCGCAGCGCCGAAATCGGATTCCGCTGCGCCCTCGACGCTTTGGAATAAGTCGCCCAAAATTCCTGTTGATCTGAATAATGCTTTAAGGCGCGGGATCTATTTTCCGTGTGATTCTGCGGGGCAGGCCGTGTACTTGCCATTGATTTTCAAGACGCCGTTTGCGTCGCGGCGCATCATGTAAAGATACCATCCTTGTTCGGCTGGAGACCAGTCCTCGGATTCATCAAAACGCTCGAATACGATTATTTCAGCCCAGGCCTCGCCCGGCTCAACCGGCGCCCGGCAGTCGCCGCCATCCGGAGCTTTGGCGGATAGCATTCCCTGTGTGGCGATTTGTCCGATTTCATGACGCGTTTGCACCAGGCAGTCCCGGTTCAGCATTTCCAGCACACCGGGCGCATCCAGTGTGTGATTTTGTCCGTGCTCCCCGTATACCATTACGGCATCCGCGAAATACTTTTTAACGGAAACAAGGCCGCCGTCGCAGTAGGCGAAAACATGGTCCAGGACCTCGCGCACATTCTGCTCCGTAACGGGCGCCGGAGCTTGTTGCTCTTGCGCAACGGGAAGCTTTTGTTCGGCTTTGTCTTCGGTATATTGCCCGGGCCCGGCCTTGCGGCATCCGCACACAAGCGCCAGGCACAGGGCCAGCGCCAGCAGCATGATTTTGAGGTTCTTCATAGATTCGCGCTCCACACGGGTTATTCGGCAATCACCGGGAGAATGATGCGGGAGGGGTGATCCGGGCCGCGCAGAATCGTGATGGTGGGTATCACGTTGTCCGGGGACGCCGGGTCATTGGCCGGAGACAGCACGGGGTTGAGGCGGAACGTGGGCCAGTCCGCGGCCGCGATGCTCACGCGGATGCTGTGTCCCTTTTTGAACACCCAGGACGTGGGGTGCAGATCGAATGTGAGTTTCACGGGTGCGCCGTCCGCGAACACGTTGTTGTTGTACTGCGCTTTTTCGTATCCGTGCCAGGGCAGTTCGGGCTTCACATCCACGCCGGTTGCGCCGCGCAGGATCATAGTGTTGTTGTCGTGCAGGGCCGCGAACCCGGCGCGCAGGGGCATTTCATCGATGAGAACCGCTTTGCCGTCCGGGGTCACGTCTTCCAGGTACACGAAGAAATCGCCGTCGCGCGCCGTGGACGACGCCCAGAACTCCACGATGGGGTGGCCGGTGACTTCGGTGTCCTGGACCACGGGTGCGGACGTGTATGTGAGGCATTTTTTGTCCAGCTCCGCGCGGTCCGGCGCGTCGTCGGGAATAATGAACATGAGCCAGCGGTTGCCTTTCCGGGACCCGAAGCGCGAGTCGTGCGTGAAGTCGGTCTGGTAAGCGTCATGGCCCGCCGCGGGTTTGTCCGTGGTGAGCGTGTTTTTATCCGAGAAGTAGTAGTCCGTGAGCGTTTGGCCGGGCAGGGGCCAGTCCGCCTCCTGGCGCAGGCCTTTGCCCATCACGTACAGGGTCACGGGCGGCTCGGTGTCGATGCCGTTGTCCATGCCCTTGAGATACTTGTCCATGAACCGCAACTGCTCACGGCCGATCATGTCCAGGTATGTTTGCTGATTGTCGCCCAAATATTCATAGAACGGGGACATGAGGATGTGGTAGCCCGGCAGCATGAGCAGCTTGGACGGGTTTGTGTCTTTGGCGGTGGCGTAGAACAGGGTGGTGCTGCGGGGCTGGGCGTCGAACCATCCGCCCAGGTGGTATATGGGGATGCCGGATTCCATGATGGCGGGCACGTTGCTGATGGGGCTCAGGGCGTAGCCGTCGAAATCGCCCCACTGAGCCGCAAAGCCCAGTTCGCCGGATGTGGCGTCGAGGAACCGCGCCTCGGCCATCCATGCGTTGAGGTCCGCGTTGTTCCCGTGTTCTTTGGTGGCGAGAAAATACAGGTGCTTGCGCGCCTGGCCGTCTTCGTACTGGGGCGGGTCGTTGGGATCCTCGGGAAAGTTGTAATCATCCACGAACGAGCCGTTGTTGTTTTTATCAATGGGAAATTCGTCGAGGAGCATGCCGTCCCCGTCTTCGTCCGCGGCCGGGGCCGTGGGCATGACCGGGAACATGGCGCCCTCGGCTTTGAGCAGGTTGCTGTTCATCAACTTGAGCAGCTTGGAGTACTCGGCCATGAAGCCCTGGTTGTAAATGCCGCCGGGGTAGAGATCCTGGTATCCGAACGGATAAATCATAAGGAATATGGCCTTGAGGGCCGGGGGCTTGCGCGCGGCCGTGAGGATTTGCGAGATGGCCATGTAGCTTGCGCCCTTCATGGCGATGGCGCCGTCGCTCCAGGGTTGCTGCGCGATCCACGCGATGAGTTCGGCGCCGTCGTCGCCGATGCGCGGCATGAGGTCGAGCCGTGAGCCGAATGACGCGCCCGAACCGCGGATGTCCGCAATCACGATGGCGTACCCGTGCTCGATGAGCGTGCGGCTGAGGCAGAACGGGTTGGGAATCACCGCGCCGTCCCCGCCCATGAGATTAGTGCGGCCCGTGCCGTCCAGGGCCGCGAATCCGGGGTTAATGAATGCGCGCGAGTAGGGCGTGTACTCCACCACAACGGGAAATTTGTCGCGTTTCGGCCCCTTGCGCGGAAGGTACACATCCACGGCCAGTTTCACGCCGTCGCTCATGTCCACGAATGTGCTGAACGTTTTGTAGCCGTTGTATTCCTTTTCGGAATAGCCTTTGTATTCCGAGGGGGTGCTGATTTTTTCCTGAGCCGCCGCGGGCAGGGCCGCCGCCAGGATGAATACCATGAGAAACAGTGCTTTCTTCATTGTATTGCCTCCGCATGCTGTCTTTGAAAATCATATCACGCAAAAAATGATTTGTCTGAATTCATGGGAAGATTTGTGTTGTGGCGCGGAAAACCGGCAAAATCCGCTTGATTTATTATGAGCATATGCTTAAAATAGAATTGAAAGCGGAGGGCAAAGCCATGCCGAGGCGCAAATGCTACAGGCGCATATCCGGGCCGCCGCGGTGCGGCCTGTACAAACCGGCCGGTGTTCCGGCTAAAGGGCTCGAGGAAGTGGTGCTGGAGCTTGACGAGTTCGAGGCATTGCGCCTTGCGGACGCCCAGGGACTGTATCAGGAAGCCGCGGCTGAGCACATGAATGTGTCGCGCCAGACTTTTGGCCGCATCGTGGACGCAGCGCGGCATAAAGTGGCTACCGCGCTTGTGAACGGCTGGGCCCTGCGCATCGAGGGAGGACGGATTCACATGGATGATATGAGGACATTTACGTGCCAGGAATGCGGGCACGTGTGGCATGAGCCGTTTGGCACGGGCCGCCCAGATGCGTGCCCCCAGTGCAAGGGCGCGAATTTCTGCCGCACGGATGAAGCGCGCGGCCAGGGAGGCGGAGGCATGGGCCGTGGCGGCCGGGGCGGCGGGCAGTGCCGCGGCGGAGGTGGAGCAGGCCGTGGTGGCCGTGGCGGTGGCGGTGGCGGTGGCGGACGTGGCCAGGGCGGCGGCAAATCGTAAATAGAATATATGGAATTAAATAATATTAAGAACGTAATAAAACTCTACGAAAGGAGGTGAACAATATGCCAGGATTTGATGGAACAGGACCCATGAGCCAGGGCCCCATGACAGGGCGCGGCATGGGCTACTGCGGTACAGGAAGCGGCGTGCCAACCGGTGGCGCACCCGTTTATGGGCGTGGCCGCGGAGGGCAGCCCTGGGGCGGCGGCCGCGGATTCGGCGGCGGCAGAGGTTTGCGCGGCGCCGGGCCACGGGGCCGTTTCGCCGGGCAGCAGCAGTTTGCCGGTTCGCAGGATGAACGCGGCTGGCTGCAACGCCAGGCCGACGCGCTCCAACAGCAACTGGATGGCATTCGCTCCAGATTACAGAACCTGGACCAGGATTCCTGAGTCCGGACCACGTGCGTTGCATCAGGCAGGGCGCTTAACAGCACCCCGCCTGTGCGGCCACGTCGCAACAGGGCGGCGGCTAACCACCGCCGCCCGGTAGAAATCCTCCAAAACAACCATCATACGTTTGCGCCATTGCGCGCGACTTCCGCCTTGACATTCAATCAACGGCGGCACAGGAGGATATTCCACTATGAAAATTGCAATAACCGCACAGGGACAGACCCTGGACGATCCCATGGACCCGCGTTTTGGCCGCGCCCCGGGCTTCGTAATTTACGACACGGAAACAAAAGAAAATCATTATATTGAAAACATTCAAAACATGCAGGCCGCGCAGGGCGCGGGCATTCAGTCCGGCCGCAGCATGGCCGACGCCGGGGTGCAGGCCGTGCTCACCGGGCACGTGGGGCCCAAGGCGTTCACAACGCTCCAGGCCGCGGGCATCAAAATCTACTCGGGCGTCAAGGGCACGGTGCGCGACGCCGTGGAGCAATTCACGGCCGGAAAGCTTGAAGCCACAAAAGGCGCGGACGTGGACGGCCACTGGGGCTGATGCGCTGCTTTGAAATCGCATGCTTAATGAAAGCAGGTTTGTTATGAAAATCGCAGTAGCCAGCGGAAAGGGCGGCACCGGCAAAACCACGGTGGCCACGTGCCTGGCCTGGACCGCCCGGCAACAGGGCCGCGACGTGCTCTATCTGGACTGTGATGTGGAAGAGCCCAACGCGCACCTGTTCCTCAAGCCGGATATTACTGAAACACGCAAACTCACCATTCCCTTCCCGGATGTGGATGAATCGCGATGCACGGCGTGCGGCGAATGCGACCGCATCTGCCAGTTCAGCGCCATCATCGTCATGGGCGGAAAGTGCATGACGTTCCCGGACATGTGCCACGCGTGCGGCGGATGCATGCTGGCGTGTCCGGAAAAATGCATCACGGAAAAACAACGCGAGGTCGGGGTCCTGGAAACAGGCGTGGCCCTGGGCGGGGCCGCGTTTGTGCACGGCCTGCTGCGCGTGGGCGAGGCCCTGAGCGTACCCCTGATCCGCGAAGTCAAAAAAGCCGCCTGGGCCCAGGCGCATGACCTGGTCATCATGGACAGCCCGCCCGGCACATCCTGCCCGGTCATCGCCACGGTGCGCGATTGCGATTATGTGCTGCTCGTAACCGAGCCCACCCCGTTTGGCCTGCACGACCTGGGCCTGGCCGCGGACATGGTGCGCGCACTTAAACTGCCCACGGGCGTGGTCATCAACCGCGCCGGGGGCGATGACGGCCTGGCGCTCCGTTTCTGCAGGGAACACGATCTGCCTGTGATAGCGGAGATCCCCGAGGACCGGAAAGTGGCCCAGGCCTACTCGCGCGGCCTGCTGCCCGTGGAAGCTGTCCCAGAAACGCAACAGGTGTTCCAGGTCATCCTCGCGGCCGTGGAATCCGCGGCAAAGGAGGCGGCGTTATGAAGGAACTTATCGTAATCAGCGGCAAGGGCGGCACCGGAAAAACAAGCGTGGTGGCGTGCCTGGCCGCGCTTGAAAACAATGCCGTGCTCGCCGACTGCGACGTGGACGCCGCGGACCTGCACCTGGTGCTGGAGCCCGACATCAAGCACCGCGAGGATTTCAGCGGCGGCAAAATGGCGCGCATCGATCCCGATCTGTGCACGAGCTGCGGCACATGCCTGGATGTGTGCAAATTCGACGCGGTCATCGCGCCCGCCAAAGAGGGCGACGCCTACGCCATTGACCCGGTGCTGTGCGAGGGCTGCGGCGTGTGCCACTATTTCTGCGAATTCGGCGCCATTCCCTTCGAGGAGCAGGTCAACGGAGAGCGCTATATATCGGATACGCGCCACGGGCCCATGGTGCATGCGCGCCTGGGCGTGGCCGAAGAAAACTCCGGCAAGCTCGTGAGCACCGTGCGGCGCGAGGCGCGCCGCATCGCCGAGGAACAGGGCCGCGATTTGATTCTCGTGGACGGCTCGCCCGGCATCGGCTGCCCGGTCATCGCATCCATCACCGGCGCGGACATGGTGCTGATTGTGACCGAGCCCACGCTTTCCGGCGAACACGATCTCAAGCGCGTGGCCGCGCTGGCAAAGCATTTCGATATGCCCGCGGCCGTGTGTGTGAACAAGGCCGATATCAACCCGGAAATCACGGAACGCATCAAGGCAAACTGCGCTGAGCATGATCTTCTGTACGCGGGCAGCATTCTTTACGACACCAGTTTTACAAAAGCCCAACTCCAGATGCGCAGCCTGGTGGAACTGGACGGCAACCCGCCCGCGGCCGCGGCCGTGCGCGCCATCTGGAAGGTGGTGCGGGAGAGGTTGTTCGCGGAATGAATGAAAAAATACAAAGGATTTTACAAGCGTGGAAACCCTTTTTGGCAAAAAGGGTTTCCACACCTTCCTAAAGATTTTGGCAGGCAATACCGCTCCTGCGGCGCGGTATTGCCACTGTTAGATCAAATATTTAAAGGAGATGGAACATGCCGATCTATGAATACCAGTGCAAAAAATGCGGCCATGCTTTTGAACACCTGCACAACACCAGCGATTTGTCTGCACCGGCATGCCCCGAGTGCGGGGCCGCGAATCCGGAAAAAGTGCTGTCTTCGTTCAGCGTGAACCGCAGCCCTTCGTTCGGCGGCGGCCACACCTGCTGCGGGGTGAGTGATCCCTCGCAGGCCGGCTGCGCCGGACCCGGATCCTGCTGTTCGAGTAAAAAAGAGTAATGACACAAAAATTCAGGAGGTAACGACCATGAAAGTAGCCGTCCCCGTAGCTGATGGAACGCTATGTCTGCATTTCGGGCATTGCCAGTATTTCGCGATTTTTGATGTGGAAAACGGCGCTGTGAAGGGCCGCAACGATGTGAACCCGCCGCCCCACGCCCCGGGCGTAATCCCCAAATTTCTCAATGAGCAGGATGTGGCCGTGATTCTGGCCGGCGGTATGGGCCACAAAGCCCTGGAATTATTCGATCAGTTCAATATCCAGGTTGTAACCGGCGCCTCGCCTGTAGATCCGCAGATTGCTGTTGAGGATTACCTCAAAGGCACGCTGCAAACCGGCGCCAATGTCTGCGATCACTGAACCCCCGGCAGGCTTGCGCTTAAAGCCGCATAACCCGTTCGGAATTGGATGACACCCCGGCCCGCGCTGGCTAAACTATGTATGCGCGCGGGCCGGGGCGTTCCGTCCGTCGCAGGATTCTGTTCCCATGAGGCGTGTTCCCATGAGCCACACCCATCACCACCATGACCACGACAGCAAATTCTTTATTCCCCAGGATTGCGGGTATTCGGACAAAGCCGTGCGCCTGGCTGAAAATCCCATCAATTTCGGACGCATGGACAACGCCCATGGCGTTGCCGAGAACACCGGCACCTGCGGCGAGTCCCTGGCCATCTATTTCACGGTTGATGATGACGGGATTATTGATGCAATTCAGTTTTATACGGAAGGGTGCATCGCCACGCGCGCGTGCGGGTGCGCCGCCACGATTCTGGCCACGCACCGCAGCCTGGACTATGCGGCAAAAATCTGTGAGCGCGACATGCTGGAGTTTCTCGAACAATTCCCCGACGACCACCACCACTGCATCATGCTGGCCGTAGGCGCCCTGCACGATGCCGTGGCCAGCGCGCGCCACAGCGCCGCCGAACCCGGAGCGTAGTAACGCTTCGCACCTGCTTGTCACGCTATAAAGAATTGAGAGATATACCGCACCGCCAGAAAAATAATTAATGCCGAGAGCACGGCTTTGATGCTTTTTTCCGGAAGGTACTTTTGGATGCTCGCGCCGAAATATGTTCCGGCCAGGCCGCCGGCGCCGAAGAGCGCGCCCAGAAGCCAGTCCGGCGCAACCGCGGACTGCGCGGCCATGGCGCTGTGCGCGAGCAGATGATAGTAGAAAACACCGGCGATGGAGGTGACAAAGGTTCCCGCAAGCGCGGCCCCGGCAACAATATATACGGGAAGCCCGAACACGGCCACGCAGAACGGGGCGATAATGGCGCCGCCTCCGATTCCATAAATGCCGCCCACAAGGCCCACGGCCAGGGAAAGCACAAACAGGCTCACGGGATTAAATGCATAAACATCCCCCCAGAACTCATATTCGATTTTGGAAAAGGAAATACTTTTCATTTTCACAACCGCATCAGCCGGCAGTCCCGCGGCCAGGCGGCCCGCCTGCTGTGCCTGTACTTTCCTTGTTTGCTCATTGAATTTTTTAGCCATCTCCGCATTGCGTGCATGGCCTTTTTTATTGAATCCGGCCACATCGGATGTGAGCCGCCACGCCAGGTAAAGAAGCACACAGCCCATGAACATTTTGAACGCCCGGGGATCGGGCAGATACTTGATTCGCACCACCGCGCCCGCGAACACTCCGGGCAGGGTGCCCGCCGTGATAACCCATGCCATGGCCCACGCCATGCGCCGCTCCCTGATGTATTTGTACAATCCGCCCGGGATGGCGAAGATGTTGTAAATTAAATTGGTGGGGCTGACCGCGGGGCTCGTGAAGTGGAGCACGCTGACCTGGAACGGCAACAGCATGAACGCGCCGGACACGCCCGCCGAGGTCGTGACCGAGGAAATCAGAAACGCCACCAGCGGCGGAATCAGCGGAAACACATCCACACCCGAGACATTGAAGTGCATGATTCACGCCCTTTCATTCCCGCCGGCTGAATGCCATTCCTGTTTATAATACGCCGAAAATATACTTCAATGAATAGTAAACCCCGACGCCGATAAACACACACCCGGTTGCAGTGCGCGCCCAGAGCTCAAATTTTTTGATTCGGTTGAACGCGTTTGCCACTTTATGAACACCGAACGCGAGCAGCACAGCAAATAAAAGCACAGGCAGGGCGGTGCCCACTCCGTACAGCAAGGGCACAAGCATGCTGGAATGCAATTTCACAGCAAGGGGGATGAGGGAGCCGAAAAACAGGGCCGCGGACACCGGGCAGAATGTGAGCGCGAATAAAATGCCCAAAAGCCCGGCGCCCCAGATTCCATTCCGCTCCACTTTTTTCTGCAGGTTTTCAGTCATGCCCAGCCCGGGCATGTTGATGGCGATTAATTCCAGCAGAAACATCCCGGCGACAATGAGCACGGGGCCGAGAATCTTATTCATATAGAGTTGTAAAAATTGCGACACAGAGGGAATGCCGAGCAGTCCGGCCAACAGCAGGGCGCCAAGGCATAAATAAGTGAGCGTCCGGCCCAGGGTGTACAGCACACCCGCGGCAAACACTTTCGCCGGGCTGTCCACGCGTTTGCCGATAAAGGACACGGCGGCGATATTTGTGGCCAGGGGGCACGGGCTCATGGATGTGAGAATGCCCAGCCAGAGCGCCGTGCCAAGCCCAATGGTATATTCCGTCATAGCCGCGTCTCCAGTAGGATCAAAGCCAGGCTTCGATCTCCTTTTGCACATAATCTATAAATGCGTTCTCGTTGTTTAACAGGTCCCACACTTGCTCAAGGTTCTTCCATTGCTTTTGCTCTTTGCCATGCATATCCGAGATTACGAGGGAAATGGACAGGATCTGGTAATCCTGAACGAAATGCCGGTTTTCCGGCTCATCAAGGTCAATGTCGCGCCACACGATGCGCCCGGATTTCAATTCATCGGCAAATCTGGATTCAAGCGTTTTCTTACCGAAGGCTTCGATGATTTTGCAGGACTTGCACCGGGCGCGCCCGTGAAAGAAATACACAATCAGCACATCGTCCCGCGCCGCATTGTCTTTGGGTATGGCTGCGGGCGCATTTTTCGCGGGCGTTTGTTTTTTGGATTTTGTTGATTCCTTGAATACCAGGAACCCGGCGGATACCGCCACGAAGATCAGAAGAACCGCACTGATGATTGTTTTGGGTTTCATCATTTCCCTTTCCCCGGCTCTTCTTTTTTCTCAACCTCGTATTTCTGATCGAGCAGGATTCTGGTTTGGTCCTGGATATACTTCATGAACTTGTCCTTATCCTTGACAAGCGTCCATATGTCTTCGAGATTTTTCCAGAACAGCAGTTTTTTCTTGTCTTCTTTCAGCCCTTTGTAATCCGCCGCGATCACGGATTTGGAGCTTATCTGAAAGTCCTCGACATAGTGCCAGTTGCCTTCTTTTTTAACATCCAGGGGCATCCACACGAGGCGGCCGTTTTTGAGTTCCTTGGGGAAAGCTTGTTCCAGGGCCTCTCGGGTGTATTTCTCAATGGTCTTGCACGTCTCGCAGCGGGGCTCCATGTACAGGTAATAAACAATGACCGTGTGTGTGGCGGCCTGCGCGTCGCCGGGTTTGGCCGTGGCCGCGCCTGCTGCGGGGGCTTTTGATTTGCTGTCCTGTTTCGCCTGAACACCCGGGGCCAGGGCCAGGACAAGCAGCACAACCGCGAGCAGTGTTTCCATGCGTTTTACATTCATGCTTTCCTCCGCATTGATGTGGCATAGCAAACAGCCACAGGTTTGGTTTTTACGAAAAGGCGTATGTCCGCCATTTGCCGATGAGGGCGCGCCGCGGCCATGAGCCGTCCCGGCGCGCGCTGTTACCCGATGAATTTCTTGATGTCCTTGGGGCTCGCCACTTTGCCCGTGGATTTAATTTGTCCGTCCACGCACAGGGCCGGGGTCATCATCACGCCGCGCGCGGTTATCTCTTTGATGTCCTCAATCTTGATCAATTCGATGTCGCTGCGGCCCAGCTCCTTAACCGCGGCCTGCGCGTTTTCATACAGCTTCTTGCACTTGGGGCAGCCGGCGCCCAGAATTTCCAGTTTCATGATGCATACCTCCTGTTTTTTATCCACAATTTAATTCCCCGCAAGGGTCCGTTCAGATGATGGCGTTGAACAGATAGCCTACTAACAGAATGCCAGTTCCTACAACAGCGATAAACACCGCTATGAGCCGCGGCTTGAGCACCTTGCGCAAAATCACGAACTCGGGAAGCGAGAGCGCGATCACGGACATCATGAATGCAAGCACCGTGCCCAGGGCCGCGCCTTTTTCAAGAATCGCCTGCACAATGGGAATAATCCCCGCCGCGTTCGAGTACATCGGGATACCAATCAATACCGCAACGGGCACCGACCACCACGCGCCTTTGCCCATGATGGAAGCCATGAAATTTTCCGGCACGTAACCGTGAATGCCTGCGCCCACTGCGATGCCTGCGAGTACGTAAGGCCACACTTTGCCGACAATCTCTTTGACGGCATCCAGCCCGGCCCGCACGCGCGCGGCCCAGTCGAGGCGCTCATCGGCGCCTGCTTCACCCAGTTGCGTCTCAAACACCCAGTCCTCAATGCCTTTTTCCATGTGCAGCCGCCCAATGGTCCACCCTGCAACGATGGCGATGAGCAACCCGGTGCTGAGATATATGGCTGCTATCTTCCATCCAAATAAACCGTAAAGAAGAACGAGGGCTATTTCATTCACCATGGGCGCCGCAATCAGAAAGGAAAACGTGACGCCAAGCGGTATTCCGGTGGTCACGAAACCGATGAACAACGGAACCGCCGAACAGGAGCAGAACGGCGTCACAATGCCAAGAAGCGCCGCGAGCACATTGCCCGCGGATTCGCGCTTGCCCTGAAGAATCCGGCGTGTGCGCTCCGGGGTGAAAAACGACCGCACAATGCCCACTCCGAAAACCACCAGAGTCAGAAGCATGAGCACCTTGGGCGTCTCGTACAAAAAGAACTGCACCGCAGAGGCGAGCATTGACCCTTCCGCTAAATGGATTAGGCTGTATGTCAACCATTTGGAAATTGGCTCCAATTCCCTGTACAACAGCCACCATGCAAGAAGCACTGGAATAATCATCAAAAGAGCTGTATTGGGCGCGCGTTTGCCAGGTGTTTCCGGAACGCATTGTCCCGTGGTTTTACATGAACAGGCACACGTGGATTCTGCTTTTGTATTCGTTTCCAAGATGTTGCCCCCTTAACTGTTGCTAATTTCCCATATAGCCAATTTAGACGTAAAAGAATACATTATCCGAGCATCTCCATCTGTTTCAGAGCGGAATCCTTGAGAATGGCTTCTACGCAGCCAAAGAAATTCAGAACACACGGAATGCTCAAGGTGTAGTAAACCTGTGTTCCCCGCTTCTCGTCAGAAACAATACCGGCGCCTTTGAGAACGGAGAGATGTTTTGAGACAGTGGACATGTCCGCGCCGATTTTTTCGGTCAGATCACACACGCACATTTCATGTTCTTCAAGCATATCCACAATGTACAGGCGCGTGGGGTGCGCCAGGGCCTTGATGATTTTGGCGCGCGCCTCGTATCGGGCTCTGGTTTTTGTGTCCATGTGTGCCGCCTCCTTGCTTTCCTATTTGGTAGTATAGCCAAGTATTCGGTGGTTTCAATGCCCGGGGAAATATTTGGCGGCGCTTACCGGCGCATCAGGGATTTGAAGAGTTCGGGCGCGTTTTGGGAGTTTGCCATGCCGTTTACGGAAACCGCGCCGTGGGGGCTGATCCTGATCTCGATGCGGTTGCGCATGGATGGCAGCGACGTTTCGAGGTTTTTGTATTTGTCTGTGAGGAAGTGGAACCGCTGGTTGGCGGACCCGATCCAGGGCCGCGAGCAATCCCGTTGTTTCTGGATGTAAGGCCCGTCGATCAACAGATCCGTCAAGGCAATGAGTTTCCGCGCATCGGGTCCGTGGCTTTCAATAATATGCTCAAGTGTGTGTCCCGTGAATGTGACCACGGACAGTCCCGAGCCGCGCACTTCGCGGCACAGTGCGGCCAGGGGTGCGGCCTGGTCGAACGGTTCGCCGCCCATCAGGGTGATGCCCTGGATGCCCGGCGTGTCCAGGATATTCTGCCCCAGATTGCGTACGGTCACGGCGTCGCCGTTTCGAGAATCCCAGGTTTCCGGGTTGGCGCAACCCGGGCAGCGGATCGAGCAGCCCTGCACCCAGACGCAGAATCGGACGCCCGGGCCCTCGGCGCGGGTGCGCGGGATGATGCGGTGGATTTGCAATGTTTGCGTTCGGGCCATGGGTCAATCATCCATGATGCGCTGTTTCTGTTCCTGCGCCTGGTACTGGCTCACGGGTTCCGTTTCATGGTATTCGGAGGTGTATTCGGACTCAAAGGTTTCCGCGCTGGCCAGGGCTTCCATGATTTTGATGTAATCGGTGCATGCCTTGCCCTTGATGCCCATGCTTTCTGCCCTGACCGTGCCGTCCGGGAACACGCGTATTTTGATTTTTTTTGTCATGGGTGAACTCCGGAATCAGAAATCCACCACGCGTTTGTGGTGGAGCGGCGCGTGGGGCGGCAGTGGCGCGGACCGTCTTTCCGAAAAAGTGATGTGTGGTCGCAGGGCTTCGAGTTCATGGGGCGGCAGGTTGAGAAATGCGGCCACATCTTCGGTGCTGGTGAATCCTCCGCAGCGCTTGTTTTCATCAATGAGCGACGCGGCCGCGGCCCGGGTCATGCCGGGCAGGATCACAAGGTCGTCCACGGTGGCAGTTGCCAGATCAAGGGGCTTTAGCGTTTCGCGTGTTTTCTTCAATACGCCCGCTTCGGCGGGCGGGCCGGCCTCTTGTTTCCGTGTGTGCAAAACACCCGCGATCTCGAATTCCGGGATCTTCAGCAGGGGCTTCCACTCGGGCATTCCCTCGCGCCATGCGTGGGCCTGCGCCGGGTCGATCATTCCGCCGCCGGCCATGTCGATAATCGTCTGCTGATCATAAGGGCCAAATTGCTTGCCGTTTGCAAACACGAGCCACTGTTCCGCGCTGTCGGCAACGGGTGCGGCTTCGGGCATTTCCATCCGGGACCGCAGCAGCATCTGCACTTCCTGGAGCAGGGGCAGGAGCTGGGTTTTTGCGCCCGTGTTCAGGAGATCATCCGCACCCATGTGCACGGCGCCGAGCTTTGATTGTTTCAGGGGTAGTGCGGCCAGGTCGCTCCATGAAAGGAAATCGGCGCGGCTCCACATGTTGCGCCAGTAAATGCCCGAGTCGCACAGGGCCACGCCCTGCTTGGCGTTGCCCACGAATGTGAAATCAGCGAGTGCGTACATGGTTTCGCCTTCGGGCACGGCAAATGCTTTGAACGCGTTCTGGGCTTTTTCTGCGGGCACGGCCTCGCCCACATAAAAGTTGTCCCAGGCGTACCGGCGGCATATTTCAAGGATTTCGGCTCCAGACAACACGTTCCAATATCTCCTTCAGTCCACAGTGAGGGTGATGACGATAGATTTATCCTCGAGCACTTCCTCGCTTTCCACGGTGAGGTTGTGCTGGTGTGCGCGTTCGCGGATTCGTTCGCAGGTGAGTTCCTGTACGCGCTGTTTGTATTGATCGTCGATTCGGTTAAGACAGTCGAAAGCGGCCCTGTCCGGCAGGGTCTTGAATGCAATTGAAAAAGGCGTGTCCTGGGCGCCGGGCGTAAAAGTCATATCCACACCGTTCATGGTGCACCGGATGCCTCCCCCGGGCAGTTCCAGGGGTGAGCCCTCATAGCTGCGCAGTGTCTGCATGAGCAGATCCGCATCCCGGAAATTGGTGGGGAATGTGGAGGATTTCACGGCCTTGTGCTGCGCGCAGTCCGCGTCCTTGAAGAAAATGCTCCGCCCCGCCTTTTCCTCGATATCCTTGATGAACTTTTCGATTTCCGCGGGGTCGTCGCTTTTTGTGAAGACAGCGCACCAGCGCCCGTCGATGTATTCCCACGTGAAGAAATTGATACGGCCCTTGGCGTGGGTTTTGAACAGGCCGAAGAAGTTGCGCACGTCATAGCCCGCGCCCCGCACGGTGCGCACGAGTTCCTCGTCATGCTTGAAGTTAGTGCGGAAAGGCAATTTCATGGAGTTCGCGAAGCTTTCGAAATTCTCTTTGCCCATGATGGCGTACATGGCGAGCCCGAAAGGGAGCATCACAAGGCTTACGGACATGGGGGGCCTCCGGCGTGTTAGAAATCGATGGCGCGGCCGCCGCGCGTGCGTTCGATTTGCGCCTGGGATTTTTGTTCTCCGGCGTCGGGTTCCGCGGGCAGCTGATCGTATTCCGCGCGTTCCTCGCGGGGCGTGGCCGCCACCGCGCGCATGTTGGCCCACTCGCGGATGCCCATGATTTTCTCCACCATGGTCACGGACAGGGGCACTGTGTTGGTGATGGCGTGCTCGAAGTCCGGGAGCGTAATGCTGCGGTTTTCCGAGAACGCCTCGAACAGGCCCGCGATTACGGCCTGCTCGATTTCCGCGCCCGAGAAGCCTTCGGTGAGATCGGCCAGGCGCTTGAGGGCGTCGCCGGTGAGATTGAAGTCTCCGATCACCTGCTTGTCGATGAGCCGTTTTCTGAGGTGCACGGCGAAGATGGCGACGCGCTCGGTGCGCGTGGGCAGGTCCACGAAAAAGATTTCGTCGAACCGGCCCTTGCGCAGCAGTTCCGGGGGCAGGATGTCGATGTTGTTGGACGTGGCGATCACGAACACGGCTTTTTGCTTTTCCTGGAGCCAGGTGAGGAACGTGCCGAACACGCGCGAGGACGTGCCTCCGTCGCGCTCGCCGCCTGCGCCGCCGAAGCCTTTTTCAATTTCATCGATCCACAGGATGGACGGGGAAATGGCCTCGGCGGTCTGGAGCGCCTTGCGCATGTTTTCCTCGCTGCTGCCCACCAACCCGCTGAAGATGCGGCCCACGTCGAGCCGCAGCAGGGGCAGTTGCCACATGGCGCTGCTGGCCTTGGCGCACAGGCTCTTGCCGCAGCCCGGCACGCCGGTGATGAGGATGCCCTTGGGCGCGGGCAGGCCGTAGCGCCGCGCGCGCTCCTGCCATGACTTGTCGCGCTTCTCAAGCCAGCGCTTGAGATTCATGAGCCCGCCCACGTCCATCATGGACTGCGCGGTCTGCACGTATTCCAGGATGCCGCTTTTTTTGATGATCTGGCATTTTTCCTCGTGGATTACATCCACGTCGCGGATGTCCAGGCGCCCGTCGTCGATCATGGCGCGGGCGAACGCGTTTTCCGCTTCCTGGAGAGTGAGGCCCATGGCTGCTTTCACGAGTTTTTCGCGCCCGTCCTCGGGCAGGTCGATGGTAATGCGCCCGGCGGCCTGGTTGGCCTGGATCATGTCGTCCAGCACCAGGGAGATTTCCTCGAATGTGGGCAGTTCGAAATCCAGGATGGTCATGATCTTATCAAGTTCCGGGGGTAGTTCCAGGCTGGGAGAAATGAAGATCACGTTCTGCGGCTTTTCATTGAATTTGAGTTTGGGGTGCAGGTCGCGCAGCTTGCGGATGACTTTGAAATCCGCGTGCCTTCCGCCCAGGTACACGTGCATGTCCTTGAAAACGAACAGGGCGGCTTCAGTGGCGGTTTCCACCATTTCCAGTGCTTTGAGGGGATCCGCGGTTCCCTTGGCCGGGGCCGGGTTCCTGTCGCTCACAAACCCCTGCGTGGCGGTCCACGTGAAAACCATGCGCGGCGTTTTGATGCTCTGCGCATCCGCGGCCAAGTCCATAAGGATCCGCATCAAGCGGTTTTCCTCGGCCGTGGGGATGTAGATGAAGGGAAACCGCGCTTTAAGAAGCCGCGACAATGTGAGCTTGAATTGGTCCATGGTCCTGTCCGTTCCGAATGTTCAAAAGGTGTATTTGGAAAAGTGCTGACGGGGGCCGTGCCAACCCGCAATTCTGATCATAACACAGCAACGCGAACTCCGTTGGCTGTGTGGAAAAATTCAACATGAGTATGGATGTGTGGCCGGGCTTGTTATTTCAGGGGGTTTTTGGTGCTGCGTTTCTTTTTTTCCTGCGGCGGCTTTTTGGGCAGGGCCTTTTTCACAGCGTCGAGCAAATCCTGGGCCGAGGGCAGTGCGGCCAGGCGCTCATCCAGGATTTGCGCCACGATGCCGCTGACTTGTTCGGCGGTGAGGTGACCGTTGTGGGGTGCGGGCTGGGGGGGCGCGGCGGCCAGTTCCTGGTTTTGTTTGTGCAGTTCAAGGATTTGGCGCTCCAGGCCGGGGATGCGGCGTACCTGGTCCTGAAGCCAGGCGTTGAGCTGGCCGGCGCTGTCGAGTTCGTGTGTGAGCGCATGCACGGCCGCGTTTTCTTCAGTAAGTTTTTCGGATTTGATTTTGGCCTGGATTAACTGGTCCTGGAGCCAGGGGATGCGTTCGTTTTCGCCTTGAAGCACGGTCATGCTCTGGCGCAGGTCTTCGACCATGGTGGACAGGCCCAGGGCCTGTTCCCGGGCCTTGTCGCGCTCGTGCCGGGCCTGATTGAGTTTTTGTTCAAGTTCATGCGCGTGTTCTTCAAATTTGTAGGCGCGCTGGGCCGCGTCGTCCACGCTCATGGTTTCGGATTCGGGACCCAGGGAGGCGAGCACGCGGAAGAAGGGGTCGGGCAGTGCGGCCTCGTGATCGCCGCAGGCCGCGGCCACATTTTTGCCGTGGCGCGAGTAGAGTTTGGCCGCGATCCAGGGGCTGATGCCCGTGGCGGCCACGATAGCGGTTTGATTGAGCACGTGTTCATAGGGGCGGAAGTTGTCGTTGTTGATGCACAGGTGCGCGAAGTCCAGGCGGGGGCTGCCAAGGGCCTGGGCGCAGAAAGCCCACAGGGCGCGCGCCGCGCTCACGGGGTGGTCGCTGAGCAGGATGATTTTTCCGCGGCCCGCGGGCCCGTTCCATGGCCGCTTGCGCAGGCGCGGGTCCGGGTGCACGGCATCGTACAGGGTGCGGTTTGTGATGATGAGTTCCACGTCGCCCCGGAACCCGCTGATACTGAGGCGGTCGCCGCTGACCAGCAGTTCCAGGGTTGGGCGGAACCGCTTGACTGTGGCCGCGGTCATGAAATGGTGCGCCACCACGAAACAGGCGCTGAGCACGGTTTCCGGGGATATGGCGTGTTGTGCGCCGGAGTGCGCCGCGTCCGCTGCCCGCTGCCTGTCCATGACCTCGACGAAGCGCCGGCACGCCGGGCACAGGGCCACCAGGTCCCGCTCGGCCGGGGGTGCGAATTCCAGGCCGCAGTGTGCGCAGCTTTTGAAGGTCTTGCCATCGCGCGCGCGTTTAAGCCAGTTATCGAATTCCGCGCGTGTGGCCGGGTCGCTGAGCTGCTCGAATGCCTGGTTGATGACCGCCATCTCGCTGTCGGCCATGGCGCGCAGCTTGGGCCCCAGCATGTTCACGCGGTCCGGGTGGTATTGTTTGACCCGCTCGCGGTACGCTTTTTTAACCTGCTCCATGGAAGCGAAATCTGCGAGATCGAGCAACTGGTAGTAATTGAGCATAAAGGCAACGGCCTCCGCAACCGTTCAAAACCGGCTGGCGTCCGGTATTAACTTATTGTAGGAATGCGTCCTCGGACTGTAAAGGCAAGGTGCGGCTCACTCGGAATCAGCGCCATTCGCATGATATAATAACAGCGTTGAATACAAGACTGAAAGCAGGAACCCGCCCATGAAACACATGAAATGCATGATTCTTTGCATGATGATCGCGCTGTGCTCGATTTCGGCGCAACAAACGCACGCCGCAGAGCCCGCATATCCTTTTCTTGATACGTCTCTTTCCATTGACGCGCGCGTGGCCGACCTTGTGGGGCGGCTCACGCTCCAGGAAAAAGTGTCGCTCATGAACGAGGAGGCCGCGGCTGTGCCGCGCCTTGGCATCCGGGAGTACAAGTACTGGAACGAGGCCCTGCACGGCGTGGCGCGCTCGGGCAGGTTCACGGTATTCCCGCAGGCCATCGCCATGGGCGCCACGTGGGACCCGGACCTCATCCACACCATGGCCACGGCCATTTCCGACGAGGCCTGGGGCGCCATCAACCGGGATGTTCCCGATTCCGGGTTTCCTCCAAAACGGTTCCTGACATTCTGGTCGCCCACCATCAACATGGCGCGGGATCCGCGCTGGGGCCGCACGCCCGAAACCTATGGGGAGGACCCGTTTCTCACGGCGCAGATCGCGCTCGGGTTCGTGCGCGGCCTGCAAGGGGCTGACCCGCGGTATGTGAAGACCGTGGCCACGCCCAAGCATTTCGTGGCCAACAACGAGGATGCAACCCGCGCGTGGTGCAACGCCACAGTGTCCGAAAAAAATTTGCGCGAATACTATTTCCCGGCGTTCAAGGCAACGGTTATGCAGGGCCGCGCCCTGTCCGTGATGGGCGCGTACAATGCCGTGAACGGCGCGCCCTGCAATGCCAACAAATGGCTGCTTACCGATGTGCTGCGCAACGAGTGGGGTTTTGACGGGTTCGTGGTCACGGACTGCGGCGCGCTGAGTTGGATGATCACGCACCACCAGTACGCAAAGGACGGGGCCGAGTCCGCGGCGTTCGCGGCCAATGCGGGCGTGGACATCGAGTGCGGCGGGGAGCGCATCCTGACTAA
>Ga0351881_1101_pt1 | contig 21175 bp, 18 predicted proteins | sample BONcelFGM3001E15_FD_206769 | JGI IMG/M metagenome (GOLD analysis project Ga0351881, IMG submission 206769) | Enriched cells from coal bed in the Powder River Basin, Montana, United States - BONCAT cells FGM rep3 HSBNCT.FGM.300.1.E15 ...
CGGCGGAAGTGCTGGTGTTTACCTTTCCATGGCAAAGCCCGCCCGCGGCGCTTGCGGATACCGCCATGGCCGTAGCGGAGGACAACACGGTTGTCACCCTCACGTTCGGTGGGGACTGCACGTTGGGCGGCACGCCCTTTGGCGGCGCAAGCCGCTTTGCGGCCCGCATGGCCAAGGAGGCTGCGGATTACCCCTTTTCCGGTCTAGCCGCGCTGCTGCAAACCGACGACCTGAGCCTTGTGAACCTGGAGGGCGTGCTGAGCGACCGAAGCCTTCCGCGGGTGAAGAAGCAGTATAACTTCAAGGGAAAGGCCGCCTATGCGGGGTTTTTGACCGTGGGCGGCGTGGAGTGCGTATCGCTGGCCAACAACCACGTGCTGGACTACGGCGCGGCGGGGTACCGCGACACGGTTGCCGCGCTGGCAGGCGCGGGTGTGGCGTATGTGGATGCCGAGCACGGCATGGTGCTGGACAAGAACAGCGTGCGCGTGGGGTTCACCGCCAGCGGTTTGCGGCTGGACCGGAACGCCTTCCTGCGGCAGGTTGCCGTTTTGCAGGCGCTTGGCTGCGCGGCCATCGTACATGTGATGCACACGGGCCGCGAGTATGCGGCAGCGTTGACCGCAGAGCAGGAGGCCACCGCGAAGTTCGCGGCCGAGCACGGCGCGCTGCTGGTCGTGGGGCACCACCCGCACGTGGTGCAGGGGCTGGCGGTAATCGGTCACACGACGGTTGCCTACAGCCTTGGCAACTGCGTGTTTGGCGGCAACACTGCCCCGCGCGACTATGACGCGGCGCTTTTGCGCGTCACGCTGCGCTTTGCGGGCGGCGCGCCCCGCGAAACGCAGGTCGCGCTGTGGCCCATCCGCATCAGCGGCGCGGCGCGCGGCAACGACTACCGACCCGTGCTGCTGTCCGGGGCGGACGCGCAGCGCGTGGTCGACAAAGCGCAGGCGACCAGCGGCTTTGCGCTCACACCCTTTACGGACGGGCTGGGCGCGGTGCAGCAGCCCGTGCCAATACCCTGACAACCCGCCCGAAAGCCGGGCGTGTGGCGCAAAGCATGCGCACAGCGGCGGGCAGGCACCATCAAGCGGTACAGTAGGAGGCTTTTCCATGGAACAACGGATGCAGGCGGCGATCGACGGGATGCAAAAACACGGCTTTGACGTGGTGGCGTTGGACAGCGCGGCGCAGGCGAAGGAATACCTGCTTGCGCATATTCCGCAGGAGGACAGCGTGGGTGTGGGCGGCTCGGTAACGGTGCGCGATATGGACGTGATCCCCGCGCTGCTGGCGCGCGGGAGCACCGTGCATGACCATTGGAGCGTGCCCCGCGGCGAAACGGCACCCATACTGGAGCTGGCCTGCAAGGCGGATGTCTATCTGACTTCCGCCAACGCGATCACAAAGGGTGGCAGCCTGGTGTTTATCGACGGCACGTGCAACCGCGTAAGTTCGATCCTCTTCGGGCCGAAGCAGGTATTCTTTGTGGTTAGCCGCTCAAAGTACGTGGAAGGCGGCATCAACACCGCCATCGCGCGCATCAAGCAGACGGCTTGCCCGCAAAACGCGCGGCGCATCGGGCTTGCGACGCCCTGCGCCACCACGGGCCTTTGCAAGCCGGATGAGTGCGGCGAAGGCTGCATGTGCAGCGCTACCGTGGTGCTGGACCGCGTGCCGCGCGGCAGGCGGATGACCGTGCTGCTCACGGAGGAAGCGCTGGGCTACTGAGCCCGCCCGCCTCTTCGTCGCCTCAAACGGGGCGGAGCGGCGCTAAACCGCAAACGCCGCGCTCCGTTTCCCCGCGCGAAAATGTGAAAAAACGGTAGCGTGCGCATTCGGTTTATGATAAAATAAACATTGCGGCATTTGCGCGCGCGCATACCCCGCCGCATGAAAGGACTGGCTACCGCGATGACACGCGTACAGAGGCTTATGGAGGCGGTTGCCCTTGCGCAGCACGAGGCTGTTTTCGTATGCAAACCGGCCAACCTGCTCTACCTCACGGGGTTCACCGGCGAGGGGATTGCTCTGCTGGGCCGCGCGGGGCAGGCCGTGGTGACGGATTTCCGTTATACGGAGCAGGCGGAGCGTGAGTGCCCGGGCTTTGAGGTGCACAGCATTGAGAAGGGCCAGAGCCATGAGCAACTGGCCGCGCTGCTGCTGGGCGGCTGGGGCGTGACCGCCCTGCGCTATGAGGACGACGGCATGACCGTGCGCGCCTTCGGGGCCGCGCAGCAAGCCATGCCAGGCATTACCTGGCAACCAATGGCCGACGATATCGAACGCCTGCGCCAGATCAAGGACGAGGGCGAGATCGCGCTGATCGAGCGCGCGTGCCGCATCACAGGCGACACGTTCGAACGTGTGCTACCCGAAATTCGCGTGGGCATGACGGAAAAGGAGCTGGCGATCCGGCTGGAGTTTGACATGCTCGCCCACGGTGCGGACGGGCTTGCCTTTCACACCATCGTGGCCGCAGGCGCGCACGGCTCGCTGCCGCACGCCGTGCCAGGCGACTACCGCCTGCAGGCGGGCGACATGATCACGATGGATTTTGGCGCGAAGGTGCAGGGCTACTGCGCGGACATGACCCGCACCGTGGCGCTGGGCGAGCCCAGTGCTGAGATGCGCCGTGTGTATGAAACCGTACAGACTGCCCAGCGCATGGCGGAGGAAGCGGTTCGCGCGGGAGGCGACCTGCGCACCATCGATGCCATCGCGCGCGATTACATCGACGCAGCGGGCTTTGCGGGGCGCTTTGGGCACGGGCTGGGGCACAGCCTGGGCATCGACATTCACGAGAGCCCGCGCCTGAACGCCGTGGCGACAGGCCGGTTGGCCGCGGGCCAGCTGATGACCGTGGAGCCGGGCATATACCTGCCCGGCATAGGCGGCGTGCGCATTGAAAACACGGTCGTGGTGCTGGAGGGCGGCTGCCGCGCGCTCACTTTACCCACGCGGGACCTGATCATCCTGTAAGAGCACCAACACGAACGGAGGAAAACTGTATGATGACAGCCAGTGAGTTTCGCAAGGGCGTAACCATGGAATGGGATGGCGGCGTTTGGACCATTGTGGATTTCCAGCACGTCAAGCCCGGCAAGGGCGCCGCCTTTGTGCGCACCAAGATCAAGAACATCATGACCGGCGCGGTGGTGGAGCGCAGCTTCAACCCCACGGACAAAATGCCGCGCGCCGTCGTGGAAACCAAGGAAATGCAGTATGTCTACGCCGACGGCGACCTGTACTACTTCATGGATTTGGAAACGTACGAGCAGGTGCCCCTCAACAAGGAGTCCGTGGAGGACGCCATCCCCTTCGTCAAGGAGAGCACCAACGTGACCGTGCGCTTCTTCAAGGGCAGCGCGTTCAGCGTGACCGCCCCCAACTTCGTCGAGCTGGAAGTGACCGACACCGAGCCCGGCTTTAAGGGCGACACGGCCAGCAACACCTACAAGCCCGCCACGGTGGAAACCGGCTACACGCTTCAGGTGCCGCTGTTCATCAACATCGGCGACCGCATCCGCATTGACACCCGCGTGGGCGAGTACATGGAGCGCGCCTGAGCGCACCTGCTCCCCGCCCCGCAACCCGTACCAGCCGGTGGGGCACCCCATCCGGCGACATCCGCGCGGCGCGCGGGGAAAGGACGTACCATGAGCAATCTGACCGACCGCACCGCCTACCTGCGCGGCCTCGCCGAGGGCCTGAGCATCGACCGCGAGAAGGCTGAAAACCGCCTGCTGCTGGAAATGCTGACCGTGATGGACGAGATGGCCCAGAAGATAAGCGAGATGGATGTGGATATCGGCGAGTTGGACGAGTATGTCGAATCCATCGACAGCGACCTGGGCGATATCGAAGACGCCCTTTTCGGCGAAGAGGGCGAATTTGACGACGACGATGACGACGATGAGGACGACGACGAGGAAACCGAAGCCTTTGACGAGGACGAGGAGTTGTCCTTCGACTGTCCCCACTGCGGTAAAACCATGCAGATCAAGGCTGCGGATATCGACTTTGACGAAAGCCCGCTGTGCCCTAACTGCCATAAGCCCTTCTTTCCCGATGCCATCGAGGGCGAGGATGAGGGCGAGGATAAATAACCTCCGATACGCATTCGAACCATGAACGAAGCGGGGCAGGGTTTCGTGTGGCCGCCGGCTTTGAAGTGAAAGCCTGACATAGCCTTGTTGTGCCGTGGCTTTCGCTGTTCGCCGCCAACCAACATCCCTTGTGATGCTGTTTCCAGCGCATAAATGCTTACGGTTCGCGGCGCTATCATTCCATGGCTTTGCCGCGAAAGCGCCGCAGCAACCAATCGCTGGCGAGCAAGGGCGCATTCATGCAGTCAAGCAGGCCAAACCCCTGATGCTTTCACACGTTGCATCAGCATGACACCCGTACGCCCCGGCACCCGTGGACGCGCCCGCGCCCGCCCGTGCCGGGGCTTTGCCGCATCTGCAACGGGCGACGGATACGGTTTTGCGCAGCCGCGGTTTACTTTTGGGTTGCCAGCGGCTATAATGGTAGCCACGGGGCCGCGCCGCTACCCTTGGGGAGCGGACGCACGCACGTCGCCCCGCCGCATCTTCGCCGCACCCGTGCGGCATCGTCGGGTATCCTGTGCGAACTCGAACGGAGGAAAAAGGTATGACTGCAAAAAGGGGTAACCTGCCTCGGAAGTCCGGTATCTCCACCCGGCAGCTGGTTCTCGCTGCGCTGTTGGTCGCCATCACCGTGTTTCTGGCATATTCTCCCATCGGTATGATTCCGCTGCCCCCGCCGCTGACCAACGCAACCACCGTGCACATCCCCGTGCTGCTGGGGGTCATGCTGGAAGGCCCGTGGTTAGGGCTGCTGCTCGGGCTGACGTTTGGCGTATGTTCGCTGCTGATCGCTATCGCATCGCCCGCAATTAGCCTGACGTTCTTCTTCCGCGACCCGCTGGTAAGCATCCTGCCGAGGCTTTTGTTCCCGCTGATCGCGTGGGCCGCATATCGGCTGTGGCAGCGGTTTGTCAAGAAGGGCAAGGCGGCGGACAAGGTGGGCGTAGGGGTTGCGTCGGTCGTGGGCACGCTGATGAACACAGTGCTATGCCTGGGCGCGATCGTGCTGCTGCACGGCAAGGGCCTTAGCGATATGGTCAATAACTTCATCGCGTTGGGCGGGGCGGACACCGTCTATCTGGACAACGCAGGCGCATGGCTGGTCGCGGTGGTGGGGCTGCCTTACGGCCTGTCGGAAGCGGTTGTGGCGGCAGTGCTGGTACCGCTTGTCAAAACCGCGCTGGATAGCCTTAGCAGACACGGGCGAAAAGCGAAAACACCCGCGCCCGCGGGCGTCGCAATCGATATCGCGCCGCCCGCCGAGCCAGCGCAAGGGCTGGATACAATGCCTGACGCAGCCGTGGCAACGGTGGTGGCCACCTTGGAAAACGAGACGCTAAGCGCCCGCAAAGCGCCTGAAGACATCCCGCCGGATAATGCGTAGGGGCATACGGCTTCCGCCGCTGGTAAACAGCCGGACCGGCGGCGGGGCCGCCTACGCAGCATGACAGGCGCACGGCGCGATTTGCGCGCCGCGCGCCACAAAGGAGCAAGCGCATGATATTCACCATGGATGTTGGCAATACCAACATCAAAACCGCCCTGTTCAGCGGCAAGGAGATGGTCAAGTACTGGCGCATCTCCACCAGTAAAACCTACACCTCCGACGAGTACGGCATTTTGCTCAGCAGCCTGTTTGCGCATGAAAAGGTGGACATGAAAAGCGTGGAGGGCGTAGCCATTTCCAGCGTCGTGCCCACCATCAACTTCACGCTGGAGCACATGTGCAAGAACTATTTCGGCGTTGCGCCCATGATGGTGGAGCCGGGCATCCGCACGGGCATTAACCTGAAATACGAAAACCCGCGCGAGCTGGGCAGCGACCGCATCGCCAATGCCGTTGCCGCGTTTGACGAATACGGGGGGCCGTGTATTTTTATCGATTTCGGCACCGCGACTACCTTCGGCGCGCTGGATGAGAAGGGCAACTTTCTGGGCGGGTGCATCTGCCCGGGCATCAAGCTGGCCAGCGAGGCGCTGATCGGCCAAACCAGCAAACTGCCGCGCTTTGAGCTCATCAAGCCCGAAACGGTCATCGGCCGCACGACAGTCACCAACCTGCAAAGCGGCGTGATCTACGGCTACATTGGGCAGGTGGATTATCTTGTCAAGCGAATACGGGCGGAGCTGAACGCGCCCAACGCCTTTGTGGTGGCCACCGGTGGCATGGCCGTGCTGGTGGCGGAGGGGGATCGCTTCATCAACAAGCTGGACGGTCTGCTCACGCTCAAGGGCCTGCGGATCCTCTATGAGCGTAACCGATAAGGCGAAAGGACGGCTTACCATGACCAGAGACATCACGATCGGTTTCCTGGGTTGCGGCAACGTAGGCGGCGGCGTATGGCGGCTGCTGAAGGGCTTTGGCGACGATATCGAACACCGTGCGGGCCTCAGGTTTCACATCCGCAAGGTGCTTGTGCGCAGCCTGACCAAACAGCGCGACATTCCCTTTCCGGCGGATGTGCTGACCACCGATGCCGACGATATCATCAACAACCCGGACATCCAGATCGTGGCGGAGTTTCTGGGCGGGGAAGAGCCTGCCTACACTTTGCTTAAGCGCGCGTTGGCGGCGGGCAAAACCGTGGTAACGGCAAACAAAGTAGCCTTTGCCCTGCACTGGCATGAGCTGCAAAAAACGGCCAAAGAAAGCGGCGCGGGCCTGTATTACGAGGCGGCGGTGTGCGGGGCCATCCCTATCATCCATTCGCTGGAGGAGAGCCTGCAGGCCAACCGCATCGATAAAATATACGGCATCGTCAACGGCACCACCAACTACATCCTCACCCGCATGAGCAAGAATAATGAGGATTATGAGGCCGTGCTGCGCGACGCGCAGCGCCTGGGGCTGGCCGAGCCGGACCCCGCCGCCGACGTGGAGGGGTTGGACGCGGCCTACAAGCTGAGCATCCTGGCGTCGCTGGCCTTCCATGGCCGCGTGCCCTTTGAGGATGTGTATGTGGAAGGCATCACGCGCGTGAACGCGGAGGACATCCGCTGCGGGCAGGAGCTGGGCTATACGCTCAAGCTGCTGGCCATCGCCAAGCGCGACGGTTTGAACGTGGAAACGCGCGTACACCCCACGTTCGTGCGCAGCGACCATCCGCTTGCCAACGTGAGTGGGTCGTTCAATGCCGTATACCTGCACGGGCACGCCTGCAAGGAAATGATGTTTCTGGGCCGCGGCGCGGGCGATTTACCTACCGCCAGCGCCATCGTGAGCGACCTGGAGCGTGCGGCGCTGGCATGCCAGCACTATTACCCGACGTTTGAAAACGAGCTGAATCCCCGCGTGGCCCTGCGCCGCAATACCGACTGGCAGTGCCCGTTCTACATCCGTATGCTGGCCAAGGACGCGCCGGGCGTTTTAAGCCGCGTGGCAAAGTGCTTTGCGGATGAAAACGTGAGCATCGCGGCCGTGCAGCAAAAAGGCGAGGTGCAGGATGGGCGCGTTGCGCTGGTTGTGATCACCCATCAGGCGAGTGAGAAGGCCATGCAGCGGGCCATTACCGCGCTGGATCAGGACATTGCAAAGCTGGAGAGCATCATCCGGGTGGAGCGCGAGTAGTCGGCGCTCCCGATAAGCGCGCTCCGTAGTGCCACGCTGTCGCCCGCGCGCAGGAGTATCGCGGCGCGCGGGTTTTTGCGGGTGAAAGTATGCAGAATCATGTGTAAATTTCCATCAATAATGCTAATGGTACATAAATGGTGATCGGACAAAACTGCACCGTTTACCGCTGCACGGGTCGACGGAAACGGTTCAGTACCCCGCCGCGCGGGCAAAACGCGCGCCGGTGCACACAGCCGGGGCTTCGCGGCATATGGCCTGCCGGTTGCTTTGCAGGCGGGCTTTTCCATGGTATAATGCACCCGTACCCAAACCAAAGACAGAGGAGAATTCGATGCGTGAAATTCTGCTGACCCTCGCGGTCGCACTCGGCGGCTACCTGCTGGGATGTATTTCCACCGGCATTCTGGTGAGCAACCGCGCGGGCGTCAACATCCGCGCGGTGGGCAGCCACAACACGGGCGCAAGCAACGTGCTGCGCGTGCTGGGCCTGAAGCGCGGCCTGATCACCTTTCTGGGCGATTTTGTCAAGGCGACGCTTTCTTGCCTGTGGGGCGCTTTGCTGCTGCCCGGCGCGGTGTTCGGCATCCCCGCCTTCGGTGCGATGGTCGGCGGCTTTTTTGCCATACTGGGGCACAACTGGCCGGTGTTTTTCGGGTTTCGGGGCGGCAAGGGCGTGGCGTGCTCGGCGGCGGTCATCTTTTTTGTGAGCCCGCTGTGGGGCATCATCGCCATCGCCGCGTGCGTGGGCATAATCGCGCTCACCCGCTACATCAGCCTGGGCAGTATGGTCATGCTGTTTGTGTACATGGTGCTCATGATGGTCGCGCACCCGGGGGCGTGGTTCGTGCACGTGTTCACGGCGGCGCTGTTCGCGCTGGTTGTGGTGCGCCACAGAGCCAACATCGTTCGCTTGCTCAAAGGCACCGAAAACAAGATCGGAAGCAAGTCGGGCGGAACGGAACAGGCCGGTTGAGATTGGCGGCACCATCACAAGCGCCCCGGATGCGGATCCGGGGCGCTTGCCGTTTCAGCAACGGGGGCCACTTGCGGGCTGCCGCACCCCGGCAAGGCTGCCGCCGCTCTGCTTGCACTTTGCCGCTGCTGCGGCTATACTGACAAAGCCGGAAGCGGCGGTTCCGGCGGGGGGCGCGGCAGGCACAAAGCACGGAGGTGCCGTGCGGTGAGGGGATGACGCACATGCTGATATCAAAGAAAGACGCGCTGACATGGTTCAGCTTTTTTGCACAGTTGCCGGAGGATGAGGAGCTGCTGCCCCGCCAGCAGGAAATCGTCTACGCGGCGCTTGCGCAGATTGAGGCCGCCGTGGATGCGCGCGACGCAGCGCTGGCGGCGGAGATCAAAGGGCTCAAATCGCTGGCAGGCCGCACGTTTTACGTGGGCGAGGACAGCCGCTTTCCCGCCGGTTGCCGCTCCTGCCTGCTGGGCACGGGGCTGAGCGCCGTGCGTAAAACCAACCGCTGCAATGTGCACTGCAAGTTCTGCTATAACTACGGGGAGCTTGACCGCATCCCGCCCGTGGGCGAGGGCATGTGGGAGATCGGCGGCACAAGGTTCCGCGAGCAGGACATTGAACTGCTGCTGTCCATCCAGCCAAAACCCACGGGCATTTCGTATGTGTATCTGGAGCCTTTCATGGAAATTGAGCTGTACTACCCGGTGATCCGCGCGTTCCACGCGGCGGGCATCCACCAGCACCTCTACACCAACGGAACCCTTGCGACCGAGGAAAACCTGCGCGCGCTGGGCGAGGCAGGGCTTGATGAGCTGCGCTTCAACCTGGGCGCGTCCGGCGCGGCGGATAAAGTGATCGCCAATATCCGCACGGCTAAGCGGTTCATCCCACAGGTGGGTGTTGAAACGCCCATGACGCCCGCGTTCTTTGATGCCTTTCAGCAAAAGAAGCAGGCTATATTGGACACGGGGCTGGATTTCATCAACTGCGCCGAACTGCACCTGAACCCCAACAACATCGGCAATTACCTTGGCGAGAACATGTATATGGCGCGGCAAGGCTATCTGTCGCCGGTTTGGAGCCATGCGCTCACGCTACGGCTGATGAAGATGGCCGACGCGGAGGGCTGGGCACCCGTAGTGCACGATTGCTCCAACCGTACGAAGTTTGCGCGCGGGCTGAACCTCAAAGCAAAGGAAGGCGGCTGGTTTGGCGCCAGCGATTATGCCTGCGAGTTTCCGCAGATCCCCTACGCGGCCTTTCTGCCCATCCTGCGTGACGAAACCTTTGCGTTCCTGCGGGAGGAAGCGTTGCCGGAGGGCTACCGCCCCGGCGACCTTATGCTGTAAGGTTCACGGCAACCAAAAGCCGCCCCGTGCTGCCGCAGGGCGGCTTTTGGTTATACGATTTCAAAACACAAACGCTTCAATCTTACGGCGCATTGATCCCGTGACTTCGTCGCGAAAGCGCCAGATAGCCCCGCTACGCCTCCGCTCCTCGCCATAGCATAAACTCGCAAGTGATCTTCGACGTATTACGATTTCGAAATCGAATTACACGCGCTTCCGGTATTGCCGTGACGTATCGCATCGACCCGCGCGGCGGACGCTTTGTCGCATTCGTGGCGGGATGCGCAATCCATGTCTGGGCCCGTACGGTACGACCTCCACCGCGCGCCTTGCGCTTGCGCGCTGACGCGAGGCAATGCAGTGCCCGGCTTCTGGCGCGGCTCCGGCTGTTTCGTATGCCGCGCGCAGGGCTTGGCGCGCTTCCCGCTCGCGCGCGTCCAGCACGGTGCCCAACACAGCCCCCACGCACAGGCCAAGGCGCGCGCCATGCATGATGATACCACATGCGGTGCGGTGGGGGAAGGGTTACGGGCGACGGGGCGCACGGCGGGCAAAACCGCGGCAAACGGCTTGCATACGGCAATCCCACATTGCCAAACCCTTGAAAATGTTGTACAATTTCGGCACATGGGGATGATTTCAGGCCATGGAAACGTCGTATGTGTGTAATCCCCAATCAGTTACGGAGGAACCCGCCATGAAACGAATGCTATCGATTTGCCTGGCCATCACGATTTTGCTGGTGGCGGTGCCCATCGCGCCGTCGATGGCCCTGTCGGAGTACGGCACGGTGACGGGCGGCTGGCTGCGGTTACGCTCCGGCCCGTCTTTTGATTCAAGCACCATCAGCTCCTACTATACCGGCACGCAGGTGAAGATACTGAGTTCCACCGGCAGTTGGTACGAGGTGCAAGCGCCGGACGGCAAAACCGGCTATATGTACGCCTCGTATATCACGTTCTCCGGCGGCGGCGGCGGCACCGCGTACGTGACCAGCAGCAACGGGCTGGGCGTGCGCATGCGCACCGGCCCCGGCACGGGCTATGCCGTCATCGGGGTCTACAGCGTAGGCACGTCGCTTACCGTGCTGCAAAGCGGCAGCACCTGGAGCAAGATCCAGATCGGCACCCGCGTGGGGTACATGATGAACAAGTTCATCACCACCAATGGTGGCGGCGGTGGCGGCGGCGATGTTGCCACCATCTGGAGCGCCAACGGCTACGGTGTGCGCCTGCGCTCGGGCCCCGGCACGGGCTACAGCATTTTGGGCGTATACAGCGTGGGTACGCTGGTCACGGTGCATTCAAAAGGCACAACGTGGGATCGCGTCTCCGTGGGCAGCCGCACCGGCTACATGATGAACATGTTCCTGGTCTACAATAACTCCAAGACCGTATCGGCGGTCACGCTGAACAACACCACACCCGTGGTGGGCAGTGAGCTGTACGCGGCAAGCATCACGCCCTCCGGCGCGACGGTGTCCTACGCGTGGTATGCGGGCAGCACGCTCGTGGGCGAAGCATCCACTTACAGCGTGACGTATGACGACCTGGGCAAGCAAATGAAGCTGCATGTGACCGGTATTGGCAGCTACAGCGGCAGCGCGACCAGCGCGCTGACCAGCGCCGTGGCCACTGGCATCGACTTGGTCAGCGGCGAGCTGAACAACCCCTCGCCCGTCATCGGCGATGTGTTGAATGTTATCAACCTCTTGCCCACAGGCGCAAAAGCAACATATCAGTGGTTTGTGGGCGGTACGCTGGCAGGCACCAAATCCAGCTACACCGTAACCAGCGCTGATCTGAACAAGTCGGTTTCCGTGGATGTCACGGGCACGGGCCTGTATACCGGCACCTTTACCATCATCGCGGACAACACCGTGCAAAGCGCGGGCACCGTGAATGACGTGACTATCACCAACAGCACCAACCCCACCGAGATCGGCAAAGAGCACCCGAACGTTGGAGATGTGCTGGTGGCAACACCCGTGCCCGCCACGGCGACCGTCAGCTACAAATGGACCTATGTAAACGGCAGCGGCACGACGGTTACGCTGGGCACGGCCAGCAAGCTGACCGTCCCCACCACCGCCGATCTGGTGGGCCGCGCCATTACCGTCACCGTAACCGGCACGGGTCGTTATATTGGCGGCGTCAGCCCCTCTGCTTCCACAGACGAGGTCGTGAGCCTGAAAAACCTGACCGAAGTGCGGCTCAACCCCTACGCCCCCAGGCTGGACGAGGAGAGCGCTACGCCCGCTACCATCGTGGCGACAGTCTACGCCAAGGACACCGCCGACCCCGTGACCGCCAACTGTGATATCGTGTGGTACCGTGGCGATGTGCTGACCGCTACGACCGGCGACACCTACGATCTGACGGCGGACGATTGCGGCTACCTGATCACCGCCGTTGCCACCGCGGATGGTGCAACCTTCGCGGGCACCAAGAGCCGCACCACCACATCACGCGTGCTGCGCAAGCTCTACAGCGTGGCTATCGCCGATGCGGACGGCACGCCGGTGACCGAAGTATCCGTAGGCGACGTGCTTACCGCCGTGCTCAACGACGGTACCGATATCCAGCCCAACAACACGTACATGACGCTTAACTGGCAGTTCAACGGCGTGACCACCAAGACGTTGGAGTACACCGTACCCGCGACCAACTCGCTCTCGGGCGGCCTCAAGCTGTCGGTCACGACACCCGCGGGCAGCATCTATTACATTAGCGGGTCGCTTACCTCCCCAACGGTCACCGTTAACAAGGCGATCATTACGCTGCCGGATGAAGGCACGCTGGAAGCGCCTGTTGCCGGGCTTACCTACACGCTGGCCGTAACGCCCGAAACCGCCAAGGCGACCTATGTTTGGAAAAAACAGGACGCGACGACCATCAAAACCACCTCGATTCCGTCGCTGCTGATCCCCAGCAGCGAGATTGGCAAGACCATATCGGTAACAGTGACGCCGTCGGCAGGTTACCAGTTTGCCGACAGCGCGCCCACCAAGACGCTCACGCTGCCCGCAGTGGCTGCCCAGCTGTTTGAAGCATACATTCAGGGCACCACGACCCTGAACGCGACCATGACCATCGTGACCGACCCCGCCAATGCGACGGTCACCAATACGGACTGGTATGACGCGTCCAACAACCACATCGGCCTGTTGCCCGGGCGCACGCTCAAGATCACGGATCCCGCGCTGGTGGGGCAGACGCTCAAAGCGCTGGTGCACGGTGGCGGCAACTTCAAGACCGACGTGTGGACGAGCGACCCGCCCACGCCGGAGACCCTGGAAGCCCTGATGATGGCGTATGACCCGTTGCTGGAGGCCGAACAAGCGGAGGGCACCACGGAGGAGACGGTTACGCCGGATGACACGGGCACTGACGCCCCCCCTGCCACGGATGATACTGCAACCGAGGAACCCCCTGCCACGGACGATACGGCAACCGAGGAACCCCCCGTTACAGATGATGACGGGCAGACTGCGCCGGAACAAACCGAGGAACAGCCCGCCGCGGAACCCGAGCCGGTTGCCTACACGGCGGAGTTCATCAACCTGCCCAGCGACATAACTGCCGGTACCGACCTGACGGTGCTCACCAACGCGGAAGGCTCCGTGGCAGGATATGCGTGGTATCGCGGCAACACGCACCTGGAAGATGTTACGGGCTACGTCTACCGCGTAACACAGTCGGACATCGACGCGGAGGCGACGATCACCGTGTATGTGACCTTTGACGATGGCGGGCAAGCATCCACGTATGTGCGCCTGCGCTTGCCCGCCGACAGCGAAACGCTGGTATGGGAAACTGAGCAAAGCGATGGAACGGAAGAAAGCGGGGATGCCCAGACGGGCCTGTAAAGCCCGCTCCATCCCTCTACAAGCACAGCAAAGAGGCCCGTGCCAACCGGCATGGGCCTCTTTGCCGCCAGATGCAACGTAGGGCGCGCGCGAACCGCAGTTTATGGATGGCGCCGAGAACAGCGGCATGATCACAACCTGCTGTGTTATGCGCGCAGCAGCTCAAACTGGTCGCGCTGGAAGCGCAGCTGCCCCTCGTCGCGCAGCTTGCACAGTTCGCTGCTCATGGCGCTGCGGTCCACGGACAGGTAATCCGCCAGCTGCTGGCGGTTAAAGGGGATGCTGAAGGCGGCGCTGCCCACCCGCCGCGACTCGGCGGAGAGGAAGGAGAGCAGCTTCTCCCGCGTGGTGCGCTGCGTGATGTGCTGCACCTTTTCGTTCATGCGCAGGTTTTTGGCTGCAAGCATGGCGACCAGGTTATGAATCACGCCGTTATGGTACTCGCAGGCCGTGGCGCAGGTGGTCAGCAGCCTCCGCACGTTCAGGTACAGCACGGTCGCGTTCTCCTGCGCGATGGCGCTCACGGCCAGCGGCGCGTCGGCCAGGCAGGCATAGCTCTCGGCAAACACCTCACCCACGCCGATGCCCGTGATGATGTTGCGGTTGCCCCAGAAATCCTCCTGCACGATGTGCACGCTGCCTTCCAGCAGCAGGCCGAACGCATCCACGCGGTCTCCCTCGCGCAGCACATACGCGCCTTTAGGGTAGCTGCGGCGCGTCGCACTCAGGCAGCCGAGCATGGTCAGCACTTGCGCGTCGCTCAACCCGCGAAACAGAGGGGTTTGGCGCAAGATGGGCAAATATTCCTTCACAGAGCACCTCCGCGTTGTAAAAACAACAGACTATTCAGCTTCATCATAGGATAATCTGCACGTAAAGTCAAGGAGGCGATAATGATGCTCAGGCAGATCATCCAGATTGACGAAGCGAAATGCAACGGCTGCGGCGCGTGCGCCAGCGCCTGTCACGAAGGGGCCATCGGTATGGTGAACGGCAAGGCCAAACTGCTGCGCGACGATTACTGCGACGGGCTTGGCAACTGCCTGCCCGCCTGCCCGACGGGAGCGATCACCTTTGTGGAGCGCGAGGCCGTCGCGTATGACGAGGCTGCCGTGCTGGCGCATCAGACCCGAACGCGGGCGGAGGAACCGCCGCCCTGCGGATGCCCGGGCTCGCATGCCCGTGTGATCGAGCGTGCCGCCGCCGCCGCGCAGTCCGCCGCAGGTGAGCAACGCCCTCAAGCCCCTGCGTCCCGCCTGCGCCAGTGGCCGGTGCAGATCAAGCTTGTGCCCGTCAACGCACCGTATTTCGATCAGGCAAGGCTGCTGGTGGCGGCGGATTGCACCGCCTTCGCCTATGCGGATTTCCATGAGCGTTTTATTCAGAACCACGTCACGCTTGTGGGCTGCCCCAAGCTGGATATGGTGGACTATGCCGAAAAGCTGACCGAGATCCTGCGCCGCAACGACATCCGCAGTGTCACCGTTGTGCGCATGGAGGTGCCCTGCTGCGGCGGCATTGAGTATGCTGTCAAAACTGCCCTTCAACAGAGCGGCAAGATGATCCCCTGGCAGGTGGTGACCATCTCCACCGATGGCCGCATCCTCGAATAAGGAAGCGACAGGTACAGGTAACAAAAGGCAGGCGCAGCGCCCGTTCCCGCGCGGTTTTCCGCAAGGGTGCGGGCGTTTGCGCATCCGGCGGTGCAGCGGCCCGTGCAGGCACTGGGGCACTTGAATCGCCCACGTCCGCAGGCTCACAGGCCCCGCGTTTGCGTTGGGACGTTGACATTCCGCCATTGCTTGCAGTATCATATACAGGTTCGGTATACGCGGCACTGGCGCTGCGCGCAACCATCGGCCTGTGTGGAAACCGTTTGCGGGCTGGCCCGCAGACTTGCAAAGGAGAATATCAATGTCTCTACTCAAGCAGAAAATCAAGGACCGCACCGTTACGCTGGGCGTTGTAGGGCTGGGGTACGTAGGCCTGCCGCTAGCCGTGGAGAAGGCAAAGGCAGGCTTTTCCGTGATCGGCTTTGATATTCAGGAAGAAAAGGTGAACATGGTCAACCTTGGGCATAACTACATCGGCGATGTGGTGAACCACGACCTGGAGGCCATTGTGAAAAGCGGGCGGTTGAAAGCCACCATGGATTTTGCGGCCGTCGCCAGCTGCGATTGCGTGTGCATTGCCGTGCCCACACCGCTGGACGAGCACCAGCAGCCTGATATCAGCTATGTGCGCTCCTCCGCAGAGAGCATCATGCCCTTTATGCACAAGGATATGCTAATTGTGCTGGAATCCACCACCTATCCTGGCACCACAGAGGAACTGTTGCGCCCCATTCTGGAGAAGAGCGGGCTTGTGTGCGGCGTGGATTTTTTCCTCGCGTTTTCGCCCGAGCGGGTGGATCCCGGCAACGCGGTCTACAAAACCCGCAACACGCCCAAGGTGGTGGGCGGCCTGACGCCCGAGTGCACAGACATCGCGGCCACGCTGTACGAAGCGGTGCTGGAAGCCCCCGTGCACCGCGTGAGCTGCCCCGCCGTGGCCGAGATGGAGAAAATCCTCGAAAACACCTATCGCAACGTGAACATCGGGCTCATCAACGAGCTGGCCATTTTATGCGACCGCATGGGCATCAACATCTGGGAAGTGATTGATGCCGCCAAGAGCAAGCCCTACGGCTTTCAGGCGTTTTACCCCGGCCCTGGGCTAGGCGGACACTGCATCCCGCTGGACCCCTACTACCTGAGCTGGAAGGCGCGCGAGTTTGGCTTTCATACGTCCATGATCGAGTCCAGCATGATCATCAACGACCGGATGCCGGAATATTGCTGCCAGCGCGCCATGCGCGTGCTCAACGACCAAAAGAAAGCCCTTAACGGCGCGAAGGTGCTGGTGCTGGGCGTGGCCTACAAGCAGGATATCGACGACTACCGCGAAAGCCCCGCTTTGCGTGTGATCGAGGGCCTGCAGGGCTACGGCGCGCAGGTGACCTACTTTGACCCCTACGTGCCGCGCTTCCGCCACGAGGGGCACGTGATGGAGGGCATTCCCGCCCTCACGCCGGATGTGCTGGCTGCCTGCGACCTGGTGATGGTGACCGCCGCGCACACCAATGTGGATTACGAGATGGTGGCAGAGCATGCCCCGCTGGTATTTGATACCAAGAACGCTATGAAAAACGTGACGCGGCGCGAGAACATCCGCCTGCTGTAGGAAGGGGGTTATGCACCCATGACCCGCAAACTTCGCTACGCGCTGGTCGGCTGCGGGCGCATCGCGCCCAACCATGTGGCTGCCGCGCGCAAGAACGCTGATACGCTTACCTTTGCCGCAATATGCGATACCGTGCCCGCACATATGGAACAGGTGCTTGCACAGCTGCCGGAGCGCGAGCGCGCGCAGATCGCCCGTTATACCGACTACCGGCAGATGCTGGCCGAGGTTCATCCGGATCTGGTCGCCATCGCCACCGAAAGCGGCAAACATGCTGAAATTGGGCTGGCCGTGATCGCTGCGGGCGCGAACCTGATTATCGAAAAGCCGCTGGCGCTGAGCATGAAGGATGCCCACGCGCTGGTGGACGCGGCGCGCGCTCAAGGCGTCAAGCTGTGCGCCTGCCACCAGAACCGCTTTAACAAGTCCATCCGCAAGATACGCTCCGCCGTGGAGGAGAGCCGCTTCGGGCGCATGCTGCACGGCGCGGCTCACGTGCGCTGGAACCGCGGGCCCGACTACTACGAGCAGGCCCCGTGGCGGGGCACCTGGGCGCAGGACGGCGGCGCGCTGATGAACCAGTGCATCCATAACATCGACCTGCTGCGCTGGATGATGGGCGACGACGTGACCGAGGTGGTCGCCTATACCGACAACCTTTGTCACGATTACATCGAGACCGAGGATCTGGGCATGGCGCTGGTGCGCTTTGGCAACGGCGCTTACGGCATCATTGAGGGCACCACCAACATTTTTCCCCACAACCTGGAGGAGACGCTCTATCTGTTTGGCGAGAGCGGCACGGTCAAGGCGGGCGGCAAGAGCGTCAATGTGATTGAAGAGTGGGATTTCCGCGACGGGCGCGGTGATCCGGCTACCATCAAAATGGAATACGGCGAGAACCCGCCCAACGTGTATGGCTTCGGCCATACGCCGCTGTACGCGGATGTGGCGCAGGCGATCCTCACGAACCGCGAGCCCTATGTGAACGGCGAGGCGGGCCTGCGCGCGCTGGAACTGGTGCTGGCGATCTACCAGAGCGCAGCCACACACGCGCCGGTGCGCCTGCCGCTTGATGCCTGCGCGACCACCGACTTTTACGGGAGGTTTGGCCGATGAACATCCACCCCACGGCCATCGTGGATGAAGGCGCCGAGGTGGGCGAGGGTACGCGCATCTGGCACTTCACGCATGTGCAAAGCGGCGCGCGCATCGGCAAGCGGTGCACGCTGGGCCAAAACGTGTATGTGGGCAGCCATGTGACCATCGGGGACGATTGTAAGCTTCAAAACAACGTGAGCGTCTACGAGGGTGTAACGCTGGGCAACGGCGTGTTTTGCGGGCCCAGCTGCGTGTTCACCAACGATTTGACGCCCCGCGCGCGCTATCCGAAGGGCCACACGCAATTTGTGGCCACCCGCGTGCTGGACGGCGCAAGCATCGGCGCGAATGCGACGGTTGTTTGTGGGCATACCATCGGTAAAAACGCAATGATTGGCGCGGGCGCGGTGGTCACCACCGATGTGCCCGCCCATGTACTGATGTTGGGCGTACCGGCCACCCGCCGTGGGTTCGTGTGCACATGCGGCGCGCGGCTGGAAGGGCTCACCTGTGCTGCCTGCGGACGGGTGTTTGTGCCTGCGGGCGAGGGGCTTGCCGATGCAAAGGGCGATGGGGGAATCACCGCGGAATAAGATCGCACAAGCAAGCGGTCAAGGCGGTTTTCAGCGCAGCGCGGCTGATTTGGTGAAAACAGATCGTTGAAGGTTTGGCGGCGAGGCTACCTGAAACGTGCAAACAGCGGCGGCGGTGCCCCATCGGGGTACCGCCGCCGCTGTTGGTCTGATGCAATGCGACGAACGTGCGCAATGTAGCGCGCGTTGTTACTGTACGCGGTTCGCGTGTGCTAGCAGGATCGCAGCGGAACCGGGGTTGTAGTGCTCCCAACTCACACAAGGGGAAGCGGCTTCGCACCACAGCCGCAGCGGCGCGTCAGTCCTCCCGGTTCTCCTGAGGTTCCATTCGCTCCGCCTGCGCCTCGTCCTCGGGGGTGGGGACGCACGCCAGCTCTTTGCGGAAGATGCGCGCGGTGAGGTACAGCGGCAGCGACAGGCCCCCCATGAGCCACAGCCAGCCGAAGTAGTAGAATAAATCTGGCACGAACAGGGGAAGCGCGAAGAAGGCAAGCTGCACCGCGGAGGCAAGCAGCGTTTTGGGAAATGAACCAGCAGCCAGCAACACCGCGTTCTCAATGTGTCCGCGCACTGTGTTCTCATAGCGGGCCATCAGCGGATACAACCAAACTGCGGCAAACAGCAGCACAGCGGCCATCACGATGGAGAACACCAGAAAAAAACGGTTGGGCGGGTTGCTGGCATACACGGCGAAGTAGTAATCCCCAGCGACGATCAGCGCGCAAAGCAGCGTGAGCAGCCATGCAGGCGTGGCCGTGCGAAGCGCTTTTTTAAAATCCGCAAAGTAGGTACGCAGTGGAAGGCCCGTTTCCTGCCTGCGCACAAGGCGCAGGATGTGCGCGTAACACGCCGTCCACGCGGCACCGATGGTGATTACGGGCAGGCAGCACACAAGCGTAAGGATGTTGAGGATAATCAGGTCCGCCGCTGCATTGAGCAGCCGCCTGATCTGCCCCATCAAAGCGGTGAGCTCGTCACGCATCATTCTTTGACCGAGCCCAGCGCCACGCCCGCGATGATGTACTTGGACAGCAGGAAGTATATGATCAGCAACGGCAAGACCGACAATGCCAGCGCGAGGTACACCGAGCCGTATTCGGTTTTGTAGATATCGCCCCGCAAAAGGCTTACCATGATGGGCATGGTGTAGTTTTCCTTGCGGGTGAGCAAAATCATCGGCAAAAACAGGTTATTCCAGCTGTTCACATAAGTGAAAATAGCCTGCGTCGCCATGGCGGGCTTCATGATGGGCAGCACGATGCTGTTGAACGTGCGAAACTCGGATGCACCGTCGATGCGTGCCGAGGCGACGATATCCAGGTTCAGCGAGGGAAGCATGTACTGCCGCATGAAGAAAACCGTCATGGGTGCAGCAATATTTGGCAGGATGAGCGCGAGCAAGTTATTCGTCATACCGATTCGGTACATGAATTGATAAAAGCCGATGCTGATGACCTGTGTGGGTATCATCATGATGGCCAGGATCAGCGTAAAAAACGGCTGGCGCATTTTCCAGTTATAGGCGACCAACGCAAATGCAGTCAGCGTTGAAAAGTAGATTGCGCAGAGTGTGGACCCTGTGGAAACGATCAACGAGTTGATAAAGCCGGAGAAGGGATTGAAGGTTTTCCCTGTGAGTACCTCAAAGTTGTTAACGAAGTGTTCCGATGGCAGTAGCGAAATGGCCTGCCCTTGAATCTGATACGTGCTGCGCGTCGCATTAACGATCATGATCCAGAAGGGGATAATGCTCAGAAATGCCAGCAAGATGCATACGACATATATTATTATGTGGCGCCTTTTCTTTGGCCTTTCAGTATGCAATGTACTCATTGTCATACCCTCCCCTTTTGCACTTTGCGGTTCGCACGAATTTGTTTCCGCATGAGTTTGCGTGCGTTCGCTTCATACTTATCGCGCATCAGGTAAAACACAACGATACTCAGCGCCGCGATGATCAGGAACATAATCATGCTGGCTGCCGCCGCACGATTATAAAGGTAGGTACCGCTAAAAGCCTGTTGGAAAATAAACACGCTGGTTGTCATGGTGGCGTTGGCAGGGCCGCCGTTGGGGACGTACAGTTTGGGGATATCGAACATGTTCAGGCCGCCGATAAGGCTGGTAATCAGTGTGAACACAAGAATGGTGCGAATACAGGGCAGTGTAATGCGGAAAAAGATCTGCCGGGAGGTCGCGCCATCAATTTCAGCGGATTCAAACAGCTCCGGGTTGATACCCAACACCCCTGAAATCAGGATGATGGTGGTGTAGCCATACCACATCCAAAACTGTATAAAGGCGATCACCAGTTTCGCCGCCCATGGATCGGTGGAGAAATTATAGGGACTGCTGAGAATACCAAGCGATTGAAGGATGGAAT
>Ga0351881_1103_pt1 | contig 20910 bp, 12 predicted proteins | sample BONcelFGM3001E15_FD_206769 | JGI IMG/M metagenome (GOLD analysis project Ga0351881, IMG submission 206769) | Enriched cells from coal bed in the Powder River Basin, Montana, United States - BONCAT cells FGM rep3 HSBNCT.FGM.300.1.E15 ...
AGCTCCTCCAGCGCCGTAAACATCGTAAAGCTCTCCCGGTTTGCCGCCAGCGCCAGCTCCCCTTGCACGCATGCGCACCGCAGCGTAAACGCCGCCACATCCAGCACCGTATGCACGCCCACCGCCGCCGCGTCCGGCAACGTCGCCCGCAGCCCCGCAAGCGTCGGGTCAATCACGTCCAGCGATTTCTCCACATGCAGCTCACGCTTCTCGCCTTGCTCATTCGTGCGGTTAAAATCCCACAGCCGGTACGTAACGTCGCTTGACTGCTGTATCTCATACAACGTGATGCCCCCGCCGATGGCGTGCACCATGCCGCTGGGCATATACAGCACATCCCCCGCCGCCACCTGCACGGCGGCGATCATTGGGGCCACATCCTGCCCGCCGATGAGCGCGGCGCGCAGCATAGTAAGCGTTACGCCGTCCTTCAAACCGTAGCAAAGCTCCGCGCCCGCCTCCGCGTGCAAAATCACCCACGCCTCGGTTTTGCCCAGCTTGCCCTCGTGCGCCATGGCGTAGGCGTCGTTCGGGTGCACCTGCACGCTCAGGCTGCTTTTCGCATCCAGCAGCTTCAGCAGCAGGGGAAACGGGTGCTCATGCCCCGCGCCGGTCAGGCGCGCGCCGTGGCGGGCGATCAGCGCGGGCAGCGTCTCGCCCGCGTCGTCCACGCTCGCAAGCCCGTCAATGCAGCTGATCTCCAGCGCCTCGCCCGTGCGGCTGTCCGGGATATCCTTGCCGTACAGCGTTTTCAAGCGCTCGCCGCCCCACGGGGTCATGTCGCCGTGGCGGTAGGCGGGATGCATGCGAAACGGCAGCAGCGGGCAATCGTCCGTCAGCGGGCTTTCAAAACAGTGGAAATCATCCTCAAAGCGCGGAAAGCGAAACGTGCCCGCCTCCCGCTCCGTGGTGTCGGAAAACAGCTTGCGCGCGCGGGCGTTCTGCCCGTACGTATCCACGCGGAAACAGTCGCAGCCCATGCGCCGCGCCTCGTCCATGGCAAAGGCCACGATGGCCTTGCCAACGCCGCGCCCGCTCTTTTCCGGCTGCAAGGCCACGCGGTGCAGGCAGGCGGGGTCCACCCCGTAGCGCCAGGGGATGTCCGCATACTCCTCGCCCTGCCCGCGCACAAGGGCGAACACGGCCACCAGCCCCTCGGCCGTATCCACGCGCCACAGCTGGCCCCGCTCAATATCCTCGCGCAAAATGTCTTCGCGGGGATATTTGCCCCACGTCCACTGCATGAGGCCCCGCGCCTGCATGTCGTGAACGGCGGCCTCAAACAGCGCGCACACCGCGCCCAGCGCGTCCATGGTGACCCGTGCGAACGTCATGCGTCCACCTCCGTATACATGGCGTACAGGCGGGCATACAGGCCGCCCTTTGCCATCAGCTCCCGATGCGTGCCCTGCTCCTCCACGCCGTTTTCCGTGAGCACCCAGATGGTGGTAGCGTTTTTGATGGTGGTGAGCCGGTGGGCAATGGTGAATGTCGTGCGCCCGACGGACAGCAGCTCCAGCGACTGCTGCACCAGCCGCTCGCTCTCGTTGTCCAGCGCGCTGGTGGCCTCGTCCAGTATCAGAATGGGCGGGTTTTTGAGGAACACGCGCGCGATGGAAAGGCGCTGCTTCTGCCCGCCGCTAAGCTTCACGCCCCGCTCGCCCACGTAGGTACGGTAGCCCTCCGGCAGCGCGCGGATGAACACATCCGCCCCCGCAAGCTCCGCCGCGCGCACCACCTGCGCCTCGGTCGCCCCCGGCAGGCCGTAGGCAATGTTGTCAAACACCGTGCCGCTGAACATGTACACATCCTGCTGCACCATGCCGATGTTCTCGCGCAGGCTCTTCTGCGTAAGCTTGGTGATATCCTTGCCGTCAATCAAAATGCGCCCCGAGCTCACATCGTAAAAACGGGGGATCAGGTTGCACAGCGTGGTTTTGCCGCCGCCGCTGGGGCCCACCAGCGCCACGCGCTCGCCCGCCTTCACGTTCAGGTTCAGGTCCGCCAGCACGCTGCGCTCGTTGTCGTTGTAGTGGAAGCTCACGTGGTCAAACGTCACGTCGCCGTGCACGCTGGTCAACTCCTGCGCGTCCGGCGCGTCGGTGATGTCGGGCTGCTCGTCCATGATGCCGCAGAAACGCTCGATGCCCGTCATGCCCTGCTGAAACTGCTCCGTAAACTCCACAATGCGGCGTATGGTGGCAAGCAGCGTGGCCACATACAGCAGATAGGCCATGTAATCGCCCGGGTTGATGGAGCCGTTCTTCAAAAACAGCGCCCCCACCACCACCACGATGATGTACATGATGCCGTCAAACATGCGTGTGGTGGTGTGGAACCCCGCCATGATGAGGAACGCCCTACGGTTGATGCGCAGGAACGTGTCGTTGCCCTTGACGAACTTTTCCATTTCGCTCTGCTCGTTTGCAAAGCTCTTGACCACGCGGATGCCCAGCAGGCTGTCCTGCACCTGCGCGTTGATCTCGCCCAGCTGGCTGCGGCGCTCCTGAAAGGCGCGGCGCATGATTTTGTTGAAGAGGCGCGTACAGATGAGCATGAGCGGCAGCACCGCGAAGATAATCAACGTGAGCGCCGGGTTGACCCCGAACAGGATGATGAACGACACCACGATTTTGATGCTCGCTATGAAAAGCTCCTCCGGGCAGTGGTGGGCAAACTCGGTAATCTCAAACAGGTCGCCCGTGATGCGGCTCATAATCTGGCCCACCTTGGCCGTGCTGTAGTACGTGAAGCCCAGCGTTTGCAGGTGGGCAAACAGATCCACGCGCATGTCGCGCTCAATGTAGGTGCCCATGATGTGCCCGTAGGCCCCCATGTAGTAGGCCGCGCCCGCGTCAATCAGCCGCAGGCCCACGTACAGCGCGCCGATGCGCAGCACGTAGGTGAGCGTCAGCATGGCCATGTTGTTGGCCGCCAGCTCGGTAATGTTGCGCACGATCAGCGGCAGCGCGATGTCGCACAGCGTGGTCAGCGCCGCGCAGAACAGGTCGAACAGGAGCATCGGGATGTACTTTTTGTAATACGGCACGAATCGCCGAAGAAGCACCGATGTTTTCATCGTGCGGATGGCTTGTTCCATACTGTCTCCTTTTCCATATGGCAGAAAATTGAACCATTCATTGAAGGGGGCGCGGGCGGCGCGTTATTGCGTCGTGTTTGGCTGCATGAGCGTCGCCTGCTTGAGCAGCGCGACCAGCCCGCTTTCCTGTGTTTTGGGGCACACGACGGCGTAGGCAGCCTCGCGCCCGCGGGCCAGCACCAGCACCGCGTCCTGCCCGTCCACGCGAACGGCGTCCATGCCGGCGATGGCGTACAGGCTGTCCATGCGCAGGGTCATGCTGCCAAAACCCAGCAGCGACACCGCGGCCGTGGGCCGGATGCTTTCCACGCTCAGCGTTTCGCCCGTGGCAAAGGCATAGGTCAGCTGCATCCGCCGCGCATAGCCGCCGTGGAACGCGGTGTCAAACAGCGTGGCCTTGGTGAGCGTCAGCGGGCTGCCGTACAGCGCCAGCACGGGCATGCCGAAGTTGGTCGCCAGCGGGTTCACGTCCGCGGTTCCGTCCACCTGGGTGGCGGCGATGGGCACGCGTATGCTCTCCTCCTGCCGGGCGGTCTGGCGCTGAAGCTGGTCATCCTCATCCGGCTCGCCCATGAGCAGAAACACGTAGATCACCGTCAGCGACAGCAACAGCCCCAGCACGGCCAGCACGCGTTTGACGGTCTTTTTCCATTTGGCGGGGGGCCGCTGCTCCGGCTCGTCGGTCACGGGCTTTTGCACGGGCAGCTGGTCGCGCGCGGGCGGAGGGGCCTGCGGTCTGCGCGGCGGCACCTGTGTGGGCATCCCCTCCGGCGGCATGCGCCCCTGCGTTTGATCGCGGTTTTGCAACGGATACCTCCTTGGCATGGTTGGCGGCGCGCGGGCGTACCCTGCGCCGGTTAGGGCAGGCGCACTCCCAAGGCGGCGCTCTCGGTCATCAGCCACTGCGTGTCGCCGCCCAGTTGGGTGTCAAAGGCATCAAACAGCGCCCGCATCAGCAGGTCGCGCTGCGGCTGCGAAAGCGCCGCGTCGCCCTGCATGGCGGCAAGCATCCGCGCCGTGGGCGAAGCCAGCAGCTTGGGCGCGCGGCTGTCCAGCCCCAGGCCGAAGATGCGCCGCATGTACTTGCTGCTGCCACGTAAAAACAGGTCGATAAACTGGCAGCACAGGCGGTTGAGGTAGCGCGCCAGAAACGCGTCCGCGTCCGGCGCGAGGGCCAGGCAACGGTCCAGGTCCGGATGGCTGAACAGCTCCGCGCGCATGGCGTTCACCTTGGCGGGCGGGATCACGTCCGGCTCCAGATAGATATCCAGCAGGTAGCACTTAATGACCGAGAAATCCAGCGTGCCCCTGCCGCGCTCATGAAGGCGGCCCAGGTATAAAAGCTCCTCTGCGATGGGCAGGCTTTGCGGATACGCGGCCATCGCCTCGGTCAGCAGGCGGTGTTTCTTCACGGGGTCGTCGGTAGCCTCGGCCTTTTGCAGCACGTCGCGCTCCGCGTCGCTCACGGGCTGCGCGGGCGGGGTGGCCAGCGGCTTGCCGCAGAAGGGGCAGAATTTGATGCCGCCCTCGGCGTTTACGGGTTTCCCACAGTGCGGGCAGGCGATCTCGCTCATCGTTATCACTCCTTTATCGGGTGCGCTCGCCGTTGCGCGGCGGGCTGCGCGGTCAACCCTCAGGGTTGTTGCCCGCACAGCGGGCAGGTTGCCAATACGGTTTTCGAATCTGCACGCTACTGACGCGGGCGGTTTGGCGTAGGCGCAATGCATACGGCGCGGGCGCATCCGCCGCGCTACGGCTGCCTTACGGTTTGGGCCCCGCCTTTAGCAGGCTTTTCCACAGCGCGCCGCTCATATCGGCGGGCATACGCCAGTCCCCGCGCGGCGACAGGCTGATGCTGCCCACCTTGGGCCCGTCGGGCACACAGTTGCGCTTGTACTGCTGGGCGAAGAAGCGTTTGACAAACGTTGAAAGCTGCGCGTCGATCTTCGCCGCGTCATACACGCCCGCAAACGCCTGCCGCGCCAGCAGGTGCAGCCTGTCCGGCCCGGAGCCGCTGTCCAGCATGTGGTAGAGAAAAAAGTCGTGCAGGGCGTAGTCGCCCAAAATGTCCTCGGTGCGCTGGGCTAGTTCCCCCGCACTCACGGGCAGCAGCTCGGGGCTGATGGGCGTGTCGATGATGTCCTGACATACGCTTTGCACCGCGCCGCCAAAGTCCTGCTCGCTTACGTACTTGACAAGGCTTTTAACCAGCGTTTTGGGCACCGAGCAGTTTACGTTGTACATGCTCATGTGGTCGCCGTTGTAGGTGGAAAAGCCCAGCGCCGCCTCGCTCATGTCGCCTGTGCCCAGCACGATGCCGTTTACCTGATTGGCGATGTCCATCAATATCTGTGTGCGCTCGCGCGCCTGGCTGTTTTCATACACCACGCTGTGGTCGTTTTCGTCGTGGCCGATGTCCGCGAAGTGCTGCCGCACCGCCGCCTCAATGGAAATCTCCCGCACGGTCACGCCCAGGGCGGCCATCAGCCGGTCCGCATTTGTCTTGGTGCGCACGCCCGTGCCCATGCCCGGCATGGTTACGGCGGTAAGCCCTGCGCGGGGCAGGCCCAGCAGGTCGAACGCCCGCGCGCCCACCAGCAGCGCCAGCGTGCTGTCCAGCCCGCCGGACACGCCGATGACCGCCGTTTGGCAGCCGATGGCGGCAAGGCGCGTGGCCAGCGCAAGGCACTGGATGCGCACGATCTCCTCGCGGTTTTCGTCGCCCTGCGCGCCGCCCGGCACGAAGGGCAGCGGCTCGATTTTGCGCAGCAGCGTTTCCTTTGTAGGCGTTTCCGCCACGGCCAGCGGCACACGCACCATGGCGGGCTCCGTGCGGCCCATTTGGTGAAAGCTGCCGTTGCGTTGGCGGTGGTAGCGCAGGCGCTGCAAATCCACATCCGCCACGGCGCTGTCGCCCGTAAGCTGGAAGCGCTTGCCCTCGGCCAGCGCGCGCCCGTTTTCGTATACGCCCGTATAGCCGCAAAACGCAAGGTCGCTGGTGCTCTCGCCAAAGCCCGCGCCCGCGTAGGCATAGCCCGCGTACAGGCGGCCGCTCTGTTGGCGCAGCATCTCGCGCCGGTAGGCATGCTTGCTCACCAGCGCGTCGCTGGCGCTTGGGTTCACGATGATCTCCGCGCCCTCCATGGCATAGCGGTTGCTGGGCGGCATGGGCACCCACACATCCTCGCAAATCTCCACCGCGAAGGCAAACGCCCCCGTGTCAAACAGCAGGTGCGGCGCAAACGGGCATTCTACCCCGTCCTGCCTGAGCACCGGCTCCGCCTGCGTACCGCTGACAAACCAGCGCGTTTCATAAAACTCGTTGCCGTTGGGCAAAAACACCTTGGGCACCACGCCCCGCACCTTGCCGCCCTGCAACACCGCCGCGCAGTTGAAAAGCCTGCTGCCCTGCCGGATGGGCAACCCCACCACCACGGCCATGTCGCCCGTTTCGGCGGCAATGGCCTTCATGGCCTCAAACGCCGCCCGCTGCAACGGCTCGTGCGCCAGCAAATCGCCCAGGGTATAACCCGTCACGCACAGCTCGGGAAAAACACAAAGCTGAACGCCTTGCTGCTCCATCTCCCGCACGCGCGCCAGTATCTCTTGCGTATTGCGTTCCACATCGCCCAGATGCACGCGCACGCTGGCCGCAGCCACGCGCGCAAAATCACTCGGCATAGCAACCTCCAAACCTTCCATGCGCCCCCTCAGCCACCCGCCGAACAGATGCCCAAACACCGACCGAACCCCGTACCCCGTCCCGCGTGCCGATCGTCCCGCGCCCGCAGGCGCGCACCCCGTCCAACCCCAAGGGGGCGGTTGGGAGGGGGACCGCAGTCCCCCGTCCCGCCAGTTTGATCGGCGCGCAAGGCACTTCCGCGCCTTGCGCTTGTCAAACTGGCCACCTCCGATTCGCTTTCGCCTTCGGCGAAGCGGCCACTGGCCGCACGCTCATCTCCGGTGCCAAAGGGCGCGTTATGCGCCCGTTTACGGTACCTTGATCAGCATCGTTTTCTGCTCGTCCATCTCGACTTCCAGCAGCTTTTCCTTTTCCAGCGTCTTGAGCACGTCGCTGAAGCGTTTGAAGCCCAGCGCCCGCTCGCTGAAATCGGGGTAGGACGCCTGTATGTCCGCCTTCAAAATGCTGGGGTTGATGCGGTCAAAGCCGCCCTCCTTGTAGCGGGCCAGCTGCTCGCGGAAGCCGTCGCGCCAGTTGTCCTTGGTCAGCTGCACCACCGTTTCCTTGGGCGGCTGGCCGAGGGACACCATGACGTTAAAGTTGTCGTTGCGGATGTGCAGGTTGCCGTACTTGTGTGAGAGCTTGTCCAGCACCTTCAAAAACGTGGCGCAGCCGTAGGCGCGCTCGCTGAAATCGGGGCGCAGGCGCAACAGGATGCCCTTTAACTCGCTGGCGTAAAGCTCGTCCTGGTCGGTCTGCTCGCTCAAAATGCTTTCGATCAGCTTGTTGAGCTCCTGCTCGTCCAGCGGTTCCTTGTCGGCGGAGGCTGTCTTCTTCTTGTCCTCCGGCTTGCCGCGGATGTGCCCGCCCACGTTTTCCAGAAACTGAAACTCATTGCACGCGTTGATGAAGATGTTGCTGGCGGCCTCGCTGCGGCTGATGCCCAGCACAAACTTGCCCATGCTTTTGAGCCGCCCGACCAGCGGCGTGTAGTCGCTGTCGCCACTCACGATGCAAAAGCTGTTAATCAGCGGGTTGGTGTAGGCCACATCCAGCGCGTCAATCACCAGCAGGATGTCCGCGTTGTTCTTCTGGCTGATGCCGTAGCGCAGGCTGGGCACCACGGTAAACGTGTTGCTCAGCAGCACTTCCTTTAAGTCGCTGTACTGGTCGGTATAGCCGTAGACCTTACCCAGCAGGATGTCACCGCGTATTTTGACTTTCTCCAGCACACTCAGCAGCGTGCCCACCTTGGCGCCGCAGTTTTCCAGATCCACAAACAGGGCGAATTTTGATGTTTCCAGCTGTATCTCTTCTTTCTGTCGCTTCAAAAGCGAAGTCGGGCGGGGGCCAAGCGCCTGTCAGATGCGGAAGGTGAACTTGTCGCCGCGGATCCACTGGCGGCTCAGGTGCAGCGGGCGGCTCTGCTGGTCGAAGACCGTTTCGTCCAAAATCATCAGCGCTTCGCCGGTTTGGGTGCCCAGCAGGCGGCTTACGGCGGGGGTAGCGTGCCCCAGCGAGATATCGTGCGTGGCGCGCGAGGGAATGTGCCCATGTGCGCGCAACAGCTCGTACAGGCTGCCCGCTAAGCTGGCCTTTTCCAGAAACGCAAGCTCGGCGGAGAAGCGGTTGTACTCCAGCATCACGGGCTCGTCGTCACACAGGCGCAGGCGGCACAGCTCAATCACCTGCGCGCCTTCGGGCACTTGCAGGCGCTCCATATCCTCCGGGCGGGCTTCCTCGCGCTTTAATTCCACCACCTTGCTGGCGGCGGTGCGCCCCATGCGCGCGCACGCGTCCGAAAAGCTGGTGATGTGCCCAAGGTCGCGCATCAGGCGCGCGTCCGCCACAAAGGTGCCCTTGCCCTGCTTGCGCACCAGCAGCCCTTCCTGCACCAGATCCAGCATCGCCTTGCGCACCGTAACGCGGCTGACGCGGTAGGTATCGCAGAGCAGCTGCTCGCTGGGGATGCGGCCGCCCGCGGGGTACACCCCCGCCGCGATATCGTTTTGCAGCCGCCGCATCAGCTGCTGGTACAGCGGGTTCTGGCTCTTCTTCTCCAAAGGTGCGTCCAAAACAGCCCCACCTCCTCGCCAATGGAAACAGTATAACGCAAAAGGCGGGAAACATCAACAACGGGCGCATGACGCGCCCTTTGGCGCCGGAGATGAGCGTGCGGCCAGTGGCCGCTTCGCCGAAGGCGAAAGCGAACCGGAGGTGGCCACACTGACAAGCACGGGGCACGGCGCGTCGGCTCTGCCTCCTTTGGGAGGGGGACTCTGTCCCCCTGTCCCGTCAGTTTGATCTACGCGCGGGTCGCTCGCCGCTGCGCGGCGTTGCCCACTGGGCAAAGGCTTCCCTTCGATGCCAACCGCCCCCTGGGTACGGCGGAGACGGGATGCAAAATTGGCTTGATGAGCACAGATGTGAAGCAAAGTATGGAGTTGGCGTGCTTTCACTTGCAGCAATGATATGTAACGGCAGCGGAACGCATGAAAGCGCAGGCCCGGGCGATGCCCGGGCCTGCGAGGTGGTGCGATATGCGGTTGGCGTTGTGGCTTGCCTACTCCACCAGCGACACGAGGATGTCGGTCTGTTCCATGTAGGTATAGACGTCGTTGATCACACCGGCGGGGGTTTCCAGCAGGATGGGCGCTAACTTGAGCGCCAGCGGCAGCATCAGGCGGTCCTTGTATTCGCTGAGGAACACCTCGTTGAGGTTAAAGAAGTCATTCTGCGGGTACTTGCCCTCCACAAACACGCTCTTGTCCTGCGCGCTGAACGTGCCGTTGAAATCCAGCGACACAGCGGACAGGCCTGTGGCGGGGTGCAGCCAGTCGATGGTCAGGCCCAGCGTATAGGGCTTTTCCTTGGCGGTGCGCGCCCAGTCAAACGCAAGGTCCACGGGCTGCGGCGCGGCTGCGAAGTTGCTGCCGGAGGCGGCGATGCGCACGCGGCCCCTGCCGCTCACATCGCCCGCGCGCGGCAGGCCTTCGCCCGTCAGCGTCAGCGCAGCCGCGTCCGCGCCGTTCATCACCAGCGCGGCCTTGGCGTCAAGCGCCGCGCCGCCGCCGTTTTCATCCCAGCGCCAGCGCAGGTTGATGTCATACTCATCCGCTGTGGGCAGCGTAAGCGTACATTCCGTGACCCCCCCCGCAATCTGCTGGCGGTACACCTCGGTTTCCCCGATGGTGCAGGTCAGGCCGTTCTCGGTTTCCACCACGGTCATGCCCGCCTGTTCGGGGTCCAGCGCGTCCAGCGTGTCCTCCAGCCGGCCTAAAGTGTCCACCACCAGATCGCCGGAGAGCGACTCGATCAGCAGGCAGGTAAAGAAGAAGTAGACACGCTCCAGATCGGGGTCGTCACTTTCGACCATATCCAGCGTTTCGCACAGTTCGTAGAGCGTCTCGTAGGGCACATTGTATACGGTCGCCCCTTCGGGCACGTCGGCGGGCAGACCATCCGGCTGCGCCTCCTCGGTTGCGTAGGCGGGCAAAACGGCCAGCAACTGCTTGGTTGTCATGTTGTCGCTGCTGTCCATCGCATCGGAAAGGTTCGCCTCCTGCTCGATAAGCCTGGCAACCAGCACGGCCATTGCGTCCCGCTCGGCCTGCATGGCGGCCACATCGGGCGTGGGGGCGGGTGTGGCGGTGGGCGCGGGTGTGGCGGTGGGCGCGGGGCTGTCTGTGGCAGGCGCGGCGGCATCCGTGGCGGCGGCCGCCGTGACGGACGCAGCATCCGTGGCAGGCGCATCCGCGGCGGGCGCGGCCTCCGTGGCGGGGGCTTCCATAGCGGGGGCTTGCGTCACAGGCACGGCGGTGGGCTCCGGCACAGGCGTGGCGGCGGCCAGCGCGATGAGCGCCGCGTCCAGTTGCGCAAGGCGGTTTTCAGCGTGGGCCAGATCGGCCTGTGCCATCGCCTGCGTGTCCGCAAGCGCGGAAAGCAGCAGCTCGCGGGTTTCCTCCGCATTTGCGGCGGCATCCTCGCGAGCGGCGGCCATCATGTCCGTGATGGGCGTAAAGTAGCTGTCCGCCAAGTACACGGCGGCCTCCGGGTACATCAGAAGCCCGATGTACTGCGTGGGCAGCTCCATGTAGTAATAGGGCTTGAGCATAAACTCCAGAAAGTTGTGCATCTGGAAGTAGAAAACCTCGTTGCCCAGCGCGGGGCTGATGAAATAGCGGTAGCTGTGGTAGCCGTCGTACACGAAAGGCACCTGATCCTGCCCGTTCAGGCGCAGCGCGCCATTCAGGTACACACGGCTCTGCGGATCAAGCAACGCAAGCGCGTCCATGGCCCCGCGGATATCCAGCTTTTTGAGGAATGCGGCCCAATCCGTAAGGTGCGCCTGCGTGGCGGGGAACCCCTCCGGATGCACGGCAGCGGCCAGCGTGAAGTCCACATGGGTCACGTCGCCATCCGGCAGGTACGTGTCGGCTGAGGACAGGGCGGGCAGCACGGCAAGGCACAGCGCCAGAACCAGCGTGAGCGCGCGGCGGATCGCTTGCTTCATATCGGGTACCTCCTTTGCGGTTGGGGGCATTGCGGCGTACGCGCCGGATGGAACGCGGGTTGGTTGCGGGGCAAACCGCCCGCGCGGCGGCAGACCGGCCTGCGCGCAGCCCTACCGTATGCAACGCGCGTGGGCCGCTAAACCCTGCCGGTCACTCCGCTTTGGCGCGGCTTTGGGCGCGGGCGCGGTCCTGATGGCTCAGCTCGCGCTTGCGCATGCGCAGGCTCTGGGGGGTCACTTCCAGCAGCTCGTCGTCGTCGATAAACTCCAGGCACTCCTCCAGCGTCATGGGGTGGATGCTGACCAGGCGCAGGCTGTCCTCGCTGGCGCTGGCGTTGCGCATGTTGGTCACGTGCTTTTGCTTGCACACGTTCACCACCAAATCGTCCGGCCTGGCGTTCTGCCCGCAGATCATGCCCTTGTAGACCTGCGTCTGCGGGGTGATGAACAGCGTGCCGCGCTCCTGCGTGTTAAACAGGCCGTAGCTGGTGGCCTCACCGGTTTCAAAGCACACCAGCGCGCCCACATTGCGGTGGGGGATATCGCCCTTGACCGGCTCATACTTTTCAAACACGCTGCTCATGATGCCCTCGCCGCGCGTGTCGGTCATAAACTCGCTGCGGTAGCCAAACAGCCCGCGCGAGGGGATCAAAAACTCCAGCCGCACGCGCTCAAAGCCGTGCATGCTTTCCAGCACCCCGCGGCGGCGGCCTATTTTCTCAATCACCGCGCCCGCGTAGGCCTGCGGCACATCGGCCACCATGCGCTCGATGGGCTCGCACTTTTTGCCGTCGATCTCCTTGTAAATCACCTGCGGCTTGCTCACCTGAAACTCGTAGCCCTGGCGGCGCATGTTCTCAATCAAAATGCTCAGGTGCAGTTCGCCGCGCCCGCGCACCTCGAAAGAATCGGGGCTGTCGGTCTCGTTTACGCGCAGGCTCACGTCGGTCTGCAATTCCTTAAACAGGCGGGCGCGCAGGTGGCGGCTGGTCACATAGGTGCCCTCGCGCCCCGCAAACGGGCTGTTGTTCACGCTGAAGGTCATAACCACCGTGGGCTCGGTGATGCTCACAAAGGGCAGCGCCTCCACGGCGGCAGGGTCGCACACGGTGTCGCCGATGCCGATATCCTCCAGCCCGCTCATGGCCACGATGTCGCCCATGGAGGCGCTCTCGGCGGGCAGACGCCTGAGCCCGTCGAAGGTGTACAGGCTGGTGAGGCGCAAAGGCATGCTGTTGAGGCCCGTATCGTAGTTGGTCTTGACCACCATCATGCCGGTGGCCAGCGTGCCGCGCGCGATGCGCCCGATGCCGATGCGGCCCACGTACTCGTTGTAGTCGATGGTGGAGATCAGCACCTGTGCGGTGCCGTCCATCTCGCCCACCGGCGCGGGGATGTGTGTCAGGATGGTTTCAAACAGCGGGCGCAGGTCGGTGCCCGGCTGCTTTGTGTCCAGCGTGGCGGTGCCAAAGCGCGCGGAGGCATACACGATGGGCCTGTCCAGCGCGGTTTCGTCCGCGCCCAGCTCAATGAACAGGTCCAGCACCTCGTCCACCACCTCGTCGCAGCGGGCGTCGGGCCTGTCCACCTTGTTGATAACCACGATCACCGGCAGCCCAAGCGCCAGCGCCTTGCGCAGCACAAAACGGGTCTGCGGCATGGGGCCTTCAAAGCTGTCCACCAGCAGCAGCACACCGTCCACCATCTTGAGCACACGCTCTACCTCGCCGCCAAAATCGGCGTGGCCGGGGGTGTCCACAATGTTGATTTTGGTGCCCGCGTAGTGCACGGCGGTGTTTTTGGCCAAAATGGTGATGCCGCGCTCGCGCTCGATGTCATTACTGTCCATGACGCGCTCGGCCACCTGCTGGTTTTCGCGGTATACGCCGCCCTGTTTGAGCATCTCGTCCACGAGGGTGGTCTTGCCGTGGTCAACGTGGGCGATGATGGCGATGTTGCGGATATCGGTACGAAGCATGTAGTCAGTACTTCCTTTCTTACTTAGGGGGAGGGTCGAAATAATCATGAAGAGTCAAGCGCCAATGCCCCTTGCGGGGCTTGGGGCAGCGCCCCAAAATCTCCTCGCCGCAGCGACACGCCGCCAGCGAGCGAACAGCGCCGAAGGCGCTATGATGCGAGCGACACCATCAGCCAACACGGTTTACGAATCCAACATTGGCCTCAGGGGGAGGTTGGGAGGGGGACAAAGTCCCTTTCCCAAAGGCGCGTCAGCGCCGCTACTCGTACGTCACCCTACTCGCCGTCTCCGCCAGCGCCAGCCCCGCGTTGTTCTCGCTGGCAAGGCGGATGCTCCACTCGTTTTCAAACAGCAGCACGTCGCGGCCGTCGCCGTCTTTGGCCCTGCCGCTGGTGGATGTGAGCTTGAGTTTGTCCACCGGCTGCGGGGTTTTTTCCACCCAGCGCACAAAGCGGAAGGGCATGTTGTCCATCAGCATGGTTACGCCGTACTCGCTCTTTAAGCGGTGTTCCAGCACCTCGAACTGCAACATGCCCACCACGCCCACCAGCAGCTCCTCAAAGCCCGTTTCCGTGCGGGTGAACAGCTGGATGGCGCCTTCCTCGGCCAGCTGGGTGAGGCCCTTTAAGAACTGCTTGCGCTTCATGCTGTCCTCCGGCCGCACGCGGGCGAAGTGCTCCGGCGCGAAGATGGGGATGGCGCTGAAGCGCAGGTGCGGCCCGCCGCTGAGCGTGTCGCCCAGGTGGAAGAAGCCGGGGTCGAACAACCCCACGATGTCGCCGGGGTAGGCGGTCTCCACGGCCTCGCGCTCGTTGGCCATGAACTGCTGGGGCTGCTTGAGCTGGATGATCTTGTCATCCCCGCTGAGCCACACGCTCATGTCCTTGCGGAACTCGCCGCTCACCACGCGGATGAACGCCAGCCTGTCGCGGTGCGCGGGGTTCATGTTGGCCTGAATCTTGAACACAAAGCCGCTGAAAAACTCGGTATCGGGGGCAATGGTGCCGATATCCGCTGCGCGGGGCAGCGGCGGGGGCGTGATGTCCAGAAACGCCTCCAGAAACGGCTCCACGCCAAAGTTGGTGATGGCCGAGCCGAAAAACATGGGCGTGAGCTGGCCGGAAAGCACCGCGCGCCTGTCAAACCCGTCGCCCGCCACATCCAAAAGCTCGATCTCGTTTCGCAGGCGGCTTAGGTAATGCGCGGCGATCAGCCTGTCCGCCTCGGGGCTGTTTAATTCCACCTGCGTTTCCTGCACCATGTTGGCGCCGTGGTTGCCGCCGCTGTACAGGCTGATGGTGCCGCTATCGCGGATGTACACGCCCTGAAAATCGCCGTCCACGCCGATGGGCCAGTTCATCGGGCAGGTGCGGATGCCCAGCACGTTCTCAATCTCCTCCATCAGCGCAAACGGGTCCTTGGCGGCGCGGTCCATCTTATTGACAAAGGTGAAAATGGGGATGCCGCGCATCCGGCACACCTTGAACAGCTTGATGGTCTGCGCCTCCACGCCCTTGGCCGCGTCAATCAACATGACCGCCGCGTCCGCCGCGACCAGCACGCGGTACGTGTCCTCGCTGAAGTCCTGATGGCCCGGGGTGTCCAAAATGTTGATGCGGAAGCCGTCGAACTCAAACTGCATGGCGCTGGACGTAACGCTGATGCCGCGCTGCTTTTCGATATCCATCCAGTCGCTGGTGGCGTGGCGCTCCGCCTTGCGCGCCTTGACGCTGCCCGCCTGCCGGATGGCCCCGCCGTAGAGCAGCAGCTTTTCGGTAAGCGTGGTTTTGCCCGCGTCGGGGTGGCTGATGATGGCGAATGTGCGGCGTTTGTCGATCTGCTGCCGGTACGCGTCGGTTACGGGGAGTTGCGTCATTGGGTGCGTGCCTCCGCTTCGGTCGGTGGGTTTTAGGGCTCCAAACAAAATATTGTACAATGGGTTGCGCGGTGCTGTCAAGCGCGGGCAGCGCGGGCAAACGGCACAGTAAAAAAGGAAGGGGCGTGGAGGAACGCGTTCCCCCGACCCCTTCCGGTCTGCACATATGCGTTACTGCTTGGCCATCTGGGCAATCTCTTCGGCCAGGTTGTCCTGGCGCTTTTCGATGCCCTCGCCGCGCTCGAAGCGGGCAAAGCGCACGGGCGCGATGGTCGCGCCGATGGCCTTCTCCACTTCCTGCGTGTACTGGGTGATGGACTTCTCCGGGTCTTTCACGAAGGGCTGCTCGACCAAGCACACGTCCTTGTAGTACTTCTCGATGCGGCCTTCGACCATCTTGTCCACGATCTTCTCCGGCTTGCCCTCGTTGAGCGCCTGTGCGCGCAGGATTTCCTTTTCCTTGTCCAGCGTGTCGGTGGGCACTTCGGACTTGTTTACGCACGTGGGGCGCGCGGCGGCGATTTGCAGGGTCAGGTCGTGGTAATAGGTGCGGAAGGCGTCGTTTGCGAAGGTTTCCGGCTTGTCGTTGGTCACTTCCAACAGCACGCCGATTTTGCCGCCCATATGGATATAGGTTTCCACTACGCCGGCCTCGGCCGCGTAGCGGGCAAAGCGCCGCACGCTGATCTTTTCGCCGATGGCGACAGTCGCGTCGCTGATCAGATCGGTGATGGTCTTGCCCGCGTCGCCCGCGAAGGTCTGCGTGAGCAGCTCTTCCACCGTGGCGGGGCCCTTGGCGGCGATGTGGCTGGCGATCTTGGCGCAGAAATCCTTAAAGTTATCGGTGTTGGCCACAAAGTCGGTCTCGCAGTTGACTTCCACGATCACGCCAACCTGCGCGCCCTCGGCCACGTAGCCCGCCACCATGCCCTCGGCGGCAATGCGCCCGGCCTTTTTGGCAGCGGCGGCAAGGCCCTTTTCGCGCAGCCATTCAACGGCCTTTTCCATATCGCCAAGCGCCTCAATCAGCGCCTTTTTGCAATCCATCATGCCCGCCTGCGTCATCTCGCGCAGCTCTTTTACCATTTGGGACGTTACTTCAGCCATGGGTATCCTCTCCTTACACGTTAAGCGTGGGGGGCGGCTGGCCGCCGCCCGTATGGTGCCACGAAGCGGGCGGCAGGTCGCCGCCCGCCCGTGCAGTGCTTACTCTTCGTCTTTAGCGGCGGCGGCGGGGGCTTCCTCAGGCGCGTCCTGATGGCCCTGCTTGCCTTCCAGCACGGCGTCGGCCATCTTGCCCGCGATCAGCTTGACCGCGCGGATGGCGTCGTCATTGCCGGGGATCACGTAGTCGATCTCGTCCGGGTCGCAGTTGGTGTCCACGATGCCCACAATCGGGATGCCCAGCGCGCGGGCCTCGGTCACGGCGATGTGCTCCTTGCGGGGGTCCACGATAAACAGCGCGCCCGGCAGGCGCTTCATCTCGCGGATGCCGCCCAGGTTGGCCTCCAGCTTTTCGCGCTCGTGGCCGATCTTGATCTGTTCCTTCTTAGGCAGCGCCGCCAGCTGGCCGCTCTGCTCCATCTTGTCGATCTGGTTGAGGCGGTCGATGCGGGTGCGGATGGTGCGGAAGTTGGTAAGCATCCCGCCCAGCCAGCGGTGGTTTACAAAGTACATATTGCAGCGGGCGGCCTCGGTCGCGATGCTCTCCTGCGCCTGCTTCTTGGTGCCCACAAACAGGATGCTCTTGCCCTGCATGGCGGTGTCGCGCACGAAGGCGTAGGCTTCGTCCGCCTTGCGGACGGTCTTTTGCAGGTCGATGATGTAGATGCCGTTGCGCTCGGTAAAGATGTACTGCGCCATTTTGGGGTTCCAGCGGCGGGTCTGGTGGCCGAAGTGTACGCCGGCCTCCAGCAGCTGCTTCATGGAGATAACTGCCATGGTTGGTTTCCTCCTTGTTTTATCCACCCTTTGTGTCTACCCGTTGCGGCCGCCTGTGTGCGCGAGGCACACAAAGGCACAAACGCACGGTCGACAAAGGTGCGTAATCGGGTAGAAGTATAGCACAGAAAACAGCAAATATGCAATACAGTTTTAAACACGTGTGAAGGGTAATGTCGTGAACCATGACATTCTCGTTCCTATGAAAACTATTCGCCTGTTTTCATCCGTATTGTTTCGTTTCTGTACAACTGTCCAGATTTATAACCCACAATTTTTAGTAACTCGCGAAGAAATATTGACACGCGAATGCCGTTTGTCATATAATGTTTATAAATATTTCCTATCTTCAACGAGGTATTTATGGAAAAAATTCTCCATACAACCAGGAAATTGGCTGCTATTATTATCTTAATTCTGTCGACAATCATTGGGATAACATATACAGTAACAACTTGTATATCAGTTTATACATTGGTTTGTAGTCCGACTTTCAACGTTATCGGCGATATGCAAATTCACTCAAGGGATATTATTGATTTTGTTGTACTTCTTGGATCCTTTTTTTCTGCTATACGCACCTTTGGAATAGTTGTTAAAGGCAAGAATAAAAGCATCGCCAGTGCCCATAACGTGACTGATTATCAAACACACCATGATACAGGTGGAGTCAGTTCAGGTGGCAATGCTACGAGAGAGCCGCAAACAACTCCAAAGAATCCCAAGAACCGCATCCTAGCATTTGTATTTTCCTTATTATGCATCTTCGTTATTTTCTACCCAAGAACAATATCCGATGATATAACAAAAGTTGATAGGATGTACCTACAACAGAATGATAAAGGGGAGTATGATTACATTGATTTATCAAGTACAGCAAAGGTCGTACTAAAACTAGATGTGATCCATGGATGGGTTGCAAATGAGTATCAGTACGTTTTGTTTGGTTCATACATTCAAAAAGATGGATACTATGAACCCATTTTATGGCGTGTTCTATATGCTCATCAATGTAAGGTTTTGTTATTGAGTGAGTATATTATCGATACGAGAAAGTTTGATATTGTTGATAATACCTGGGCAGACAGCGAGATCAAAGCTTGGCTCAACGAATCGTTCTATTCTTCTTCCTTTTCAGAATTTGAAAAAAAAGCAATAATATACAATAATGATCCCGGATCTATATTCCTTTTATCACTTCAAGACTTAACTAACCCTAATTATGGTTTTTCAAAAGACAGTGGGCAAAATAGGAGGGCCTCCGGCTCATATTATGCCATGAATCATGGTTTATGGAAGTCAAGTGCTGATTATAGCTCATACTTCACAAGAACACCGAGTTATGAAAATACAGTGTATCAAATTAGGTCGACTGGTGTTTTGGGTGCTGCTTCTGTAGATCGGCTCAATATCGGAATTAGACCCGCTGTATGGATTGATTTGACAGATGCCTGCTTTGATTATGGTGATGGGTCGATAAAAACGCCATTTCAAAAACTGAAAATAGAAGTGAAATTTATACAGAATATCAATGATGAAACCTCTTTCTCAAAGCCCAATTCATTCGTGTGACAGTAACAATCATATTTCAACTTAAAACAATTCTCTCCCCCTACCCCATCAACCCAAACCAGCTCACCTGACTCGTCTCCGCCAGCCCCTCCAGCGCCCCCTGCGCCTTGAGCAGCTCCACCACCGCCACGCCCACCTTGCCCCTGCCCTTCAAATCCTCCACGCTCAAAAACACTGTCCCCCGCGCCTCCACGATCCCGTCCGCCGCAGCCTCGGGGAACCCGTTGATCGACAAAAACGGGCAGCGTAAATCATTGCCCTCCATGACAAACTTCCGCTTGTCGCTCTTGTATAAATCCACAGGCAACAGCCGTATCCCGCGCTCCTGCATTTCCAAAATCATGTGCAGGGCGTTTTGCTCCAGCTTTTCTTTCTGGTTCAGCTTTTCGTCGCGTGCGTCGTAGTCGCGCAGGCGGTCGCGGATGGTCGCGCCGGACAGCAGCATCGTGCCCGCGTCAAACCCGTCCGCGCGGATGGTGAAATACGCGGCGTAGTAGGCCAGAGGGCGGTACACCTTGTACCACGCCACGCGCAGGCCCATGGTCACGTACGCCACGGCGTGCCCGCGCGGGAACATATACTGGATTTTCTTGCAGCTGTCAATGGCCCACTGGGGCACGTCGTGGCTGCGCATGGCCTGCTCCCAATCGGGTTTCAGGCCCTTGCCCTTGCGCACGCTCTCCATGATGTCAAAGCTCATCTTGTTTTCCATGCCCATCGATATCAAAAAGTTCATGATATCATCGCGGGTGCAGAAAAGCTGCGGCAGGCGCGCGGTACCGCTGTCGATCAAATCCTTGGCGTTGCCCAGCCATACGTCGGTGCCGTGGCTAAGGCCGGAGATGCGCACCAGTTCTTCCATGGTGCTGGGCTTGGTGTCCATCAGCATCCCCTGCACAAACTGCGTGCCAAACTCGGGGATGCCCAGCGTGCCCGTGGGGCTCATGATCTGCTCCGCCGTAACGCCCAGCGCGGCGGGGCTTTGGAACAGGCTCATCACCCGCTTGTCGTCCAGCGGGATGTCGCGGTAGCTGACGCCGGTCAGTTGCTCCAGCAGGTGCATCATGGTGGGGTCGTCGTGGCCCAAACAGTCCAGCTTCACCAAAATATCGTGCATGGAGCGGAAGTCGTAATGCGTGGTGATGGTGTCGCCGCCGATATCGTCCGCCGGGTGCTGGATGGCCGTAAACTGGCAGATGTCAAACTCGGTGGGCAGCACCACGATGCCGCCGGGGTGCTGGCCGGTGGTACGCTTCACGCCCACGCAGCCCGCGGCCAGCCGCTCGCGGTGCGCGCGCCCCGCGCGGATGCCGCGCTCCTCCAGATACTTCATGGCGTAGCCGTAGGCGGTTTTGTCCGCAAGGCCGCTGATGGTGCCCGCGCGGAATACGTTGCCCTTGCCAAACAGCGTTTCCACGTAGGCGTGGGCGCGCGGCTGGTACTCGCCGCTGAAATTCAGGTCGATATCGGGCACCTTGTCGCCCTTGAAGCCCAAAAACACCTCAAAGGGGATGGAGTACCCGTCCTTCACGTAGGGCTGGCCGCAGGTTTCGCACACCCTGTCCGGCAAATCGACCCCCACCGCGCCCAGCTCCGCCGGGGTGAAGATGGCCGTTTTGCAGTGCGCGCAGCGGTAGTGCGCGGGCAGGGGGTTCACCTCGGTGATGCCGCACATCGTGGCCACGAAGCTTGAGCCCACGCTGCCGCGCGAGCCTACCAGGTAGCCGTCCTCCAGCGATTTGGCCACCAGCTTCTGCGCGATGGAGTACAGCGTGGCAAACCCGTAGCCGATGATGCTTTTCAGCTCTTTTTTGAGCCTTGCCTCCACCACGGGGGGCAAAGGGTCGCCGTACAGCTCGTGCGCCTTTGCCCAGCTCATGCGCTCGATGTCGCCCGCCGCGTCCTTCCAAAAGGGCTGGAAGGTTTCCTCGCCCTTGGGGTGCTTGGGGAACAGGCGCAGCTCCTCCACCTGACCGGCAATCAGGCGGGGCGCGTCCACCACCACCTCGTACGCCTTCTGCGCGCCAAGGTAGGCAAACTCGGCAAGCATCTCGTCCGTGGTTTTAAAGTACAGGGGCGGCTGGTCGTCGCAGTCCTCATAGCCTTGGCCCGCCTGCAAAATGGCGCGGTACACCGCGTCCTGCGGGTCCTTGAAGTGCACGTCGCCGGTGGCCACCACGGGCTTGCCCAGCTTTTCGCCCAGCGCCACGATGCGGCGGTTGAAGTCCCTAAGCTGCGCCTCGTCCCT
>Ga0351881_1104_pt1 | contig 20783 bp, 14 predicted proteins | sample BONcelFGM3001E15_FD_206769 | JGI IMG/M metagenome (GOLD analysis project Ga0351881, IMG submission 206769) | Enriched cells from coal bed in the Powder River Basin, Montana, United States - BONCAT cells FGM rep3 HSBNCT.FGM.300.1.E15 ...
TCGCGCCGAGGATGAGGAAATGCTAAGGCAATGGCAAGGAAAAGGAAAAGAGTCTCCGACGGCTCAAGGGAAACTTTGAAAAGTTTCCCTTGAGAATCCCTTCAAACTTTTTGGCGGGCAAATACCCGACCAAAAAGCGGGTCGGGTATTTGCCTCAATTATGTTGGGAAAGGACAAGCAAATTATGGGAGTTGTGGGAAAGGCTAAGGCAAGGGCCTCAATTATGGGGGGAGGTTTGAAACGATATGGACAGGATGAACCGGATAAGGACGCGGGCTGCCGCGCCGAAAAAATATTCTCCGCGCTTCTGCGTCTCCGCGGTTTCCTTTTTTGTTTCATGCTTTTTGGCGGCCCATTCATAAAACAGTCTTTCCTCTGTGGCCTCCGCGCGCCTTTGCGTTCCTCTGCGTTAATCCTTTGTTTTCCTTTTCCACAGATTGCACGAATACGGCTCAGAGGACAACAGGGAAAGCAAGTCACGATATGCCTATAAATGATATTTTGAAATGCGATTCTCATGGAAATTCCCCAGAAAGCATTGGAGAGGCAATCGCCCGATACGCATTATATCGGGCGATTGCCCGCCGGAAAGTTTTGGGAAGATTCTTAAGAAACCCTTTAACAAAAGGGTTTCTTAAGCCGTCGGAGACTCTTAAGCCGTTGGAGACTTTCTTTACATCTTCACTATGGCATGTGTACGGGATGCGGGGGATCGATGTACAGGCGGTGCCACAGTTCCAGCATGACCAGGGCCCAGATTTGCTGGCCGCGTTCAAACCGGCCCTGCACATGGCCGTTAAAATACGTCTCCAGAGCGGCTTTGTCGAAGTACCCGCGCTCCAGGGCTTTTGCATCGAACAGGATTTCGCGTGCGTAGTCCTTCAAAGACGTGCGGAACCACAGTCCCACGGGCACGCCGAAACCCATTTTTTCGCGGTTGAGGATTTCCTGGGGCAGGTGCGGGACCATGAGTTGTTTGAGAATGTATTTGGAGGAAAAACCCTTGAGTTTGAGGGCAGGGGGGATATGCGCCACGAACTCGGCGAACACATGGTCCAGCAGGGGCGGGCGGCTTTCCAGGGAATGCGCCATGGTGGCCACATCCACCTTGACCAGCAAATCATCCGGCAGGTACGAATGCATATCCACATCCATGGTGCGTTCCACGATATCCGCACCTGTGCTGCGCGCGAACAGATCATCGATCATGGCCGCGGAATCCGCGCCTGCTGCGCTGTGCGCCATGGCGTCCCCGTAGAGCGCCAGCTTGTCGGCCTCGCCCATGAGCCCGGCCCAGAGCAGATAACCCTGTCCGGGCCGCTCCAGCACGCCGCGGCAGAAGCGCTTGATCTGCACCACGCGGTTTTTGTTCTGGGCGGATTCACCGAACATATCCAGAAACCGCAGCAGGGACTTGAACAAAGCCGCGGGCGCGCGCCGGGCCGATGTGGCGAGCCGGTTGGCCAGGTAACGCTGGTAGCCCGCAAAATTCTCGTCCCCGCCGTCCCCGTTCAGAGTCACCGTCACGTGCTCGCGCGTCATTTTGGCAAGGTAATAGGTGGGCAGGGCCGAGGCATCGGCATAGGGCTCGCCGTAGAGCCACGCCAGGCGCGGCAGCACATCAATCATATCCGGGCGCACCGTGAACTCGGTATGATCCGTGCCGAAGCGCTCGGACACCATGCGCGCGAAATTAAGCTCATTAAAGGATTCTTCCTCGAACCCGATGGAAAATGTGCGCACGGGCCTGTCCGAGGCGCGCGCCATCATGGCCACCACGGCGCTGGAATCAATGCCGCCGCTGAGGAACGCGCCCAGGGGCACGTCCGACACCATGTGGGTGCGCACCGCGTCCAGGAGCTGCTCCTCGAGCATGGGAAGAAGGTCCTGCTCGCGGCACTTTTCGGGCGCGAGTTTGTGGGAAAAATCCATGTCCCAGTAGCGATGCACCTGGACATGGCCCGTGGCATCAAGTTCGAGCACGTGGCCCGGAGGCAGCTTGTTGATACCCTGGAACGCGGTAAACGGGGAGGGTACATAGGCCAGGGACAGGTAGTGGTGGATGGCGGCGCGGTCCGGGGCGCGCGGCACCGCGGGGTCCTGCACAATGGCCTTGATCTCGGAAGCGAAAGTAAAAGCGACCGCGCTTTTGTGCCAGTAAAAAGGCTTTTGGCCGAACCTGTCGCGAGCGGCCGTGAGCAGGCCTTTGTTCATATCCCAGATGGCGAAAGCGAACATGCCGCGCAAGCGTTTGACACAGTCCGCGCCTTCTTCCTCATACAAATGAATGATGGTTTCGGTATCGGATTTGGAGCGGAACACATGGCCTTTGGCAATCAATTCAGTGCGCAGTTCCGGGAAATTGTAGACCTCGCCGTTATAGGAGATCCACAAGGATTCGTCCTCATTGCACATGGGCTGGCGGCCATCCGGGGACAGGTCGATAATGGACAGGCGGCGGTGGCCCAGGCCCGCGGGGCCCTTGCGCCACACAGCGCCGTCGTCCGGGCCCCTGTGGTGCAGAACCTTGCACATGGCTTCCAGGAGTTGTTCCTGCACCTGCCCGTTGTCCAGGCGGATCTGACCGCAAATTCCGCACATGCCCTTGCCCTATGCCTTCCCGAAACGTTCGTCAAATATGCTGCGGTACATGGACTCCATCTGGTTCAGAATCTGCGATTCGTCCAGGATATGCCGCGCGTTTTCAAATCCGGCGCAACCCATTTCCGCGGCTTTTTCCGGGTCATCAAGAATGCTGATAAGCGCCTGCGCCAGGCCCGGGACATCCTTGAGCGGGCGCACGAAACCGCTCACGCCGTCCTGGATGAAATCGCGCACGCCGGACACATCCGTGGCCACGGCGGCCTTGCGCGCAAGGCGCGAAAAAATTACAACCCGGGGGTTTGTTTCGTGCACACTTGTGAGCAGAAAAGCATCTGCGCCCGCGTAGTATTGAGGCAACTGGAAGTAATCCACCCAGCCCGCGAACAGGATGTTTTGATGTACGCCCGCGGCCTGGGCCATGGCGCGGTACTCGGCGTCGCGTTTGCCGCTGCCCACCACCACGAAGCGCACATGCGGGCGCTGCGCGGCAACGTGTTTGACCACGCCGAACAGGGTTTCAAAATCCTTCTGGGGTTCGAATCGGCCCACGAACAAAATATACTGGTTGAATGGTTCAACCAGCAGATTTTTACGCATATCCGAGCCATCACAATCCATGAAAGCGGCGGCATCATTGACGATAAACTGAATGTTCCACACGCGTTTGCGGGGCAGGCCCAGGCGCACCATTTTTTCGGTTTCGGACACACTGTCCACACGCACGGCGCCTGCGCGGCGCAGCACATATTTGCCCACGGGGTTCATGAGCCGGTTCACGGGTTCCTCGGCCAGCCAGCGCTTGTTGTCGATGGCGTCATTCACATTATGCACACACAGGGGCAGGTTGAATCGGCGCGAAAGAAGCAGGCCGGCAACGCCCGTTCCAAAAGGCTCCTGGGCCGCGATGATATTGGCGCCCTGTTCGCGCACGGCCTGTGCGCCAAGGCGCATGGCGTCGCGCATGAACGCCCACCGGTTGGCGGAACAAGAGGGTATGATGCGGATTTTTTCAGTAAGGTCGAAAGGTTTGTATTTGGGATCATCGGGTGTTTTGATAACATATATCATTTTCTCAAAGAAGCGCGAGTAAGCGATTTGGTGAAGTTGCGGGTCATTGGGGCCCTGGTCCGCAGGCTGGTCCGCCATGGGTGTGGACAGACTGAGGTTGAGCAGGCGCATCGGTGTCATGCAGTCGTTTTTCTCACAATACGGCGCGTGGTGTGCGCGCGTAACGCAAAGGGAACCCGTGCGGCGCGCGGCTTGCATTATAGTGGGTCCGGTGTGGAAATTCAAACGGTGAGAATGGATTTAAGGGGCAAAGAAAAAACCTCCGGAGAGGAACCCTCTCCGGAGGCTGTGAATCTCTTCGTATCCCGTGAAGGATTAGAAGTTGATGAGCAGTTCGCCGCGCACGCGGTTGAAGATGACGGGGTCGGAGCCCTGCTGCATGTATTCGATCTTGAAATCGGAAACTTTGTTGATGGGCTTTGTCACAGAGACTTTGCCGAAGCCGGGATAGGCTTTGCCTTCGGGATCCACGCCGCCGCCGCCCCAGGTTGCGGGGTACGCGCCACCGGCGAAATCGCCGAATACGCCCATGGCTGCCAGTTCCACATCGCCGAACACGATGTAGCTGGCTTCCACGCCCAGGCCTTTGAAGCCGGCCGGGAAGATGACGTTGCTGTCTTCACGGTTGTAGCAGGGAGCAGAGCTAACGCCGGCAGCGTTGAGTTTGCCGGGGTTGACGTCCAGGCCGAGATTGACGGGGCATGCCGCATCATATTCGGCTTGCGGGGCGATGTCCACGCCTGTGAAGACGGGGATTGCCGGGATGTCAGCGTAGCTGACGGTGACGCCGACTTTCTTTGTTTCGTACACATCGAGACCGATGATGTAGCTGGAATCATCGTTGTTTGTGAAATTGTTGGCTCCGCCTGTGCTGGCGCCATTGATGTCGTCGGTGATTGTGAAGTATTCACCGCGGACACGTTTGAGGAACGGGGTGTTCTTGAGCAGGTTCGCTTCCACGTCCACGCCCCAACCCTTTTCTTTATCCCAGCCGCTGGCCAGGTAGTTGACGCCGATCTTAACGGGGGCCAGGTCCAGAGCCACACGGAAAGCGGCATACGGGTCGTTCCGGGCGGTACCCAGGCCGGAGGCGTTGCCCACGATCTGAGCCATGCCTGCGAAAGCGTTGATTTCCACGACATCCTTGCCCACGTCCAGGCGCATGCCCAGTGTGGAGTCCACGCCGCGGTTGTCTACCAGTGCGCCGTAGTAACCGAAGGTCAGGGGCTGGTAGCCGCTGGTGACTTTCAGGAGATCGAGTTCGCGAACGTCTTCGGAGAAGTTGAGGGAAACCCAAGCGTCTTCGATGGTCAGTTCAGAGCCGGTTCCGCCCTGTACGCCGCTGGTCAGAGCCTGGTTGGAGATAATGCGGGACAGGGTGACCTGCCAGTCCGTGCTGTTTTCTTTGTTGGCGTCCTTCAACTGGACGGCCGGGTACATTTCATAGCCGGAATCCAGTGTGACTGCGCCACCACCGGGAATTGCGCCGGCGGCATTGCCGATGCCGTGAACGACATTGAGCAGGTAGCCGAGGCGGGCTGCATCCAGGTCGCTGTTGGGAACGTCAACGCGCTGGCGAACCCAGCCGTCGATTTCCACATTGGCCAGGGGCAGGTTATCGATGCGCTTGTTCAGCTTGTCGATGCCTTCTTTGTTGGCCTGTACGTCCTTCTTGATTGTGGCCAGTTCGTCTTTGAACTCGGCGGCCAGTTTGTCGAGAAGGGCCTGTACTTTTTTCATGTCAGCGCCTTCGGGTCCACCCTTGCATTCGCCAGTCTTTTCGTTGCAGTAGTTGGCTTCGATATAATCCATCATACGCACAACGATCATGGCGTATTCGTAGCGGGTCATGGGGCGTTCACCGCGATAGGTGCCGTCCGGATATCCCACGACGAGTCCTTCGTCCACGAGCATCTGGACAGCGTCCGCGGCCCAGTGGCCTTCGGGAACGTCCACAAGCTGCGCGGCCTTGGCCAGAGAACAGGCGCCAAGGGCGAGTGTGAATACTGCGAGATAAACTAATTTCTTCATGTACAACCTCCCTGGAAATACATTCTGGTTTTCGGAATCCCGGGAGGCCTGTGTCTGTGGGAAGTTTCCACGTTTCCTTACCACTTGCAGGCCGTTAAGGGCTTTCCGTCGGGGTCCGTGGTGTCCATGTGGTAATGCATTCCAGAGAGTTCACCTCCTTTCAGCGCTATTACCACACTTTAGGACGCAAAGATACGTCCCCGAATTTGTATACTTTCACTTTGATCGAACAGGCTTTTGACAACCGTGATTTAGCCGATTATCCTGTAATTCCGATCCAATTGATTATTGGATTTGATTAATACCCTGTTCCAACTTATTTGATAACATATCACAGTTTTTCGGCATTTATCAACTGATCGAAAAAAAAACACCCGGTTTGTGCTGAAAATCACAAATATGGAAATTTTAATATTATTTTAATTTTTAATCTAATATGTATAATTACTATACATATATATATAAATATCATCAAAGTTATATATATAATTCATTGAGATCGCACTGTGTGCCTGTTTTGCTTTGTTGATTGAAATTTTCGTGGTTATATGGGCGAAAACAGGATTCAGATACCCTGGAGCAGTGTGCTGACACGTTGCGCATGCAGGTTGCCTGCTGCTTTCAGGGCGAAAACGCCGCCGTCGCGCAGGATGGAATCGCGCGCCAGCCCGGAAATTTCCTGGGCGAAATCCGCGTCCTGCACCCGGGACAGCATGCTGGTTTTGTAAAGAATTTCATTCTGGCGCGAGCCGATTTCCCTTTCCATGGCATTGATATGCTGGCCCACATCCGCGAGTTTTGCGGACAGTGTGTTGATGGCATCATTGAACACGCGGATGGGATCGTTTTCCCTGGTGATGGAAATGCTGTCAATGCGCGGGGAGCCGCTCTGTGTGTAGGAATAGGGGCTGGGATTAAAGGCTGCGGCCGAGCCTGTAACCTGCGTGGTCATGCGGATGTAGTTGCCGGTGGCGCTCGTGGTGAAGGCCGCGCCGCCGCCGTAGTTGAGGATGGTCGCCCACCCGCCGATGCCGTCCGTGCTTTCCTCGATCATGACCTGCACCGGGTCGGCTGCGCCGTTGGCCACGCCCTGCACAAAACCGTTGGTGTCGCTGGTGAAGGCAACGGGGTTTGTTTGAAATGAGCCGGGGGACTGGAATTCACCCAGGCGCCGCTCGAAGTGGAAACTGCCCACACCCGAGCCCACGTCGTCGCCCACCAGGGTGCTGCCCCAGTACACATCCACGGGCCAGTAGTTGGCGGATTCGTAGGGCGCTGGCAGCCCGCCGTTTACGCCGCGCACTTCGAAGTCCATGACCACGCGCACATCCGGGTCCGCCACCATGTTGAAAGTAAGCCCGTCTGTAGCGCCAGCCGTGTGGTGGTTGAAATCCATGCTGGTGTAGGCGCCCACGGGGCCGTTCAGCACCTTGGAGTCGCTCCACGCGCCGGCCCCGCCCTCATAGCTGATTTCCGTGACGCTGCTGATACCCACGGTGTTTCCCTCGCCGTCGATGAACCGGATGTTGCCGATATAGGCGAGGCCCGTGTCCGCGCCGGCCGGGTCATTGCCGTAGGTGTTGAGGTTGACCGTGATGTTGTAGGTGCCGTCGGACAGGGCGTTGGCCTGGTAGTCGAACACCACCCAGGGGTTGTTGGCCGCGCCGCCCACGGGACCGTTGTTGCTGATGGGCGATTCGAGCTGCACGTAGCCCGGGTCGCTGAGATAGTCGATATTCACGAGGTTGACGATGCCGCCCTGCCACTCGGACGCTGTGTCGAGCTGCAGCACCGTGGACAGGTTGCTGAGCACGCTGATGCCATTCGCGCCAAGGGCGGTGCTGCGCGCGTCCATGGCGGATATGGAGTATTCGTCATAAAGCCCTGTGTCCGGCCCTATATGCGCGATGATGGGTTTTGATTTCTGGATGTCGACGCTGTGCAGCGCCGGGGACCCGAAGGTCATGCCCGCGCTCGTGAAATCCGCGACCACGCGCAGGTAGCGCTGGGTGTAGTCGAATGCTTCGCCGTTGCTGATAAGGGGCAGATCGGACCAGCCGCCCGCGCCCGTGGCGCTTTCCTGCAGCTTGAGGGTCAGGGACGTGCCGCCCGGCGCGTCCGCGTCCCAGGTGAACGAGGCCGTGCCCCCGGCCGAGTCCATGTCGATAGTGCCGCTCGTGTACTGCCCGGCCGGGTTGATGGTGGTGAAATAATCGGAATAGGACCACGCGGGCAGCTTGCTGTACAGCGGGTTGTTTCCATAGTACAGGGTGTTGTAGGCCCCGCTGCCCAGGGAATAGGTCCAGCCCGAATCCGTGGGCGCGGTGATGTCCATCCACACGGTTTTAATGCCAGGTCCCGGGCCCGTGGCCTGGCTGAATGTGGCGGTGTTGCCGGCCGTGCCCACGCCGCTTACGGCCCCGAAAACCACGCCCGGGTCAAAGGCGATGGACCCGTTGTAGGTGGTGTTTGCCGTGGCATTGAATTCAATGGAAACGCGCGCCGACGTGGTGCCGTCCAGGTTGTCCACCACATTGGAGATATAGATGGTGTTGTAACTTTCCGCGCCGGATGCGGCCGTGTGGTGAACGCCGGAGTTGTCGGCCCATGGCACCATGGCGAGTTTCACATCCCCGGGTGACGTAATGGTGTCGATAGTTCCCGCGGGTGCGTAGGCGGCGCCGTTTTCCCATTCCGCCAGGGTGGTGAGGGTTTTCGTGTCCCCGATGCCACCGGTGAGCAGTTCGAAACCATTGAACGTGGTGAGGGCTGTTAAGCTGTCGATGCTTTCAAGAATGCCGTCAATTTCAGCCTGCATGGCCTGCAGGTCCTGGGTGGAATTCACGGCATAGTTGGCGGCATGCACGGCGATATCGCGTCCGCGGTGCAGCAGGTCCATAATCTCCAGCATGCCGCCCTCGGCTGTTCTGAGCATGCTGAGGGCGAGCTGGCCGTTGAAAATGCCGGCTTGCTGGCGTCCGATATTGGCTTTGAAATTGTTCGCCATACCAAGGCCGCTGGGGTCGTCGGCAGCGCTGTTGATGCGCAGCCCCGTGCTGAGCCGCTCCATGGCCCGGGACATGGCGTTGCCCCTGCGTTTGAGCAGGGTCATGGCATTGAGTTGTGAGACCAGCGGTTCGATCTGCACAGTGACTGATTCCCTTTGCGTGTGTTCTGCACGCGAGGCTGTGTAAAAAAATCATACAGGCCACGCAGCGCAGTTGCCAAAAAATGACAATCACAAATTTGTACCGGGGATACCAGTCAATGATACAAGGAGGAGTTATCGATGTCCCTGCTGCCGCCGGCTAAGCGGCAGTGTGCGCCGGATTCGTACGGGTCCGGGCCTGGCGGGACAAGCTTTCTTACACTTTTATGAAACCACACATGTGGATTTGTGTCAAGAAATTTAATGAAAATTCCCATTATTACAGATTTTTTTGTTAAGTCTGGCTTACCATGTTGCTTTGGCCAGCCGCTGGTTCACCAGCTCTGTTTTGGCCTTCAGGTGCTCGAGCATGGCTTCGCGGGTCACATCCATGCGATTGTCTGCTTTTTGAACAACGTACAGAATATCGCGCATGATGACTTCAATGTACCGGTATTCGGGGATGCACGGCTTGGGTACAGCGTATTCCAGTTCCTGGATGAACGCTTTTTTTATGGGATATTTTTCAAGGTACTCGGCGTATTTATCGCTGGAAAGAATGGATTTTCGCAGGGGCAGCATGCGCGCGGCGTTTGTGAGTTCAAAGAACATGGGCGCGCTGGCGATGTACTCGATAAACCGCCAGGCCGCGGCGCGCTCATCGGGCGTGGCCGCGGCGGAAATGGCCATGGCCACGGCGCCGTCCGAGTCGCCATAAGAATTGGCGCGGCGCGCGCCCGCGGGCAGGGGGGTGGTGATATGGTTGATGTGCTTATACCGGCCGTGGGCGTTGGTGCACACACTGATTTTCATGCCCATGTCGCCCTTTTCAAAATCCGTGTGCGGCGGGGAATTCGCGCTCAGGCGGCGGTACGTGTCCAGGGCCTCCAGGCCCGCGTCCGAGTCGAACAGCACGCGCTTATTCGCAACATCCACGAGGTCCAGGCCCGCGGACAGAATCTGCAGGGGGAACTGGAACGAGCACTGGGAATAGCCGAACACATCGGGCGCGCCGTCTCCGTTTGTATCCCGGGTCATGGCGCGCGCCATGGAGATGGCGTCTTCCCAATTGTCGGGCGTGACGCTGAGCCCGGCCGCGCCAAACAGATCCATGTTGCAGAACAGCGCATAAGTGTCCGCGATAATGGGGATGCCCCACAGGCTGCCGCGATACGTGGTGGAGTCCAGCACGCATCCGTAGCGGCTTGTGTGGAAATCATCGCGGGGCAGGTCCGTGGATTTATCAATGAACTCATCGAGCGGGATAATGGTCCCCGCGTCCGCGAGCTGTGCCAGGGCCGGGCCGCGGCCCATGAAAATCTGGCACGGTTCGCCCTGAGTGTACCACGCCGGGGCCTCGTGGCAGTGTTCCACCTCATAGCCCCACCCGTGGTTGCTGTCCACAAACGACGACGCCACGCGCACATCCTTGTTTTTCGCGTTATAGCGTTTCAAATAGCCGTCCATAATAAAGTCCGGAATCAGGTCCTGGCGCACGCGCAGATTGAGTTTGGATTTGGCCTGGGGCGCGGCCCAGGCGCTTGCGCCCGAAACCGCCAGCGCAGCCCCGGCCCCGGCCAGTGCGCTTGTTTTCAGAAATTCACGCCGCGTTTGGTTTTCACCCTGTTTCATCTCGAATAACCCTTTCATGCTTGTGCGTATTAGCTGTTCCTATAACAGTTTACATTATTTGAAAGTGTTCGGCGAATGGGGTGAGCTTTTTGTGAAAGGGATTTGCACAAATTATTAAGACATACGATTTTCATGTCCGTGAAAAGCAAGATATCCGTCTTGAAATGCAGGGCGCGGTCGCCGAACCGCGCCGGGTTTGTGACCATGATGGAACGACTCTGCTGGCGCAGATTGATGGTGCTGGTGCGCAAGATTATTTAGGCAGATCTGTAGCTTCTGCGGGCGATATTGATGGAGACGGCAGAGATGAATTCATTATCAGCGAATACAGTGCCTCACCCGGTGATCACACTCTCGCAGGCAGCGTTTATATTTACAAATATAGTCAATGAGCGTTTGTATTACTTCTCATTAATTATTAACTGCACCCAGATGGCATAAGACCGTATTTGGCGAAGATCTATAGATCTCTGCCCAGATCTCTGGCGGACAAGGATGTTGCGGAGGCTGGGCAGGAATTGATAAGACGGTTGATTTGAGATTCAAGATTTTATGTATGGCTCTGAAATAAATTGAATAAATGAATCACCAAGGCTTGTAACGTGAGAAAACATTAAAATGCCGTATGGTGTATATCTCTCTGGTTGACAGTCTGTTAAGCCGCTCGAATCCAAGTCGTTAATTATCTGCTGAATAACAGGTTCTTTATCCTTCAATCCTGGGAAAATGCAAGTAAACAATGAGATTGTATTCTTTGAAGATTCAAGAAATTCTTTTTCTTGTGTTTTTTTGATTTCTTCTTCATATGTTTGTGGATTCTTAAGGAACAAAAGTAACTTAAAATGCCAAGTGGTCATTTTGTCGATGGTATGTATAAACATATGTTGAATATCGTCATCGATGTCATTTGGAAGAGTAGAGTTTATAACAACATTTCTCAGTGCTTCGATTTTATCCTTTGAATGATTGGCTACTGCAATTCTTGAAGCGTTGATAAATATTGTCGTAAAATTCTCATCTTCAGCAAGTCTCTGAGCGTCAAAACCTTCAACCTTTTCTTCAAGCTCTTTGATTCGGTCATAAATTGAAACAAAAAACTCGTCACGTCTTTGCTCAATCGGTGGTGCAACGATTAATTGGAAAAACTCTGCTGCACCTGGGCAAAACGATAAAAAAGCTTTTGTGTATGTATGAACTGTGTCTTTTCCTGATTTTTTTTGGATACTGCAAATCATTCTCTTTTTTTGTCATAACTTCAATTCTTCTCCGTCACTGATTCGCCTCTTTAACCATTCTACCACATCTCGCCGCTACCTGGTTACCCCGTCCGCTTGCGGCGGGGCAGTTCATTGTTTGATGGAGGTTTGGCATAACTCTGTATTGCGTCGGTATCCACGCCGGGTTGGGAAACATCATTAAGAAAAGAGGCGCGCCGGGCCGGGATTTAACCATGTGTGTAATGGGCCTTACAGGAAAAATGAAGTCCGCGGGAAGCGCCTCTTGCCCCGTGGCCGCAGCGTGTCATGACAGGCGGCGGATGGTTGCCAGATAGTGTTCGGATCGGGCCAGGTAGAACGACAGGGCCTGCGCGAACGTTTTGCCGATCAAACCGTCGATGAACAGGCGGCTGATTTCTTTTTGCCTGTGGAGCACAATGTGGGAGCGTTTGAAGATCTCCTGTTCGTCGGGGGACATGTCGCGCAGCACCGCGAGCAGGGCGGTGCGGGACCGGGGCTGGTACATCCAGAAATACATCAGGTCCAGCGCGTTGATGATCATGATTTGCTCAATGTCGCCTGCTTCGTTGCGCACCGAACTGAAAAATTTCTTGGGTGATTCGAGCTTTTCCAGTACGTCCGTTTCCGGGAAAAGAAGCTCCAGTCGTGAGAACGTGTTGAACATCTGGCGGATTTTGGCTTTGTAATCGGACAGGCGCTGTTTCACGTTAACCCTGCGGTCTGCGGCGCCTTCGATGATGCCGGCCACGCAGTCGCTTGCGAACTTGGAGATGATGGCCGCCCATTTCTGGAGCATTCCATTCACATCGGCTACATGCAGCAAGCCCAGGAAGCCGCCGAACAGGCCGTTCAATACAATGGCCAGGGGGATGGCCAGGATGCTGCGGAAGAAGTTGCCGACGATGGCGCTGCGCGGAAGGCCGCGGATGGTGTTGTGCGTGGAAATGTACAGGCCGTTGACCAGGCCCATGATGGAGTACAGGGCCACAGGGTTGGTGGCTGTGGTGATGCCCATGCCCCGGTCCAGAAGCAGGGTTTTGACCAGGTAATCAAGCAGGGGTACGGAAAATCCTGTATAGAATAAAGAGTCGGCCACCCGTTCCCATCGCACATAATCATTCCATTTGAGCAGGGAATACTGGTGGAACCCGCGGCCGGCCAGCACGGATTGAATAATGTTGCGCACGCCTGTGATGCCGAACCAGATAAATGCGCCGAAATAAGCCAGGAGCCACCAGTCTTTGGTCAGAGCGAATGTGATGAAAGCGGGCACAAAGCCGATGAGCACCTTGAGTTCGTTTTTGAGCCCTTTGTTGAGGTGGGCCCATGAAGGCCGGCGGGGTTTGATTGGCTGGCCGGGATCCGGAGCCGCGGCGCTTTCCGCGCTCTCCCGCCTGCCGCCCAGGGTCACAATATTCCCCTGATCCTTGTCGAAAGTGGGGTCATAGTCCCGGCGCCAATCCACCCGGGGCTCCATGGCCAACCCGGACAGGCCGGGGATCCGGCTGAGCAGGGCGGCGGCCACACCGGGGTTGGGCCGGGGCGTCCACGTGACACGGCGGTACGCCGCGATGCTCACGGGGATGGTTTCATAAAAGGAATTTACGGGATTGCGGATTTCACGTTGCGCGCGCGGGGGCAGGGTGTGGGTGATGGCGAATCCCATGCCGTATGAATTTTCCGAACGCCCGGCCGAGTCGGAGCCGATGCGGGATTTCAGGGTGGCGTTGCGGTACAGATCCTTGAGTGTCTCCATGTCCCGGAGCAAACTGCGGATCCGTTCTACGCGCTCGGACGGAGTCGATGCCGCTTCCAATTCCTGAATCAGGCCCTGGATGAAACTTTTGAGACTGACGACATTGCCTTTGTTAAGGATGTGCCGCAACTCATTGATCTTAACGCTGTGCAAGGTTTGGCCCGAGGCCAGGTCTTTGAGGTTATAAATCTCCAGGCCGGTAATGGCGCCGCGGCAATCGTAGAGCAGTTCCAGGGTGTCCGCAGTGTCCAGTCCGCTGAGGTTGAGGATAAAGCGGCTGCGGCAGGGCAGGCGGCTTAAGCGTTCGATAAGCTGGGCCGGGGTTAGAGACAGCAGGGGCGGAGCGTCCGGGTGCGGCGTTTTGGGGTCATTCAGTTCGGGGTTGCTCTCGGGGCTCAGGCATCGGCGGACCAGTTCTTTTTGCGTGAAGTTTGTAAGGAAGGACAGGCCGGATCCGAATTCGTCTCCGGCCGCTGTCAGGCTCATATGCAGGAACTCGGCCAGGTGCAGGGTCGAGGCCTGCCCCGTGCCCACAAAAGCCTCAAACGCATACATGTCCGCGGCCGGGGGGGCGAAACCCAGGTCTGCGGCCAGGTCATGCCTGTGTACGGTGTTGTAACGTTCAAGCAACTGCAGCACATAGGCTTCCTGTCGCCGGGACACGTCGCGGCCCAGGGCCATGACATCCTGCACCGCGTCTTCGGACAGAAAGTTGAGAAATTCGTTTCCGGAACTGATGTCGCGCGGTGTCCAGATAATCTGTGCGAAGCGGCCGTGGAAACGGGCTGAAAACTCCACGCCGATGCGCACACTGATTTTCATAATGTCCGCAGCCTCAAGCAATTCGGATGCGGCTTCGGGTGTGATGTGGTTGTAGTGGATGACGGTGAGTTTCCGGATGCCCTTGATCCAGGCGTCCATGATCAGGTGGGATGGGGTTTTGCGGCCCTTGGTGTTGGCGTCATGCACATGGTGGTCAAAAGTGACCTGGTTCCATTCTTCGGGCATTTCCAGCAGGTGATAGCGGCGGAGCAGGGCGCGGATCACCGAGGGTTTGCCCGTGGTGGCGGATCGGAAATCGTGGGCCAGTTCAAGCTGGCGGCGCTTCTGGCCCTGGGTGCGCAGCAGATCCTTCATCACCTGCACGAGCACGCGCGCAGCGTTAACCCGCAGGGCGCCCTGGGTGCCGTTGAGCACCTCGTCGCGCAGGGAGCGCAGGGCGTTGAGCCTTTCCTCGGGTGTTCCCGCATCCATGTTTTCGAGAAGGTTGCCCGCCGCATATGCAATGCGCAGATCCTGGGACGCGGCCATCTCCTTGATGCCGCGCGGGTGCAGATATGGGTTTAAGAGCTTTTTGAGGCTCTTGTGGGACTTGTCCTGGTCAAGAACGTCATTGACGATCTTGAGCAGGTGGTAGTCCTGTGCATCGAAGAATATCATCGCCGCCCGCGCCTTTCCTGCTGTGGAACAATCCCGCACGGCATTCTCTGGTATATTGCGGGTGTTGCTCCGGTTACGTCTGTGGGTCTGTCAGATCTCAATCACTTTGAATGCGTGTTTGATTCCACGCAAACCTCATATATTGTAACCGCTTCTTATCTTCAAGTGAATGGCATCGGGCATTGGTTTGAGGATGTGTGCGCCCCGGGGAGCCAATTCCATCTTTTGTGGTTCCTCCGGATACAGGGTATGGCCTTGGTTTTAACAAATAGAAAAGAACCGGCAACACGTTGCGTGTTTGCCGGTTCTTGGGTTTTCAAAATCTGAAAAGCCGAAGTGCGTGAAAATTACGCCTTGGTGATGACGAACTCGCCGTAGTCGTCGCCGCACTCAATGCCTTTTGTCTGTTCGCACTGGAATGTGCGCATGGCTGTTTTGCCGGTGACATCGTAATCGCCGCCATAAGCCAGGTCCATGAATGCGGCGCTCACGCCGCGGATCATGTATGCGCTCATTTTGTCGGACGAGCCGTAGGTGACCACATCGGATTCATAATAGTCGTATGCGCGGATAACCATGCGCTCGCCGGGCACGAGTTCCGTGACTTCTGCTTTGGCCCAGCCCCAGGCTGTGAATACGGCGAAAGCGCCGTGCAGGATGTCTTCGGGCGCGTTCTCTATCATGGGTTCCACAACGGCTTTCCATTCCTCGGATGTGATGATGCCGTAGCCGGTGTGGTAGCCGCATTCGTGAGCCGCATTCACCAGGAGATATTCGGCGGCTTCCTTTAATTCCGCACTCACCTGGCGTGTGAGGCGTTCTGCGAAAGCGTTCCAGAACGCAGCGGGGAGTTGCTGGACAAAAACACCAAACGCGGGGACCAGGCCTTCTTCGTTCCCCACGATTTCTATCTGAGACATTGCTTCAATAATGCGTTTGCGATCAATAGCCATGTGTGATTTCCCGCCTTTCCTCAATTTGCCACAACGCTGAACAGGGATTGTTCTGCGCCGCTGACGATGCTCTGGGTTTCTTTGACATGGAAACTTCGCGTGGATTTGCCGAACACCGCGGCGAACATGCCTGCAATATATCCGCAACCGATGAAATTCACGGGTTTGTCGCGCTGGCCCCATTTCTTGACCCAGCCCAGGTCCACGTGGCTTTGTTCCAGAACCACGGCTCCGGACTCGGGACCGGCGCAGGTGACTTTCATCTTGCCAAGGCCTGTGGCGGCGAAATACTGTTCAGCGATGGAGATGCGATCCGCAACGTCGCAGATGGCGTATTCCTCATAGTAGTCGGCCAGCACCGCGCTGAAGGTATCCTCGGTCACTTCGGCCAGAAGTTTTTTCCCGTCGAGCATGCCGCAGTCATCGGCAAGCTGGGAGTACAGGGATGCATAGTGGTGGCAGTGCAGCACGGACACGCGCCCGTTCAGGGTGTGCCGGCATGTTTTGCTGTCGAATTTGTGTTCCAGTTGAATTTCTGTTTTCTTAAAGACGGCCATGAATGGTCTCCTTTCATTGTGCGTACATAGGATCACACATTGGGATCCTTGCCTGTCGCCTCTTTAATAACTTCCTTGGCTTTGGCGATAAGCTCGGGGGTATCGGGCGTTGAAGCGGCGTTCGCCGAAGGCACTCCGGTCTTCATCGCTATCCGCATCTGAACGGGAAGGCCGCCATTGGCCTTCGCGAAATCATATAACTTCTGAAGCTTTTCACCCATTTCTGCTTTCCTCCTTTCATACTTTTGTATTTTGATTCATCTCAAATTTTTCTGATGGCAATGGTTCCTGTGCGCCGCGGGCGCCGAACCGGGTTTCAAATCCGGACCGAATCTGCTCCCGGTCTTTGCGCGGGAAAATCGCCCGGCACGCGGAATCTCCCTGTACGCCCTTGATTTGAAATCCTGCGGCCGTGTGCACACGGAAGAATGGCCGTGGAAAGTCGGGGAAATAGTCCAGATTCCCCAGGGATTTCAAATCTTGAATCGCTTCCTGTGTCCAGGGCGTGTCAAAGCTGTACATGTAAACCGCGCTTCCATCGAAGCAATCTTCGATTTTTTCACTTCCTACGATGCGCATGATGCAAGCTGCTCCACCGCGGCTATGGCCGCATCCACGTGTTCCATAGTGTTGAATCCCGATACACTGAGCCGCACTGTGCCCCGGGGGGCGCTGCCCACGGCGCCGTGAATCAGCGGCGCACAATGCAGTCCTGTGCGGCACGCAATACCGTGGCTTTCGGATAATACGAATCCCGCCTCTTCCACGGACCAGCCTTGAATGCTGAATGACACTATTCCCGGGAATTGCGAAGTCTGGTCAGGGGCGGAGAAAATGCGGACTCCAGGAATGTGCGACAGCCCCTGGTTCAGGCGTTGGCCCAGTGCGTGCTCGCGGGACATGAAGTCCGCACCGTATTGTTCCAGCCAGTGCAGAGCCGCGGCCAGGCCCGCAAATGCAGGCATGTTGGGTGTGCCGGCCTCCAGACGCAGGGGCATATCCTCGGGCTGGCGCCGCAAATCGCTGCGCACTCCAGTTCCCCCCACAATCACGGGTTCGAGATCCACACTCGGGGCCACATACAGCCCTCCGGTTCCGGCCGGGCCGCGCAGGCCTTTGTGGCCTGTAAACGCCACTATGTCTGCATTTAACTCCTCCGCATTCACCGGCATATGTCCCAGGGATTGCGAAGCATCAAGCAATGTCACAGCTCCCGCGGCCCTGGCCTGTGCGAAAAGAGGCTTCACATTTTGCACAGCTCCGGTGACATTGGACACGTGATTCAGAGCCACGAGCCGCGGCGCGCGGCTCAGAGCCGTTTCATAATCTTGAGAATCAATAAAGCCGCTGGAATCCAATCCCACGATATCCACGGCAATGCCGGCGCGGTCCTGGATATGCGCCAGGGGCCGGAGCATGGAGTTGTGTTCAAACACGGAGGTCACGGCCCGGTCTCCAGGATTCAGGGCAAGGCCGTGAATAGCGATATTCAGCGACAGCGTGGCGCCTGAAGTGAGAATGATTCGCTCCGGAGTCGAGACCCCGAGCAGGCTGGCAATGCGTGAGCGGCATTCGCCAAGCACGGCGGTATCACCGCCGGTTGCGCGGCCCGCAGAGGCAGGGGGCGCATTCAGGGCCGCGCACACCGCATCGGCCACGCCCGGCGCGCGGGGCCATGCCGTGGCCGCGTTGTTCATATAAATAAAATGATTTGAACTCTGCTCCTGGGCCATAGGCTTTGCCGCATCACGCATCAATGCATGTGGATTTATGGATCTCAAAAATCGAGAAAATCATCGTGTGTATTATGGGCTGCTGTTATGCGCGCCACTGCAGAAGAATCCTTCCGGGCGGGCAGTGCATTTTGTGCCGCGGAGTGGATGCGTGGTGCATTGAGCCCCCTCGGAGAACCTTGTGTGCGCGATGTTCCGGCCTTCTCCTCGTTGTTCGCACCCACAGCAGCGGCCAGTATGTCCACCACCTGGTACAGGGCGTCAAGCTGAGTATTGAGCTGCCGGGCCGAAGAGGCGGACTTGTCCGAAGCTTCTGCATTCATCTGAGTCAGCTTGTCCAACTGTGTCACGGCCACGCTGATTTCCTTGATACTGCGATCCTGTTCGCGGGATGCGCCTGAAATTTCCGTAACCAGGCTGCTGACCTTATTGGTGCTGTCCGCAACCTTTGAAAATTCATCGATAACCTGAAAAACCTTTTCCATGGCCTGCTCGATTTTGTGGTTGCTGTCGTCAATGAGATCCGAAGTGCTGCGGGCCGCTTCAGCGGCGCGCTGAGCCAAGTGCCGAACCTCCTGCGCCACCACAGCAAAGCCCTTTCCGGCATCCCCGGCGCGTGCAGCTTCCACGGCCGCGTTCAAAGCCAGAAGATTGGTCTGAAATGCAATGGCGTCGATACCCTTGACGATGCTTTTTGTATTCGCGCTCACTTCCTGGACCTGTCCGATGGCGATGGACATTTCCTCCATGTGTCCGGAACAGGAATCCGCAATGGACCGGGTGCCCTCGGCCAGACTACATGCGGAATCCGCATTGTCCGACGTCTGCCGGGTCATGGATGAGACCTGCTCCATGGCCGCTGCCATTTCCTCCAGGGCCGCGGCTTGTTCGGACGAATGCCCGGCCAGCGCGCTTGTGGTGTCTGAAAACCCAGAGGCGCTCATGGCTACATCCTGCATGTTGACCTGTATCGCCACTGTTGTCTGGTTTAAATCCCGTAATACTCCCCTCAGAATTAATACCGAGAGAATAATGCCCGCCACAACGCCCGCAGCACCGCACAACGCAAACAGCATGCGCAATCCCGTGGCGGTTTTCAAAATGGCCTGTGCATCCGGCTGTGTGTTGCTTAACCCGGCAATGATTCCATTGAAACCGATAATCCCGCAAGTTGCCATGATTGCCGCTAAAACAACAATGAAAAAGAGGCCCAGGGCAAGTCTGGTTGAATATTTGCTCGCTGACATGTGAAAATCCTTTCAAATATTTTTCAAATAGAATGATTTGCAGAGTGTGCGCCATTCGGATGTTTTGCATCCGATTTTTTGCATTATCGGTAAATCTGGTATCATTCCATTCTGGAATGCCGGGAATCGGATCCCCGCGCAACATCGAATATTGTAAAGCAAAATAATTGAGATAGACATATAAGGGATAAAAAAATACCACAAATCCTAACTGTTGCGATCACGGGAGACAATACAAAATTTATTCAACGCCAGCATTGCCTGGCCTCACGCAAGGGTATTCCTGCATTATACGACTGGGATGTTGCGGGGCGTCGGATGAGGGAGTGAATGTGGCGGTGGTGTAATTGTTAAACTCGGGCTTAGAGTTCAATCGTGATGTCAGAACGTAACGCACAATTCGCAGGTGCAGGCGGGCCGGGCTGTGCGCAATTTTAACATCATTTCTTTTTCAGAACTTCTCTTATCGCTTTGGTTAAGGAGTAGATGTCAAATGGTTTCTGGACGAATCCCTGGACGCCTTTTTGAAGCAGTTCTCCGGCCTGGCCGTTGATGCTGAAGCCCGAGGCGAGCAGCACCGCAATGCCGGGATTGTGCTTTTTCAGTTCATCATAGACTTCGCTTCCGGACAAGCCGGGCATGATCATATCCAGGAGCACAATGTCGATTTCACCGTTTTTGCTGTGGAAGATTTCAAGAGCCTTGGGCCCGCCCAGGGCCGGGATGGGCGTATAGCCGGCTTTTTTCAGCAGAGCGGCAGCGATGTCCAGAACTTCGGGTTCGTCGTCCACGATCAGCACGGTTTCGGTGCCCCGGTGGATAACGAATTCTTCGTGGCTTTTATCCGCTTCCTCAGCGGCTTCGGACAGGGGAAGGTAAATCCGGATGCAGGTGCCGCGGTTGATTTCACTGTATATATGGATGTGTCCCTTGTGGCTTTCCACGATACCATGAGTCACGGACAACCCCAGTCCTGTGCCTTTGCCCACGCCCTTGGTTGTGAAAAACGGTTCCATGACTTTTTGGCGCACTTTGTCACTCATACCCACGCCGGTGTCGGAGACCTGGAGCATGCAGAAGTCGCCTTTGCTCGTTTTTCCGCAATCCCGGCACACGGTTCCATCGAACGTGTGGCGGCGGCATTCCAAGGTCAGGACGCCGCCTTCGGGCATGGCGTCCCCGGCGTTCACGCAAACATTCAGCAGGGCCTGCTGAATCTGATTTTTATCGATATGCACCAGGCATTTGTCCTGGATGAAGGTTTTGATTTCTATGCTTCTGTCCAGTGTGCGCGTGAGCATTGTGACCAGTTCATCGATTACATTGTGCATCCAGATGTCCTGCACATTAATTTGTTCTTTACGCGAGAAGGTGAG
>Ga0351881_1106_pt1 | contig 20301 bp, 18 predicted proteins | sample BONcelFGM3001E15_FD_206769 | JGI IMG/M metagenome (GOLD analysis project Ga0351881, IMG submission 206769) | Enriched cells from coal bed in the Powder River Basin, Montana, United States - BONCAT cells FGM rep3 HSBNCT.FGM.300.1.E15 ...
CCCAGAGGCTGGCTTCATGCGGCATGCGGATCGTTGCGGTAAAGAGAACGCCGGACCAGGCTCTCAAAGATCGATTTGGCCTTGAATGGCTCAAAGGCATGGCGGCTCTGCCTGAATTGCTCAAAGAATCTGTTTGTGTATTCGTGGGCGTACCCCTGAGGCAGGAAACTCAGGGGCTGATCGGCGCCAGGGAAACGGCCCGCACTCTCTTTTTTGTCACTTTTTTCAGTATAACAATTCACAACCCGTGATGCGCTTAAAACAATTCCCGCCCCGGAGAATTGAGCTATTCATCCAAAACTGCGCCACCCATCACAGTGAAAAAAAACGGCTGTGATTTCCAGTCCGTATTCAGGGTCCGTTACAAAACTGGCGAACGAACCACGGCCTGCCTGATCAGCGGATAATTCTGTATCTGTGTGCTCATGTTGAGCGCGCCGAAAGTCGCGATAGATGTCCATCAGGGAAAAACAAGACTGCTATCTCATCGGATGAATGGGATTAGCAGTCACACATTAAGGCCGGATACTCGCGTAGGATGGTTGTATGAAACCAATAAACGACCACCGGCCCTGCGGGTGGTTTTCTCCTACAATAAATCTGCCGTTAATGCATTCTTGAAACTGGGAGTTATTTTGCCGCGGCTTCTTTAATTTTCTGGATGAGTTCGCGTGCGAAGGGATCATCGCGGATGAGGGGGTTGGCGAGATAAAAACTTGATTCTTCCTGGCGCCCGGCGAGCTTATAGAATTCCCCGACAAGCAAACACACAGCGGGCATGAATTTCTGGTTTTTGGGATCTACCAACAACTGGCGGAATGTGCGCACGGCTTCCTGATATGCGCGCGCGCCCAGAAACAGCCTGCGCAGTTCCATAAGCGTTTCGGCTGTGGGCTCGGATTCAAATTTGCGGAGCAGTTTCTTGCGGGCGTCGTCAATGCCCGAGGGCTGGGCCGATTCCGCCTGTTTGCGCACGGCTTTCACATGTTCGGCCAGCTTGCGGTTTCGTTCCTTAAGCACCGCGTTGTCGCGCGTGAGGCTGTCCACCTGTTCGCGGAACCCGGCCATGGCTTCGTCATATTCCTGCATAAGGCCCTGCATCTCGCGATACTCGGCGCGCATGCGTTCCTTGAGTTGGGCCAGGCGGGTTTCCTCGCCGGCGTGGGCCTGTTCCAGTTCTCCTCCCAGGTGCGACACCTGGGCTTCGAGTACGCGCACTCGTCTTTTCAGCGGCTCCTCGCGTTCTATGGTTTCGTTCTTCAAAGTATCGTAGCGAGTGCGCAGAATTTCGGCCTGTTGCGCGGCGCTTTCCAGTTGCATGCGTAAATCGCCGGCGTGTTCCTCGGCTTGATCGCGCGCGGCCCGGTATTCATCAAGCTTTTGCTCTTCATTCCCATATTCCTGTAAAGCCGCGGCCAGGGCGTTTTTTTCATTTTCCAGTGCCTGGGCCTGGCGCACAAGATCCTCGAAGTGCCCGCGATCCACAAACCCGTCGTGCAGTTTCTGCTGCTCGATTTCAATTCGGTCCTTGAGCAATTCAATTTGAATTTCGCGGTTCTGCACCTGCGCACGCAAGTCTGCGGCCTCGGCGTCGAGCTGGGCCACGGTTTCAAGCGCGGCGAACAGGTTCTGCTGCAGCGCTGCCGGGTCGGGCGGCGCCGGGGGCGCGGGGCGCGAAGCGATTTGCGCGTCAAGTTCCGCGGATGCAAGACTCACGGTATCCAGAAATTCACCCAGGCGCGCGTCGTCCCACACAGCCGGATCATTACGGAACAGGGTATCAGGGTCAAAGGACTGCGGTTCGGGTTCGGACCGTTCGCCGTGGGGGTTGACTGCGGACAGGGGATACCCGCCCAGTCCCGAAATCACGGCGTCCATTTTAATCTGTTCCATGTCCTGGCGCAGGCTCTTGATCTGGAACCGGCACAACTCATTATGCGCGTGGGCCTCGGCCAGATCTCTTTTGAGCATGCGGATCTGCTCGTCCTGCACTGTGCCGGGCAGGCCGCCCGCCACGTCTCCCAGAGACACGGTGCGGTCACGGCTGTGCGCGTGAGTTTCCGAACTGTCCCTAAATCCGTTATCTCGTTTTTTGAATATCGCCATTGTGTGTTGTATGGGCCGCGCCTATCGCAAGCCGTTCTTGTTAATCTCCACAAGCAGGATGGCCAAATCGTCGGTGAGGTTGTCGGCCGAGGAATATTCTTTCACAAAATTATACAAAGCGCGCACGGTGCGCTTGTCATCGCTTGCGGCGAGCTTCTTGAACTGGGTCAAAAACCGGCGGTCGCCCAGGAGCTTGCCCTTTTCATTTTTCTGCTCCACGCACCCATCGGTGAAGAGCAGCAATTTATCGCCGGGGTTGAGAAACGTATCCTTTTCCGGGTACACGGCGCCGGGTTTGATGCCGAGCGGCACCTGGCAGGGCGGCAGGGCCTCGTATTTGCGCGAACTCCTGCGCCACACACCCGGTTTGGGCAGCCCAAAATGCGTGTAGCGCAAATGCAGGGTTTTGAGGTTCAGCACCCCGTAGCAGCCCGCCACGAAAAAGCCCGGGGGCATGAGGTTGCTGATAATCTTGTTCATTTCCGTGATCAGCACGCCCGGAAACAGGATACGGCTGGCCAGCATGTCGTAGTACATCTTGATTTCAATGGCGATCATGGCGCTGGTGATGCCGTGGCCCATCACATCCACCACAAGAATGCCGGCGTGATCCGGGTCGATGCGGGTCACCCCAAAATAATCGCCCCCCAGGGACGCGGCCTGCTTGTATATGTGCGTGATGCGCATATTCTTGAATGACGGCGGCTTGCTCTCGATAAGCTGCTTCTGGAAATTGCCTGCAAACACCATTTCCTTTTCGATAAAAGCCAGAGACTCGCTCAACTGGTTCTTGACTTCGTTGATTTCCTGCGTCTTTTTGTCGACTTCGATCTCCAGGATTTGCTCGCGGATCTGCACCAGATCCTTGACGGAAATGATGCCCATGATGCGGTTGTCGCCGTTCACAACGAGCAGGTGCCGGAAATCGCCCTTGGTCATTTTCCGGTACGCCGCGTTCACCGAGCGGTCCGGGGTGATGGTCACGAGATCCGGAGTCATGACCTGTTTTACGGGTGTGGTGTCGATATCCATTTTCCTGACCGCCACTTTGCGCAGCAGGTCGCGCTCCGTGAAAATGCCCACGGGCCGGTCGCCATCGGCAACCACAATGGCGCCCACGCGGCGCTGCACCATGAGCCGCAGCACATCGCATGTGGGCGTATCCGGTGTCACGCACAGCACATCCGTGCGCATAACTTTTCCGATGTTCAATTTCCTGTCCGGCATGGTCCCTGTTTCCCGCGCCCCGGGGGCGATTTCATTTGGATTCAAAGTCTAACATAAAAAGTCCATATTGTGCACCCGCGCAAGAGCACTTTCCCTGCGCCGGGCGCGCATGCAAATACGCGCGGCTCTGCACATTCCTCTGTTTGTGTATTGATTTCACTCATAAAAATCATTAAAAAGTACAGTCAATGCACCATATTCCTTTTAAGGGAAATCAGGCACTGGAAAGACAATCAATCATGAAAAAACACCTCGCCAAATCAATACTTCTGCTTTTTGTGCTGCTCGCCCTTGCATGCCCGGCCTCTGCGCGCGAGGACTGCGCAACCAAAGCCGCGGACATCATTTACCCGGCCCCGCAGCAGGCATGCCTTGGCCAGGCCGCGCGCCTGGCGGGCATTCCTAACTTCAGCGCGCAGACCGATGCCTTCACACAGAAAGCCGCGGATCACATGATAGCCGCGTTCCAGATTCTGGGCATCAAGCCCCAGGCCGCGCGCGGAAATGTGCTCCAAATCAATCTTCTGCCCAACACCGAGGTGCGCAACGGCGCATTCCGCGACGAGGGCTACAGCATCGAAATCCCGGCTTCGGGCGCACCCATCACCGTGCGCGCCAATTCCGAAACCGGGTTCATCTACGCGGCCCTCACCCTGGGCCAGCTCGTGCATACGGGCGCTGACGGCGCGCCCGCCATCTATACCGGCACTGTCGACGACTACCCGGCATTCGCGTTCCGCGGCGTGCTCGAGGGCGGCTACGAAATCTGGCAGCACGAAAACCGCTCCGACGTCCTGCGCTGGATGGGCCCTATTAAAATGAACTATTTCATCTATGCGCCCAAGGAAGACCCCTATTTCCGCCGCCAGTGGCGCAAGCCCTTTCCACAGGAAGAACTCGACAAATACCGCGAATACATCGCCATCTGCGACGAATACAACATCATCTTCGCATTCTCCATGTCACCGGCCCTGAACATGGAGTATTCCAGCGACCAGGAATTCCAGACCCTGGTGGCCAAGTACCGCCAGATCCAGGACCTGGGCGTGGTGCACTTCGGCATCTTCTTCGACGACGTGCTCCCGTTCCTGTCCACACCCGCGGACCAGGCCCGCTTCGAGCACATCGCCGAGGCCGAGGCCCTTGTCACCAACAGGCTCCTGGAATTCCTTCGCAAAAACGACCCCTCCGCACGCCTGTTTTTCGTGCCCAACCAGTACTGGGGCTGGACCCCCACCAAATACTGGGAAATCATCAGCCGCGACCTCAACCCGGAAATTGAAATTGGTTGGACCGGCATCGACATTGTGTCCAAGGAAATCACTGTGGCGCACGCCGAGAAATTCAAAGAAACCGTGGGCCGCTATCCAGCCATCGGCGACAACTATTCGCCCCTGTACGCCCTGGCCCGCCGCGAAGCCGGACTGTACAAAACCGCGTCCAGCTTTGTGAACAACCCCTACGATTTCGCCGAGGACGAGCTGGCGCAGCTCTCCAAGTTCGTGGACGCCACCGTGGGCGACTATGCATGGAACCCCGAGGGCTACGACCCGGACCGCTCCCTGTTCGAAGCCACGCAGCGGATCGTAGGCGGCGGCGAAGACCACACCCGCGCCCTGCTCCTGGCCCTGCGCATCGGCTACAGCCACCGCGCGTCACAGATTCAAAGCGCGTGGTACAAGGACATCAAGGCCGCCACCGAAACACTCGCCCAGGCTCCCGCAGGCAAACTGCCGGCACAGGCCGAGGCTCTGGAAAAGAAAATCCATACCATGCTGGCGCGCATACGTGAACTCAAGGGCATCGGCATGAATCCACTCATGTACGGCCAGTTGGAGCCCATCCTGTGGAAAGCCGACGAAATGCTTTCCACGGCGCGCATGGCGCTGGACCCGGCCACTGTTGCCAAAAAGAATCCGGATAGCCTGGCCGCGGAAATCAAGAATGCTCTGAAAATGTAGCCCGACCCTATTGGAGATGATTATGAAAAGCTTTCGATTCCATTTCGCAACACCCCTGATCCTCGCGGCCGTGCTCCTGTGCGCCCCGGCCCTGGCCCAGCGCCTGCCGGACAGCGTGTTCGACCAGAAATCCCAGGCCTTCGGCAACACCCTCCAGGACGCGCCCCCGGATATCCTGTCCGTGGAACTGTCCCCCGAAGCCCCGGCCGCAAACGATCCCGTGTGGGTACGCGCCATCATTAAAGTAAACCCTGACATGAGCTATTTCCGCGTGAACCGCGCCGTGCTCAACTACTCCACGGACGGCGCCCAATACACCGAACTGCCCATGGAGCTCGTGGACGACGCCCGGGGCCTGTGGCAGGCGCAGATCCCGGGCCAACCCGCAGGCACTACCGTGCAGTTCACCCTGGCCGGGTGGGACGAAATCGGCAACGCCGTGTTCCAGATCCCGGTGCAGCAATCCGTGTCACGCGACGCCCTGTTCCCGGCTATCAACGACCAGCGCGACAAAGACATCCCCGACGGCCTGGACATCCTCGAAATGCAGTATGGCACGGACGGCAAGAACTTTTACTACTGCCAGATTCTGGCCGGCCCGTTCCAATCGTTCACCATGCTCGGCGCATCCGCCAACGCCATGGCCATCAACAACAACGACCTGCGCTTCAACACGCAACTGAGCCACAATGAAAACGACGGGCCCTACATCGCATTCGCGCCCCAGTTCGAAATCGCAACCATCGTGGATATCCAGGCCGTGCTCAAGGGCAAGAAGATCGACGACGCCCCGGGCGTGTCCGTGTCCGCAAAAGGCAACCGCGTGTGCGCCCGCGCGCCCGTATCCTCAATAATCAAAGACCCCAAACGCGGGGTCAAAGTGTTCTCCGCCACCGTGGCCCTGAACCCGGCCAGCGAAGAACTCGTGCTCGTGGACTGCTCACCCTACGCCATCCTCTACACGGGCGGGGTTTCGTACACGGTGAAATAATCGCAGCCCGCAGCCGTTAGCGGAGCAAAACGCCTGCGACAACTCACGAACCCTGCCGGGCGAGTGCTTCATTACAAATGATATTCAATTATTCATATTGAGTGGTCGCGCTCACAATGGCTTCGCGGGCCTCGCCGTTTTCATAAATAAGCGCGGTCACGTACATGCGATAGCGACCATCTTTGAGCCGCACCACGAACGGATCATTCAGAGAATACACATCGAGATCCCTGAAATCCTCGGGCGCCAGGCGCATGCCGGGCTCCTGCTCAAAGGTTTCCCCGTCATCCTCACTGATCCAGGAATAAATGCGGCAGCAGCGTCGCGCCCCGGGCTGGGGCGGGCCTCCGCCCACCATGGTGAACAGGCGGATGCGGCCGTCCGGCAGGATGATGTGCTTCTGGTCCACGTGGTTCTGTTTTTGCTTCACGTCATAGCAATCGCCCAGAACATTGCCGCGGTCAAATATAAAGGTATTGCCGCCGTCGCGCGACACGGCCCGGCGCACACTGTCGTACGGGCCATTGTTGTCGCCCAGGTACAGCATCACGAGTTCGCCGCCCCTGTTCCAGAACATGTCGTATATGCCGATGGAACTGTTGTCTTCTTCGCAGGGGTCGCCGCTGTGGTGGCCCATGTAGCGCATGCCGGGGTCCCGCTTAAAATGCTTGCCGTCGCGCGAGGAGGTGCTGTAAAAGAACTGCCCATGCATATCCCACAGGTACTGGCGGTATGTTCCGTCGGGCATGGCTATGACATGCGGGTTGTGGCGCATGTCCACGCGCTCATCGTTCCACGGCGCGGCATTGTCAAATGCAAGGCCGTCGCGCGACCATGACATCACGCGCTCGTGGCGCTTGCTTGTGCCCCTGCCATCCGGGGACGGTGCATTGCCGCCCAGGTGCCTGGCTTAAAACAAATACACCACGCCGCTGCTGTCCACACTCGGCGACACGTTGGAAGCATTGTCAATGCGCACCCCGGGATCCGGGATAAAATCAAGGTCCGCAGGCAAATCCGCGGCCGCGCCATGCACACAGTGAAAAATCAGGATACAAATAATCAATGCCGTACGTTCAAAAAGGAATCGGTCACCTCGTGCGGATACAATCATTGTGAGTCCCCTTTGCATGGCTTCAAGAAAGGAATAACAGATAATCTGTGATTTGGACATCCGGCAATGGCCAAAAGTTAAACCCGCGCGCCGGGTTTGACGCGTGATATTTATCACGGCGCGAGGCCAGGTTTATAGAATATGCAGGCGCTCCGATCAGAATTGCAGAATATACACGCACAAAAATTGTATGTTTATTTATACACAGCCTTACACACACAGCCAAAAACCGGAAATATATGCGCTTGCGGACAATCATAAAATTTTATATGACAAAAAGCGTCCGGCTCCATATAATCTAACCTTGACAAAGCCTTTGTGGCGTGTTAGATTGAGTCCGATTTATTGTGAGTCTTTTCACAACTGCGTGAGAGGTTTACCGAAGTGCCCGCAGATTACATGCCCATCATGATTCACATCCTTGCCGTGGCCGGTTTGGCCGGGGTGATTATTTTAATGTCCGCGCTGTTCGGTCCCAACAAGCCGTCCGCAGACAAGCTGGATGTGTATGAGTGCGGTGTTCCGCCCCTGGCGGGCTCGCGCGTGCGCATGTCCATTAAGTTCTATGTAATCGCCGTGCTCTTCGTGCTGTTCGACGTGGAAGTCATTTTTATGTATCCGTGGGCCATCATCTTCAAGCGGTTCCTGGCCCAGGCGCCAGTGGCCATCGCCCTGTCCATGGGGTTCTTCCTGTTCATTCTGGTGGTGGGGCTCCTGTTTGAATGGAAGCGGGGTGCCCTGGAATGGGATTAGAAACATCATTCGGTGATTCCTTTATAACAACTACCCTTGACGCGGCCATCAACTGGTGCCGCAAATATTCCCTGTGGCCCATGCCCTTTGGCGTGGCCTGCTGCGGCATCGAGATGATGTCCACCCTGGCCAGCCGCTATGACATGGCCCGGTTCGGCGCAGAAGCCATCCGATTCTCCCCGCGCCAGAGCGACATGCTGCTCGTGGCCGGAACCATCACATATAAAATGGCCCCTGTGCTCAAGAAGATTTACACGCAGATGAGCGAACCCAAGTGGGTAGTCGCCATGGGCGCATGCGCGTCCTGCGGCGGCGTGTTCGATACGTATTCCACCCTCCAGGGCATCGACAAGATTATTCCGGTGGACGTGTACATCCCCGGCTGCCCCCCGCGGCCCGAGGGCGTGCTTCAGGCGCTCACCATTCTTCAGGATAAAATCACCAAAGACTCAGTGCTCAGCGAAAGGTATAAAAACATCCCGTGAGCGACGAGCAAAAACAGGCACAGCAGGAACCGGAAGCTCCAAAAACACCGGCCATCGTCACCGAACTGGTGGAGAAATTCGGCGTTGCGGACGAGGGCTTTTTCCGCGGCGACGCAACCGTGCGCGTGCCCGTGGACAAGCTGATTTCCGTGTTCGCTTACCTCAAACGCGAGCGCCAGCCCGCTTTTTCCATGCTCATGGATGTGACGGCCATTGACCTGCTGGGCAAACGGGAGCCGCGTTTTGACGTTGTATACCATTTCCTCAGCATCCTTACCCGCGAGCGCATTCGCATCAAGGCGGCCGTGGCCGAGGGCAAACAGGTCCCCAGCGCCACACCGTTCTGGAACAGCGCCAACTGGGCCGAACGCGAAACCTATGACATGTACGGCATCGAATTCCGGGGCCATCCTTATATGAAAAGACTCCTTATGTGGGAAGGCTTCGACGGTTGGCCCCTGCGCAAGGATTTCCCGCTCAAGGGCAAAGTGCCGCCCGCGGAAAAATACGCTGCAAACGACCAAAGCCGCCTGAGAAGGCTTTAAAGCAACGGACACCGCGGAGGCGCGGAGTCACGGAGAACCAGAATGACCGAAGACGGACTGCGCACAGAGACCATGGTCCTCAACTTCGGGCCGTCGCACCCGGCGACCCACGGGATCATCCATCTCAAACTCGAACTCGACGGCGAGACCGTGGTCCGTTACGTGGAAGAACCCACGCTCGGATACCTGCACCGCGGCATGGAAAAACTGGCCGAGAACATGACGTTCCACCAATGGATCACCATGACCGACCGCATGAACTACGTGTCCGCGCCCCTGAACAATATCGGCTACACCCTGGCCGTGGAAAAACTCCTGGGCGTGGAAGTGCCGGAACGGGCCCAGTACATCCGGGTCATCCTGTCCGAGCTGTCGCGCATGGCCGACCACCTGGTGTGCGTGGGCATCAACGCCGTGGACCTGGGCGCTTTCACCCCGTTCCTGTGGGGCTTCCAGCAGCGCGAAATGATTTACGATATTTTCGAGAAATATATCGGCGCGCGCCTCACCACCACCATCAGCCGCGTGGGCGAGATGCGCTATGATTTCGACAAAGATCTCATTTACATGATCAAGTGCGTTCTGGATGAACTGGAACCGGTCATCGACGAATGGGACAAACTGCTCACACGCAACCGCATATGGATTGACCGTACGCGCGACGTGGGCGTGATTTCCAAGGAAGACGCCCAGGACTGGGGCTTCACGGGCCCGTGCCTGCGCGCCGCGGGCGTGCCGTGGGACCTGCGCATCGCCGAACCCTACCTCGTATACAAACAGCTTGATTTCGATATTCCCGTGGGCACCCAGGGCGATGTGTATGACCGCTACTTGGTGCGCGTGGAAGAGATTCGCCAGAGCATCCGCATCGTGCGCCAGGCCCTGGACAAAATGCCCGCCGGCCCCATCCGCATTGAGGACAGCACCGTGGTGCTGCCCAAGCACGAAGAAATTTACAACAAGATGGAATCCATGATCGCGGACTTCAAGTTCGTGATGCACGGCATCCGCGCCCCCGAGGGCGAGGTGTACGGCCGCACCGAGGCCGCCAACGGCGAACTCGGCTTCTACATCGTTCACAAAGGCGGAAAGCACCCCTATAAGATTCACGTGCGCCCGCCCTGCTTCTACCTTTACAGTGCGTTTGAAAAGCTTATCAAGGGCCGCATGATCGCCGACGTTATCTCGGTCATGGGCAGCCTCAATATCATCGCCGGAGAACTGGACCGCTGATGGAATTTTCGCCGGAAGTCATCAAAGAAGTGGAAAAACTTCTGAGCCGCTACCCCACCAAAGAGGCGGCGCTCCTTCCGCTGCTGCATATCGCCCAGCGCGAGTTCGGGCATTGCAGCCTTGAGGCCGAAGCCTATGTGGCGTCCCTTCTGGACCTGCCCGCGCCCCGCGTGCACGGCGTGTCCACGTTCTACACCATGTACAACAAAAAACCCGTGGGCAAGTACCACGTGCAGGTGTGCACCAACATCTCCTGCTCCCTGCTTGGCGCGGAGCACCTGATCACATACCTGGAAAAGAAACTCGGGATCAAGCCGGGCCAGACCACGGGCGACGGCAGGTTCACCCTCACAGCCGTAGAGTGCCTGGGGGCCTGCGGCACGGCCCCGGTCATGCAGGTTAATGACGATTATTATGAGAACCTGACCGAAGCGAAAATAGATGAAATCCTGGGCGGAATGAAATAATCCGTTCACGAGGAGCAAGCGGCTCATGGCCGAAATTCTAAGAGTCATATCGCGCAACATGGATGTGCCGGATCAGCACACCATAGCCGTGGCCATGCAGAACGGCGCCTATGAACAGCTCAAAAAGGCGCTGGACATGACGCCGGACGCGATTATTGAAGAGGTCAAGAAATCCGGGTTGCGCGGCCGCGGCGGCGCGGGGTTCCCGGCCGGCCTCAAGTGGAGCTTCGTTCCCAAGCAGGCGCCCAAGCCCAAATATATGTGCGTGAACGCGGACGAAGGCGAACCCGGAACATTCAAGGACCGGGTCATCATGTCCAAGGACCCGCACCTGATGATCGAGGGCATTCTCATCGCCTGCTTCGCCATCGGCATCCGGGACGCATATGTTTATATCCGCGGCGAGTTTGTGGAACCCGCAAATATTTTGCAGAAAGCCGTTGATGACGCTTACGAAAAAGGCTTCATCGGCGAAAACATACTCGGAAAAGATTTCACCTGCCATATCACGGTTCACCGCGGCGCGGGCGCATACGTGTGCGGCGAGGAAACCGGACTCATCGAGTCTCTTGAGGGCAAACGCGGCCAGCCGCGCCTCAAGCCGCCATTCCCCGCCATCGTGGGCGCATTTCAGGGCCCCACGGTTGTTAACAACGTGGAAACACTGGCCAATGTGCCGCGCATTTTCGAGCACGGCGCCGAGTGGTTCGCGGCTATCGGCGTGGAAAAGAATTCCGGCACCCGCATGTTCGGCATCAGCGGGCACGTGAAAAACCCCGGCGTGTATGAGCTGCCCATGGGTACGCCCATCAAGGAACTCATCGAGCTGGCCGGGGGCGTTCCCGGCGGCAAAAAAATCAAGGCGGTCATTCCCGGCGGTTCTTCAGCGCCCGCGCTGACGCCTGATCAACTTGACACGCAAATGTCGTTTGACGCGCTCGGGGCCATCGGCTCCATGGGCGGGTCCGGCGGCGTGATTGTTCTGGACGAAACAACAAATCTGGTGTGTGTGCTCACGCGCCTGCTTGAGTTCTATGCGCACGAATCCTGCGGCCAGTGCACACCGTGCCGCGAGGGCGTTGCGTGGCTCAAAAAAATCGCGCAGCGCATCCGCCGCGGCCAGGGCAAGCTTGAGGACATCGACCTCATGCTGGAAGTGGCCGGAAATATCATGGGCAACACCCTGTGCCCCCTGGGCGACGCCGCGGCCATGCCCACCAGGGGATTTCTTATGAAATTCCGTTCCGAGTTTGAAGAATTCATCAAATCCGGCGCCAACGCCGAGGGAACACCCATGGCCGGCGAGGGATCGGTGCGCGTGGATATTCCCGCACCCGAACAGATCGCAGAAGACAGCGGCGAACAGACCGCATAAGGAAAGACTGAGTCATGCCGAAAATTACAATCGACGGCATCGAATGCGAAGTGGCTGACGGCCTCAATGTTATTGAGGCGGCCAAGACCATCGGCATCCATATTCCGCACTTCTGCTACCACCCGGCCCTGAGCCTCGTGGGCCAGTGCCGCATGTGCCTTATCGAGATGGACCCGATTCCCAAGCTGCAGACCGCGTGCTCCACGTTCGTCAAGGACGGCCTGGTGATTCGCACCAATACCGAAAAAGTCAAAGCCGCCCGCAAAGCCATCATGGAGTTCCTGCTCATCAACCACCCCCTGGACTGCCCCGAGTGCGACCAGGCCGGTGAGTGCTCCCTGCAGGACACCGCGTTTGAATTCGGCCAGGGCTTCAGCCGGTTTGAGGAAGAAAAACGCACGTACAGCCGCGATATCCCCGTGGGCGAAAAGCTCATCCGCATCCAGGACCGCTGCATCCACTGCACGCGCTGCATCCGCTTCTTCCGCGAAATCGTACAACAGGAAGTCATGACCTACCAGTGGCGCGGCAACAACACGGCCATGACCCCGCTCGAGGGCGACGGCCACAACCTGGACACCAATTACTCGGGCAACATGCACGAGGTGTGCCCGTGCGGCGCGCTCACAAGCAAGGATTTCCGCTTTAAAACCCGGCCGTGGAACCTCAACCCCACGGAAAGCATCTGCCCCCTTTGCAGCACGGGCTGCAACATTCAAATTGACGACAAGCAACGCACCATATACCGCATCAAACCCCGCGTGAACATGGATGTGAACACGTGGTGGATCTGCGATATCGGTCGCTACGGATACAAGTTCGTGCACAGCGAAAACCGCATCGCCGAACCGCGCCTCAAAGGCCAGGCCGCGGATTGGAAAAAAGCACTGGACACGGCCGCGGACCTGCTCAAAGCCTCGGGCAGGGAATCCACGGCCATTATCTGCTCGGCCGATGCAACCAATGAAGAAGCCCTGCTCGTAAAGAAAATCGCGGACGCCCTGGGCTGCGCGGCGGCAACCCTTCCGGCCGCGGGCACGGACCCGCTGGAAATGGAAGACCACCTGCTGCTGCGCGCGGACAAAGCCGCCAACACGCAGGGTCTCAAGGCCCTGGGCATAGTACCGAATCCGGAACTCGCCGCCAAAATCTCCGGCGGATCAATCAAAACGCTTTTACTTATTAATCCTTTCACATGCCAGCTCTCCGCGGCCCTGGAACCTGTCAAGGACGCGGTTCTCAAAATTCCGAATCTCATTGTCATGGACCACAGCGAAACAGAATATTCCCAGGCCGCATCCGTGGTTCTGCCCGGCGTGACCTGGGCCGAAAAAAATGGCACGTTTACAAATTACAAAGGGCTGGTGCAGCGCATCAACCAGGCGTTCGCCCCCAAGGGCAAGGCGCGCGAAGACTTCGACATCCTGTGCGCCCTGGCCGCAGTTACGGGCGCGGATGCCTCATTCGCGTCCCACATTGACGCATACAACGAAATCAGGGATGATCTGCTCAAGATAGAGGGCCAGATCAAAAAAGATATCGAAGCAAAAGAAAAAGCAGCTAAAGAGGCCGCGGAAAAAGCCGCCAAAGATGCGGCCGCCAAAGCCGAGGCTGAAAAAGCAGCAGCAGAAACAAAAGAACAAGAAACAGAGAAAAAGGAAGATTAATTCCGCACCAAGGGATAAAGCATGGACAGCGCCGTAGCCGCAAACATTCTCATGGCAGTCATCAAGGTCCTGATCATACTGGGCGTTCTGCTCACGGCCGTGGCGTATTATACGTTTTCGGAACGCAAGTTCAGCGCGTTCATGCAGGATCGCGTTGGACCCAACCGGGCCGGCCCGTTCGGCCTTCTGCAACCCCTGGCCGACGGCGTGAAATTCATCATGAAAGAGGACGTGATCCCGTTCCACGTGGACAAAGTCCTTTATGTGATGGCCCCGGCCATGGCCATGATCCCGGCTATGGCCACTATCGCCGTGGTGCCGTTCGCGGCGCCCATTCCCGCGCCGGCAACCGGCATGTTCGCAGGCCTGGGCCAGATCCAGTTCCAGCTCGCGGATGTCAATGTAGGCATGCTCTACATTTTCGCGGTATCCGGCCTGGCCGTGTACGGCGTGGTCATGGCGGGCTGGGCCTCGAATAACAAATACGCCCTGCTCGGCTCCCTGCGCGCATCCGCGCAGATGATTTCCTACGAACTCACCCTGGGACTCAGCATCCTGGGTATCTTCATGATATTTGAAACCCTGCAGCTCGACGACATTGTGGCGGCGCAGACCACGTTTATTTCATTCCTGCCCGTACAGATTCCCAAGTGGGGCGTGGTGGTTCAACCACTCGGCTTCCTGCTGTTCCTGGTGGCCACATTCGCGGAAACCAGCCGCCTGCCCTTCGACCTGCCCGAGGGCGAGGCCGAAATCGTGGCCGGATACCATGTGGAATACGGGTCCATGAAGTTCGCCCTGTTCATGATGTCCGAGTACGCGCACATGCTTATCGCAAGCATGGTTATCACCTGCCTGTTCTTCGGCGGTTGGAACCTTCCATGGGTGGACATGAGTTCCCTGCCCGTGCTGCAGCGCGTGGCCGCTCAACTGGCCGTTTTCCTGGCCAAGACCGGGTTCTTCGCGTTCCTGTTCATCTGGGTGCGCTGGACCCTGCCGCGGTTCCGCTATGACCAGCTCATGCGCCTGGGGTGGAAAGTGCTGCTGCCCCTGGCCATCGCAAACCTGATCGCAACCGGCGCATTCTACGTGGTGAAATACACCGTGGGAATAGGCTGATTCCGGGGGGAGAAGGGTTCTTTTTAAGGAAATCTTATGGCGACGATTGTTAAAAAACCCGCACCGCTGACCTTCTGGGAACGCATTTACATACCCGCGATTCTCACGGGCCTGGGCATGACCATGCGCCACATGATCAAGACCCTGGCCGGCGGGGGCGTGACCCTGCGCTACCCCGAGCAGGTCAAACGCGTGCCCAATAACTACCGCGCCCTGCACGTGATGCCCACCTGGGACGACGGCCACATCAAATGCGTGGCCTGCGAAATGTGCTCCACGGTGTGCCCGGCCAACGCCATCACGGTTCACGCCGAAGAAGACGAGAACCCTGACATCGAAAAACGCGCGGCCTTTTATGAAATCGACGAACTGCGGTGCATCTTCTGCGGATTCTGCGAAGAAGTCTGCCCGCGGGACGCTATTCATTTAACAAAGAACTACGAATTTGTAACCGACAACCGCGAAGGCTTCCTGTATGGCATGGACCGGCTGACCAAGAACGGGCAGCGGGTGAATGAACTGGAAGCCAGGGAGAATAAAAACCGATAAAAGATGGACATTTCGCTGACGCAAATCATGTTCTGGGCACTGGCCGCCGCGGCCGTGGGCGCCGCGCTGGGCGTGGTGCTTAGCCGCAACGCCATCTACAGCGCCCTGTGCCTGGTGGGCACAATGTTCTGCCTGGCCGGCCTGTTCGTGCTGCTCAATGCGCAGTTCCTGGCCGCGGCGCAGGTCATTGTATACGCTGGCGCGGTCATGGTGCTGTTCCTGTTCGCCATCATGCTGCTGCAGGCCGGGCAGGTTCCGGGCGAAGAGCGCTTCACCATGCAGGCTGCCCTGGGCTGGCTGTTCGGAATTATTCTCGCCGTGCAAATCGGGTCCCTGGTTTTTCTCGGCTTCAACAAGCAGACTCACGCACACACCAGCAAAACCGGCGGCCCCACCCTTACGGCCACGGAAACCATTCTGCCCGGCGCATCCGCCACGGTCACTGTGCGCGATTCCTACGCCAACCCCGACCCCAAAGCCAAAGATACTATAAATATTGAATTCATCCTCAGCCCCGTGGGCGAAGCCGAAACAATCACGCTCACGGAAACCGCTGTAAACAGTGATACATTCATCGGCACAATCGCCACCAAATCAAACCCCGTGCCCGGAACGCCCGAAGACGGCGTGTTCCACGTGCAGGCCAGCCAAAAAATCACGGCAAACTACGAGGACACGCACACAGGCAACTACCGCACGGCCGTGATTCGCATCCGCGACCACGCCATGGACATGCCCGCAAAGATCACCCCGGGCGCACCCCTGGAAATCACACTCGGCGCACAGGCCGCAAACTTAAACCCGGCCACTGCGGACACCGTGAAAATCGTGTTGGCCAACAGCCCCATGGGCGAGCGCGAAACCTTGACACTCACTGAGACCGGCCCCGCCACAGGCGTATTCGCCGGGTCTCTGAATATTGAATACGGCACCATCGCCGGCAAAAACAACGACGGCGCAATGAACGCCAAGGGCGGCGACACGATTACCGCTCTGTATGAACCCGGGGACGGGGATAAAATCGAGGCCAGCCTGGCCGACGACGATTCGTTCGACGCGGACGAAGATAAACCCGATGTCATGGCCCAGGCCGAGGTGGAATACGGAAACACAGAAGCCGTGGCCCTCACCCTGTTCGCCAAATATATTTACCCGTTCGAAGTCATCGCTGTGCTCCTGCTCATCGCCATGATCGGCGCGGTTTTGATTGCGAAAAAGAAACTGAAAAAGGCAACTGATTAAAACGGAATCCGCACAAAGCCGCGGCATCCGCAGAGGAAAAACATGATTGGTGTGACACATTATCTGGTACTGAGCGCCATCCTGTTCAGCATCGGCGTGGCCGGAGTGCTGACGCGCCGCAACGCGCTGATTATTTTCATGTCCATCGAGCTGATGCTTAATGCCGTGAACCTGACATTCATCGCGTTCTCGCGCCACCTCGGCAACATGGACGGGCAGGTATTTGTGCTGTTCGTTATGGCCGTGGCCGCGGCCGAAGTCGCAGTGGGCCTGGCCATCATCATTTCCATCTACAGGAAACGCGGCACGGCGAACATCGATAAAGTCAACATCATGAAATGGTGACGTTTTGAAAGACTACATCTGGCTCATACCGCTCATCCCGCTGCTCGGGGTCATCTTCAACGGCCTGTTCGGGCGCGCATTCGATAAATCCACCCGTTCCGTGGGCGGGCTGTTCGCATGCGGCACGGTGCTGGCCAGTTTCCTCATGTCCCTCACAGCGGTCATCGAGTTGTCCCACATGCCCGAAGGCGCGCGCCTCATCGTGAACCATGTGTTCCCGTGGATCGTGGCCGGCAATTTCGAGGTGTGGTACTCGCTGGCCCTGGACCCGCTCTCCGCTGTCATGATTCTTGTAGTTTCGGGCGTTGGATTCCTCATCCATGTATATTCCCTGGGCTACATGGCTGATGACGATGGCTACTCACGCTTTTTCGCGTACCTCAACCTGTTCATGTTCTCCATGCTGACTCTGGTGCTGGCCGACAGCTTCCTGCTTATGTTTGTGGGCTGGGAACTGGTGGGCCTGTGCTCGTACCTGCTTATCGGGTTCTGGCTGCACAAAGACAGCGCGGCCAATGCCGGCAAAAAAGCGTTTATCGTCAACCGCGTGGGTGACTTCGGCGTGCTGTGCGCCATCTTCGCCATCTTCGGGGTTTTCGGCACCCTGGATTTCCAGAAGATTTTCGCAATGATTGAACACAACGCCACGGTAACCCCGTGGTTCCTGAATACGGCTCTGCCCGTGCGCGATGTGCTGCACACGGCCACGCCCCTGTTCGGCGTCACCCTGGTCACGGCTATCTGCCTGGCCCTGTTCCTGGGCGCAACCGGCAAATCCGCGCAGATTCCGCTCTATGTGTGGCTGCCCGACGCCATGGAAGGCCCCACCCCGGTGAGCGCGCTTATTCACGCGGCCACCATGGTCACGGCCGGCGTGTACATGATAGCGCGCACCAGCGTGATGTTCGCCCTGGCGCCCCAGGCGCTCATGGTGGTCGCGGTCATCGGCTGCGCCACCGCTGTTTTCGCCGCAACCATCGGCGTGGCCCAGTACGATATCAAGCGCGTGCTGGCCTACTCCACGGTGAGCCAGCTCGGATTTATGTTCCTGGCCTGCGGCGTGGGCGCATACGCAGTGGCGATTTTCCACCTGGCCACGCACGCGTTCTTTAAAGCCCTGCTCTTCCTGGGTTCGGGCTCGGTTATCCACGGCATGCACGATGAACAGGACATGCGCCACATGGGCGGCCTGGCCGGCAAGATGAAGATCACGTACATCACCATGCTCATCGCCACGCTCGCCATCGCCGGCATCCCATTCTTCGCCGGGTTCTTTTCCAAGGATGAAATCCTGTGGAAAGCGTTCAGCACACCCCTGGGCGAGCAGTTCGGACGCACCCTGTGGATGGTGGGTTCCGCGGCCGCGTTTCTCACCGCCTTCTACATGTTCCGCCTCATTTACATGACATTCTCGGGCAAGCCGCGCTGGCACGAACACACACACCCGCACGAGTCGCCCCTGAGCATGACCGCCCCGCTTATGATTCTGGCCGTGTTCGCCATCATCGGCGGTTGGGTGGGCACGCCCCCGGCGTGGCCCGTGTGGCAGAACCATTCCTTCTACACCTGGCTGCACCCCATGTTCGCCCAGGCCGAGCACCTGCTCAACACGGTGTCCCTGGCTCACCCGTACCACATCCCCCACGAAGCCGCCGAGGCGCTCGAATCCCAGCTTATGTGGGGCTCCGTGGTTGTGGCCCTGGCCGGCATCGCCATTGCCACCTTCTTCTACTTCCGAACAAACCGTCACGACGCCGTGCGCCGCGTTCTCGCGCCCGTGCATTTCGTGCTGAACCACAAATACTTTATCGACGAAATCTATACTTGGACCATCGTGGAACCGGGCAAATGGTTCTCTTCCCTGTTCCTGTGGAAAATCACGGACGTCGGCATTATCGACGGACTGGTGAACGCCGTGGCCGGGCTCGTGGGCGCAGTGGGCGGCATGGTCCGCCGCATCCAGACCGGCGTGGTGCTCAATTACGCCCTGGTGTTCGTGCTGGGCGTGCTGGTGATTCTCTACTTCGTAGTATGGCCGGGAGTGTAATATTTTGAATCAACTGAACGCGCCAATCCTCAGCTATCTGATCTTCTCGCCCATCATCGGCGTGTTGTTCATCCTTTTCTGCGGACGCAAAAACCACACGATTATTCGCAATATCGCCATGTTCTCGTCCCTGGGCACCCTGGCCATCAGCGCCATTATCCTGTATTATTTCCAGCCCCACACCTCGCTCATGCAATTTGAGGAAAACATGAGCTGGATCGCCCAGTGGGGCATCAATTACCACCTGGGCCTTGACGGCATCAGTGTACTTCTGGTGTTCCTCACAGCCATACTCACACCCATCTGCATCCTCAGTTCCTGGACATACATCACCAAGCGCGTCAAAGAATTCCACATCTTCTTCCTGTTGCTGGAAACCGCGATGCTGGGCGCATTCCTGTCCCTGGACATGGTTCTGTTCTATGTGTTCTGGGAAGCCATGCTCATCCCCATGTACTTTATCATCGGCGTGTGGGGCGGCCCGCGCCGCATCTACGCGGCCATCAAGTTCTTCCTTTTCACGTTCGTGGGCAGCGTGTTCATGCTGCTGGCCATCATGACCATGTTCTTCATCCACAAGGACATCACCGGCATCGCGTCGTTCGACCTCATGGCCATGCAAAAAATCATCGTGGCCCCGGGCCTTCAGTTGTGGCTGTTCGCGGCCTTTGGCCTGGCGTTCGCCATCAAGGTGCCCATGTTCCCGTTCCACACATGGCTGCCGGATGCGCACGTGGAAGCGCCCACACCGGGCTCGGTCATCCTGGCCGGCGTCCTGCTTAAAATGGGAATCTACGGGTTCATGCGCTTTGCCATGCCCATGTTCCCGCACGCTGTCATGGAGTTCATGCCTTACATGAGCACCCTGGCCGTGATCGGCATCATATATGGCGCGCTCGTGGCCATGGTGCAGCCTGACATGAAAAAACTCGTGGCCTATTCATCGGTGTCCCACCTGGGATTCGTGATGCTGGGCCTGTTCTCACTCAACGCCCAGGGTGTGCAGGGCGCTCTGCTGCAGATGATCAACCACGGCTTCAGCACCGGCGCACTCTTCCTTATTGTGGGCATGCTC
>Ga0351881_1107_pt1 | contig 20157 bp, 18 predicted proteins | sample BONcelFGM3001E15_FD_206769 | JGI IMG/M metagenome (GOLD analysis project Ga0351881, IMG submission 206769) | Enriched cells from coal bed in the Powder River Basin, Montana, United States - BONCAT cells FGM rep3 HSBNCT.FGM.300.1.E15 ...
ACCCGCCTCGGCCATTTTTTTGAGTGCTGTTGCATCCGCGAAGGACTCGGGCGTGCCTCCGATCTCGCGCTTGCCTGATAAAACAGCGATCCGGGGCCTGGCATATCCGAGAAGGTGAAAGACGAATACGGCGTTTTTGACGATTTCGATTTTTGCCTTGAGATCCGGCCGGATATTGACGCCCGTATCGGTAAAGGACGTGAAGCGTCCGCGTCCCGGGATCTCCCAGAGCGACACGACGCTGATGGTCCGTCCCGTTCCGGCTTTCGCTTCCTCCCGGATGATGGCGCGATAGATGTAGGCGGTGGGAATCTGTCCCTTGCCGGCCATATCCACCTCGCCCGCGAACAGCATGGCGGTTCCCATATTGGCAACAGCCTGCCGGTCCGTTTCGAAAATAAGTTCGATGCCGTCGATGTCAAATTCCACCTCGGCGGCGACGCGTTTTATCTTCTCCGGGTCGCCGATCAGAACGGGGGTAATGTAGTTGGCCTCCCGGCTTTTCTTGACGGCCAGCATGAATTCCCCGTCTTCCGGGGCCAGAACGGCCAGCTTTTTGGGCCCCTTTTCCCGCGCCGTCCTCGCAACATCTTCCAATGTTCCGATCATCCCATTCTCCTTTCAACACCCGGACCTGCTTTTTTCAACTTACGTTGATTTCCTCATATTTTCAATCATAAAATCCAGTCACGGAAGTCTTTTGCCGTGACGATGCATCTGCGCGGTTGGAAGCAGCTTGCGCCGGATCGCTGTTCCATGATAGACGACCGGCATAAGTAAAAGAAAAGTCAGGAAAATGGATGCAGACACATTATCGGCGACCCAACGCCGCGGGACGGCATCAGCGAAGCGTTAAAAAAACCGACACGCCGCGCATGAAGCCGGAGATTGAACCGCTCCTGAAGAACGTTTTTACCCGCATCGGAAAACCGGAATCCGCACCCTTCAGGCCGGACGCCTTTCAAATGGAAGCCCTTCAGGCAGTGCAGGAAGCGGATTGTCTCGTGGTCGCACCCACCGGCTCCGGAAAGACATGGATCGCCCAGGAGGCCATCCGGTCCTTTCACGGCAGGGGCGGACGCTGCTGGTACGCTTCGCCGCTGAAGGCCCTCACGAATGCCAAATGGGTCGAATTCGGAGGCATTTTCGGCGACGGGCAGGTCGGCATTCTGACGGGCGACACCAAGGAAAACGCCGATGCGCCGATCATTGTGGGAACGACGGAAATCCTGAGAAACCAGCTCTACGACGTCATGCATCGGGGCGAGGATATGGACTGCGACCTGGTGATCCTCGATGAAGCCCATTTCCTCGGCGATCCCGACCGGGGGGTCGTCTGGGAGGAGATCCTCATTTACCTGCCCGTGCGCGTGAACATCCTGCTTTTGTCCGCCACGATCGGCAACGCCGACGAAATCGGCCGGTGGCTCGTCTCGATCCGCAAAAAACCCTGCGTCATCGTCCGGGAGGAAAAGAGGCCCGTTCCGCTTTATCCGCTTTTTCTGCATCCCAGCGGACGGATCATGCCCTATCTCGAGAAGCAGGATCTCTATGGACGGCTTGCCTCATTTGCCGCCGAAGGAGCGCGCTCGCACGGCCGCCGGGGTACTCCGCCCCACTTTGGCGAAATCATCCATGTGCTGGAGCGGTTTCAGCTGCTGCCGGCCATTTTTTTTCTCAAGTCGAGATCGGACTGCGACGCCGCGCTCAGGTCCTGCCGGGAGATGGCGAATCCCATTGAAAGCGATGCCTTTGGTAATGACCTGGAAGAACAGCTCCGCCGGGCTCCCTATCTTCGCCAGCACAAGCATCTGCGCGATATCGAGCGCGCCCGCGTGGCGGCCCACCACGGCGGCCAGCTTCCGGCCTGGAAGTTCCTCGTGGAGACCATGATGAAGCGGGGACATCTGAACGCGATTTTCGCCACCTCCACGGTCGCCGCCGGGGTCAATTTCCCCGCCCGCACGATCTGCCTGCTCAATTCGGACCTCTTCAACGGGCATGAATTCAGTCCCCTGCGCGGGACGGAGTTTCATCAGATGACGGGCCGCGCCGGCCGGCGGGGCCAGGACCGCATCGGCTTCCTGCTGGTCATTCCCGGCCGGTTCATGGATCTCCTGCACGTCCGCAAGCTGCTCTTCAGGGAGCCGGAGGCTATCGTCAGCCGGATCAAGAACGACTTTTCCATGATCCTGAACCTGCTTTTGTCGCACACGCCGGCGGATATCCGGGACGTCTTTGAAAAATCGCTGGCCAGTTTTCAGTTGAGCCGCAACGTCAAGCAGGCCCCGGCCCGCGGTCAGGGAAGCAGTCTCTGGGAGGATTTTCTCGTGCATCTTGGATTCCTCAAGGCGGAAGGGTTTGTGGACGACGGCGACCGCCTGACCGACACCGGCGCCTGGGCCTCGAAACTGCGGTTGGACCAGCCCCTGCTCATCGCCGAGTGCCTGCGGCGGGATGCCTTTCCGCGGCAGGATGAAAAACTCCTGGCCGCAGTGGTGGCCCCCTTCGTTCATGACGGGGATCAGGAAACCCGGATCGATCTCAAGAAAATGCCCAGAAGGCTGTCGCAGGCAAGCCTGCGCGTGGCGAAAACGATCAAGCCTCTGTCCAGGCGCATGGAGGATGCCGGGTTTGCCGTCACGCCCCTGTCCGGCTGGACCAGCGTCGTCATGTATCAATGGGCCAGGGGCGGCGACTGGGACGAGATCGTTCAGGCGGCCGGCATCGCCGACGGCGACCTGGCCATGCTTATTCTGCGGACCGCCGATAACCTGCGGCAGCTCATGTCGCTCAAGCAGACGCATCCGGACATCGCAGCGCTGGCTTTTGCGGCGCGGGAGGCCATTTTAAGGGAGCCGGTGGTGTTCGAGTAAAATATTTCAAAATAATGTGAATTGCTTCTTGACATTATGCCCGACAACAGGATATAAGGCGCGGCTCCGGTATAAGCCAGCCTTCTCATATCCGATGCGTCCCCATCGTCTAGTGGCCTAGGACACGGGCCTTTCACGCCTGTAACCGGGGTTCGACTCCCCGTGGGGACGCCACTTAATAAAAACAGGGACTTGCATTGATAATGCGGTCCCTTTTTTATTTGCCCTGTGAATCGTTTCCAACCCCATTTCCAACCCACAGAGTTGTGATAACTCCGCCCTCGGGTAACACGGGATTTAGCATCTTAAACGCATTTGGAGCCTTTCATAGGGGGAATATCCTTTGAGGCCACCATGAAGGCGGTGCAGATTGTAGTAATTTCAAAATGTTGCCAGTTTTTCATTCAGATCCGCGTCGTCTTTATATGTCAAAAGCTGATAAAATTCAAATTCGTCTGTCCCATGAGAGCGTTCCACCTTTCCGTTTAATCTCGGGGTGCGTGGTTTTGTGTATAAATGGCGGATCCTCAGGTCTTCAACATGCCAGTGAATTTTCGCCTGAAGCTCATGGCCGTTATCCGTGCGAACCGTGTGGATACGGAAAGGGAACCTGGCAATGACGGTATCGATGAAATGGATGGCATTTTCCTGTGTGTGTTTGGGATAAATCTTTAAAGCCCTGATGCGTGTGGCATCATCAATGGCGGTATATTGGGAACGTTTCACCTTTTGCCCGTCAGGCTTCTCAAATTTGAAAAATTTAACATCCACTATCAAATTATTGTCTCCCGAGGTCGTAATTTTCATAAATGCAGGTTGAAAGCGCAGATGGATCGGCGCTTTTTTTACTCATTTCGCTGACGGCCCTCTTCCTGTATGGATGTTTTCTCATGGTTCCTGTTTATCAAAATCTTTTGCAGAATCCCATACGGCTTGCTGCGTGGGGGTACCATTCTCTTGCCGGATCGGGCGATGGGTTGAATTGTGATGCTGCTCACGTAAAATCCATGATATTTATCACCATTTATCATTTTTGTATTGACGAGAAATTGCTTTAGGAGTAGGCACACGAGACGAGAAAGAGTAAGTGGTCGTTAGCATCAAATAAATTTTTAGTATTCTGAAAGCATTCATATTAGTGCTACCTATCATATTCCATCCATCACGGGATAACACCCCGTCGATATCGGTCCTGACATACGATCCGAATGCCAGGGACTGAATCTGCCTCCATATTTCGTCTGGAATGAAGAGACGCGACAGACGGGCAGCAATAAAAAAAGTTTTTTTAATGATGAAAAGGGTTTCCTTCTCTGTCTTTGAGATTCCCTCCGGATATGTCCGGTGGTAACAAAGGCGATGTCCTTTGAGATCGGCCCTGCTTTCCGCCTGAAAGCAGGGCTATCCCCAGGAGGCGCCGGTGAGTGACACGACAGGGATGAAAGCATCACTGAGCTTAAGAATTGTTCTCGTTAATCCAGACATGAAAGGAGCGACTCATGACGTCAAAAATCCGTTTTCACCTCGTCCTTCTGATGGCTTTCTTTTTCTTGGTGGTCGGTTGCATCACCACGGAGACGGCATCCCGGGAATCGCGGCACAAAAGGGGAACTGCGCCGGATAGAGACACACAGGAGACTGCCGCCGCGCCGCAACTCGCACCGGTGAAGCCCGTCGTTCCGAAAACGGTGTTCGAACCGGCGCAAAAAGCCATCACCGTGAAGACCGTGCAGCTGGGCACGACCCCCATATACGCCACAATTCCAGAAAACTGGCAGGTGAAGGAAGACACCGCCTTTCGTTTTTCCCTTTCCGCCCGCAACGAGGGCAATGTTATTGTGCGGACGGTGGTCAACGAGAAGAAACAGCTGCCTTATACGCAGTTGCTGTGGGAGGGCAGCAATGCGGCTGAAGAACTGCCCCGCCCCTTGGTCTTGGTCAAGTCTCCAGCCCCGGGGGAGCCTTTCAAGCAGGGGAACATCTGGTACCGGGAAGCCACTTACAAGTATAAACGCGGTGGGAGCGGGCGCCTGATCCGGGCGCTGCATATCATGAACGCCAAGGGAACCATGCGCGCGCACGCCTTCATGTACAGTCTCAATGACGATAATCTGCCGGGTCTGAGGAAAGTGGCCGAGAGCATCACCTTCAAATAATCTCTCCTCAGTTGGTCTTTCAGGTACGCCGCCGTGGGGGCGCCGCGGAACCTTTCAGAATTGTGACGATATCCCTATTTCGAAAGGAGAATGGAGATCATGACGAAATTCGGAACATTGATGATATCCTGCACCCTGCTGCTGGCTTTCGCCGCGACCGGCGCGGAGGCCCAGACGGCGCGGGAGCAGAAGCAGGAAAACATCCGGAAAATGGAGCAGGTCCGCACCCAGAAGGCCCGGCCCACCCAAAAGCCCCGGGCGACCAGCAGTCGCGACAAGGTCTCGTCGACCGGATATCATCACGGCCAGGATCAGGACGAGCCGACCCAGGAGCGCCCCAACCCGCTCGACGCCAAGGCCGCGCGGGGCCTCGATCCGGTGCGGGAACCCGTCCGAGGGCAGGGAGCACCCACCCTCCGCTAAGCCACCCGTGCGGCAAGGCAAAAAGGTTTCGGCAATCGACAGTGACGGTTTCCGAATCCACCGGTTTCTGACATACAGGGAGAAAGATTCTTGCATATCCGGGATCTCCGGCTGATACATCTGCTGACAAGGAGGTTGCACGCATGAGAAGATATTCGATTATTTTGGTAACGACCCTATCGCTGATGCTCTTTGTCATGGGTTGCGGCAAGGACAAGGATGCGGCGAAAGCGCCCATGGCTCAGGAATTTTCAGCGACCATGGTGAGCACCTCCGCAGGCCAGAAGGTGACCATGAATATCTACATGAAACCGAACAAGTTCCGGACGGACACCAGCGTGGCAGGGTCCTCCACCATTGTGCGGAAGGACCTCAACAAGGTCTGGACGATCATGACGGCGCAGAAGGCTTATATGGAGATGGCGGGCATGACGGATGCACAGACCCCCCTGATGGTGGAAGAAAAAGTCAAAGGAGAGGTGAGCCGGAAGAAGATCGGCAGCGAGACCGTCAATGGTCATCCCACAACGAAATATGAGGTGACCGCCAAAACCGATGACAAGGTCACGCAAATCCACCAATGGTGGGCGACGGATATCCACTTTCCCGTCAAGACGGCGGCGGTGGACGGAAGCTGGAGCATGGAATACCGGGATATCAAAATCGGCAGCCAACCGGACAGCCTTTTCGAAGTGCCCGCAGGGTACAAGAAGATGTCGATCCCGGGAATGCCGGGGGATATGAAGATCAAGATACCGGGAATGAATGCCAAATAAATCGATCCCGACTCAGCAGCAGATAAGCCGGGAGAGGAGGGTCATCCCCGTGAAAAACAACGGCTCCCGGACCCATGAAAACAAAACCATCTCTAACCATTAAGGAGGTTTGACATGAACGAGCACACCGTTCGTCTTTTTGGAAAATACATTTCTTTCCTTATCACCCTGTGCATGGCATTCCTGCTGCCGAGTTCCCTTTTTGCCCAGTCTTCGATGCCGTCTCCCAAACTTCCCAGAACGGTCCAGTCCCCCACCAAGGCCGTTCCTGACAGGCAGCAGGCACTGTCGATGCGCTATCAGGCCGTTAAAGTGGAAGCCGTTCAGCTCTGGCCCGCCAGCGCCTGTGAAGGCAGATGGCAGGCCCGGATCTCAAACCCCCAGGACGTGGCCATCGGAAAATCCTACGCGGTCGCTTATCAGCGAGGGCCCGTTTCAGGCGATTGGGTTGAAGGTCCCGCCGTTGAATTCACGCTCGATAAGAATCAAAAGGTCACCGTTCAGGGAGAATGGCACCAGCTGATTTACACCCGGGAGTTTAAGGTCGCCTTCAAACCGGCGGGAGCCAGGCAAACCTATCATGAAAAAATCATCCCCTTCACGCGAGGAGCCCCCACCCTCGTGATTGATCGGATCGAATTCAGAGGGGAACATGTGGCGGCCCACATCAGAAACACCAGTTCCATGGCGGGATGCGGTCTGTACATACAGATGTTCAAGGCGAAAAACAGCAATCCCGGCGCCTTCATTCCTGCGGCCAACCGCAACGTACACGTTCTCGCCGACACGACAACCATCTGTGACATTCGTACCAACATTGAAAGCTTGAAAAGTGAATGGGACCTCGTGAAGCTTGTGGTTTTCGGCGAAAATGATGTGAGACTGGTAGAACAGGTATTCCCGATCCGATAAAGCCGGTCATTAAAGAAGGCATTATTTGTCGGGAGGACGGAGGAATAGAGCATAAGGTCGGCCTCTCTCCCAGAACTGGACAGGGGGGAGAGGCATACCTTATGCTCCGAAGGGCTACATCGCACCTCCGGTGAGTAAAAACGCCATGCTGAAGCGGTCAATCAACTATTCGTTGCCGTCGGAAAGAGCGGCAAAGGGTAAATAGTGCAAGGGCCCATGTGGAACAATAATCAGTTTTTTAATTGCGGGTGCTGCCGAAGTAAATATTTGACGATATAATGTTCGGCTGTATTGGTTGAATGCCGGCAAGTTTCCTGTCGTAATATTTTTGCGCAGGGCATCCCTGTTATTTTCCAAATCTGCAGCCGGCAGCTTCCGCGCCAAGGTTGTCTTGCCCATTAAAATAAAAACATACCATTCTTTGCCCGTGCAATAATATTCCAGCAGTGTTTCATCGTTTTTAATCTTGCCTTGAATGTCGGCCGCGGCAGGACTCGTCACGGAAACCAGCGCGGCCAGCTCCGGCCCATTTTTGAGAAAGAAGGATGCCTGCTTCAATTGTTTTACCAAGGCCGACCTCATCCGCGAGAATCGCCCCTTTTGAAAGCGGCGACCGGAAGGCGAACAAGGCAGCTTCCACCTGATGGGGATTGAGGTCAACTTGGGCGTCGGACAGAGAGGCCGCCAACTTTTCCAAGCTGTTCGATGAACACCGCTTCGTTAGTTCATACGCATAATACTTGGCATGGTAGGGCGTCAATTGCATCTCAGCATTTTCCTGATTGAACAAAACCACAGTGATCTGAGGGGACTCGCTTGATCATAAAAACCCCCGCTCTCTTTTGAGTAACGGGGTCGCGAGAAATCAGTCCACCTGTCCCTCTTCATTGATTAATTAATGGGGTGTTACACGATTGGCCTCAATATCCGCCTGAAATTGCAGCAAAAATATACCTAAACATGAAATTCGTCAAGTCATTTCAAGGGTTTCTGATAAAAAGACTTCTCATTTATTCCTCTATCCCTCTGCGGTAAAATAAATTTTCAGACCTTGCACGTTTCGAACCGTATTCATTGACCTGGCCCGATCATCCAAGCGATCGGTCTGTACTTACGATCAGTAATGCTGATTTTGATAAAATATGAACAAAGCCGGGCTGTTGTCCACCTGCAACGGTTCGGCCCGGAAGGGATAAAAGCATTGAATATGATGGATTGAAAGCAGCGGCGCCTGCAGGAGGCCAGCAGATATGGCGGATGCCCTGTTATGTTGCCGTTACGAAAGATCGACGAGGTGCGAGAGACGTTCAATAGAATCTTGAACGACCCTGTCATTTTCGTATACGATTTCTATGGCGTTTGAGGGGCAGACGGTTGCGCAGTGGCCGCATCCCCGGCAGGCTTGCGTGTGAACGGCGCGACCTTCCACCAGATGAATGGCATCGACGAAGCACACGCCATCCAGACAGGCCCCGCAGCCGGTGCACCGGTCATTGACGGTCACGTTCACGCCGGGCATTCTGGAAACTTTGCCGCTGATCCGGTCGGTCATATAGGGCAGAATTCGCCACAGACAGCAACAGGGACAGCAATTGCAGATCGTAAGCAGTTTGTTGCCGGGACCCACGCCCAGCCAGATGACATCAAGTTTGTTGCGTCCGACCAGATGCGTCAATCCCGCTTGCCGGCACCGATGGATATGCTCTCTGGCTTCCTGCTTTGTGACGCGGCGTCCCAGTTCAGGATGGATTCCGATGGCTGCCTCTCCAAGAAACAGGCATCCCAGATCGTGCGGATAATCCTTGCAGTTCGTCGCTGCCCGGCAAATGCATTCATTCATGACCCAGTGGTAATGGGCTTCTTCGATGAAGTGATCCACGACGGCGGAAGGCAGCACTGCATGACCGGGCTGCGGGACTTCCTCATTCACGGTAATGGCCCTGTCTTTGGGCAGGTAGATGATGTCATCGCCCTCGAAGAGCAGATGATCCATCATGCTTCCAATGACCGGCAGCTTACTGAGCCGGGCATAGAAGAACCGGTGCGAAAAAGTTTTCTTGAGCAGTCGAACAAACCACAAAGGTCGTGCCATGATTTCAGCCCCGTCGGTCTCTTGAATCCCTTATCCCGGTGATTATACAAGGCCGGGGTTTGAACATTAAAAGGATCTTCCCTCCGCACTCCATCCGTAAGTTGACCCCGCAACGGTGCATGTCCGTTTCTGAGCCCAGTGTTTCCGGAATCGATGAAACATGACTGCTTGGGAAGACAATAAAACGAGCGGCCTGATGTGTCAATTGGATAACGACCATTGGATCATAATAAAAAGGGGGCATGGTGGGGAAATTATGCTAAAGTCTCCCTATGAAAGAGGCTAACCAGTGATGACCTTGACAGGAGATTGAACGCGGGTGTAACGGAACATTAAGAAGCGAGACATGGCCGGTATGCAGTGACGTAGTCATATCGTTTGCGCAGAAGATGACGCCGGTGTCGGGATCATTCTTGAAAATTTTGGCAGCCACCGCATTTCCTTCATCGATCTTCCAGTTAGCCGTCTCCATCGCTACCACGGTGATGTTCGGGTTCTCCTTGAAGGCTTTGATCGCGCCCTGCTTGCGATCTTCGGCGTTCTTCGCGCCACGGATACCCTCGATGATCGCCGCCCGCGTCGATTTCTTGATCTTATCGCTCACGTATTTGGCGGAAAGGTAGGCCCCCTTAACGTTGTCTACGCTGATAAAGAAAACGTTGATCAGACCGGCTTTTTTCGCCATGTCGGAAAAAATCCGATTGTCGATGTTCACAAGCGCAATACCTGCGTCTTGGGCCTTCTGTAGGACTGGGACAAGCTTAGCGGAGTCGGCGGGGGCGATGACGATTGCATCGACTTTCTGCGTTGTCATCTCGGCGATGATTGAAATTTGCTGTTCGACGGAGGTTTCCGACGCCCCGGTCTTGACGATTAGTTCAACTCCAAGCTCCTGTTCCGCTTTCCTCGCCCCCTTCTCCATCTCCACGAAAAAGGGGTTGGTCAGCGTCTTCATCACGAGGGCGATCTTTCGCGCCGGTGTCGTCTTCGTTGACGGAGTGGGCGCTTTCTGTTCAATTTCCTTTGCCGTCAACCGTTCCTCCTGACCGGATTTGGCCTTATCCCTGCTTTCGCAACCCGCCAGAAGCACCGCACCTAAGAATAACAGGACCGCGGCCGTAACCCATATTCCCTTATTCGTACCGCCCTCCATGTTGATTACCGTTTCAGAGTAGATACCCACAAGGTTTACATACGTTCCAATTGAGGCGGAAAACCACTTATTTTATCCAAGGGTTTTCGCACCCGTTGCTCAGTCGCACCGGCCTTAGCTCGCCGTCACGCGGTTGCGCCCGTTGGCTTTGGAGTGGTAGAGCGCTTTGTCAACCTGCTTCAAAAGGGCCTGCATCCCGTCGTCACCCCGTCCGGTGGTCGTGGACATACCGAGGCTGATGGTCACCTTGAGGTCGATCGGTGGATCGCTCCCGATCCCGAACGAAGTCTCTGCAATGGCGCGGCGGAAACGCTCGGCCGCTTTCGTGACATCTTCCTCGCCGCAGGGGTAAAGAACGACGAGGAACTCTTCACCGCCATAACGCCCCAGGCTGTCTCCCTCGCGCGTGTGCATCTGCAGGCGGCGCGATACTTCGTGCAGCACCTCATCGCCGGCCAGGTGCCCGTGGCTGTCGTTGACGACCTTGAAGAAGTCGATGTCGGCGAGGATCACGCTGAGCGGCTGCCCTGTGCGCTTGCAAACCGCAAGCTGGCTGCGGAGCCGGTCGATGATGGTGCTGCGATTCAGAAGGCCGGTCAGGGCGTCGTACGTGGCCTGGGTCGTCAGAATCTCGAGGGCCTGCCTTCGCAGCAGGATGCCGGAAATGCGGTCCGCGAAGTGGTCGCCGAAAAGCCGGATGAATTTATTGTCCAACTCGCTGAACGGCTCATTGCGCGCCGCCACGGACAGCAGGCCGATGCAGCAGCCCATGCGCATGAATTGCAGCGCCTGGATCTCGGTAATGGACTTCCCGGCCAGGTGTTCGGGCGGTGCCGGCCCTGTCAGCAACGGGTCGGCCCCGCAGACGAGTCGCGGGCGCTGCAGCTCCCAGTGGTGCTTGTCCCAGGGCGACAGTGCCTGTACATCCGCTAAATGCGCCTCGCCCCGGAAACCGTCAATAACCTGGAAACCCCCGTCCTTCGCGATCACCATCCGCCAACTGGTGACGTTGGCGAAGTACTTCCACCGAGTGGCGATGAGCTGCGAGATCACGGCGATGTCCTCGATCACATGGATGTCGTCGAGCAGCTTGAACATTGCCTCGTACCGCACCAGTTGCTGCGTGGCGAGATCGTTCCATTGCAACGACGGTAATATCATGTCGATGGAGCCTCCGCAGGCCAAGGTGCGCGGGTCATAGGATGGCACAATACTGCGGATCCAGATCAAGCCGCAACGCGCTCGTATAAACGTTGAACATGGTGGCCAAGTCGATTACCGCGATGATCTCGCAGATCTCTTCCTTGGAGAAGCCTTCGTCTAGCAATGCCTCAAAGTCTTCGTCGTTGAGGCCGTTCGCATCCTTAACCACCTTGTTCGCGAACGTGACGACGCTCCGGTAGTAGGCCGGCAACTGGGCGCCGGTGTCGGACTTCAGGAAGGATTGCAGGTCACCGAACGCCAAGGTCTTGTCCAGGCTCAGTACGTTCTGTGCATGACAGGCGGAACAGTATTTCGCGCCGTGCTGTGCGGACACGACGAAGACGATCATCTCCTTTAGTGGCAGAGGCAGGTGACCGCTGAACAGGGTACCTTTGGCACGCTCCCAGTAGGCGCGCGCCAGCGCGCTACTGTGCCCCAGGCTTTTGATCCAAATCGGTACCGATGTGGCCCCCGTGGTGCGCATGAAGTCGTCATACACTTCCCGCGTTGCGGGGGAGGCGTCCTCGTATTCCGTGAGTATGTAGCGTTGCATTTTCGTGCCTCTCTTTCAGTGGGTCGCGTGGTTTTGTCAGCCTCTGCCCGGATACGCGGATCGTACCCGCACGGCCGGTCGTCGTGCGGGTGGCCTTGACCCGGCTGACCCGAAATATATGAAATATGCTTGACCTTGCCTTCACAAAGTGTTAGATGTAGATACTCTTAAAAAGCGTTGTTAACTGATTATAACCTGCAACAATTCATTCCGTATAGCCGCTCCACATTTTTCCATCTTATCCTTGTCTCTCCTCTTCAACCTTCTATCGATGCCTGCACCAACCGGTTCTTCCCCTGCTCCTTAGTCCGGTACATGGCTGCATCTGCCTGAGACAGCAGCACGCCCGTCGCCAGGGTTCCGTCGATCTCGTTCAGACCAATGCTGAGGCTCAGCCTGAAGACCCTTCCTCCTGGCTCAAACGGATGCGCCTCAACGGCCTTGCGCAGACGTTCCGCTGCGAGAAAAGACTCTCTGCCGTCCATCCCTTCGAGAAGAACCGCAAATTCATCGCCCCCGACGCGGAAGATGACATCCTCGGTCCGCAGCGCCGCCTTGAGGAGGTCACTCAATGTGTTCAGCACCTCGTCTCCGGCGGCGTGACCGACCGTATCGTTCACATCCTTGAAGTTGTCGAGATCCATGTAGAGGAGGGAGCTGACAACACCTCTCTTTGCCCTGGCGATCGTTCGGTTGAGCATCTCTTCGAGGGAACGTCGGTTCAAAAGACCGGTGAGCGCATCGTGGATGGCGAAATATTCCAGCTTATCCTGGTGGCGCTTTCGTTCGTCGATTTCGACCTGGAGCTGCTCGTTGGCTCGCCGCAGTTCGGCAGCCTGTCGTTCGAGCCGGGCGCGTAATTGAAACAATTCGAGATGGGTTCGGACGCGGGCCAGCAACTCCTCGCGCTGGAACGGTTTGGAGATGAAGTCCACGGCGCCCAGCTTCAAACCCTCCACCCGCTGCTCCACTTCGATGACCGCACTCAGGAAGATGACCGGGATGTCGCGGCTCTCCTCACGCGCCTTCAGCCGCCGGAGGACCTCAAAACCATCCATGCCCGGCATACGAATGTCGAGCAGGATCAATTCCGGCGGAGCGATTGATTGAATTGATATTATATTAATTATTATTATTGAATTGATATTGATAAGGCATTACTTCTAACGGGTTGAAGTATAGGGTGGCTTTTTTTACCTGTCAAGGGATAATTTTCATCGAAAATCAGGGGCGGCGATACCTTTGGGCGAGGAATGCGGATCGGCGGCAGTCCTTTTTGAGCAATCGGCTCTCTTTTTGGACGACTTGCCCGTCAGAAAGGTATCCCCGCCTTCGCGGGGACAAGCTCTAATAAAAAGGGGGCATGGTGGGGAAATTATGCTAAAGTCTCCCTATGAAAGAGGCTAACCAGTGACGACCTTGACAGGAGATTGAAAGCGGGTGTAGCGGAAGATTAAAAAGCGAGACATGGCCGGTATGCAGTGACGTAGAGGATTTGATGGATAACATGAAAGAAGGCGACGGCAAAATAGACTGGGTGTTGTTTGATTTCGGCGGCGTGATCGCCGAGGAAGGTTTTAAACAAGGCCTCATCGTGATCGCCAAAGCAAATGGCGTTGATGAGGGAACATTCATTCAAGCGGCCTTTGACGCCATCTATGCTTCCGGCTATGTCCTGGGAAAAGCCCCGGAGCAGGCCTTCTGGAATGAGCTGAAAGAGAAAACAGGCATCGCAGGGGACGATGCCACGCTCATGAGGGAAATTTATTCCCGGTTCGTATTGAGAAGCTGGATGATTGACCTGGTGAAAAGGCTGAGATCAGGAAAGATTGCCACGGGCATCCTGAGCGACCAGACGGACATGCTGGACCGGCTGAACCAGGAGCACGATTTTTTCAGATGGTTCGATCACGTCTTCAACAGCTACCATATGGGGAAGGGCAAGCGGGATTCCACGCTTTTTGATGATATTGCCCGAACATTGAAAACCGAACCGGGCAGGATCCTGTTTATTGACGATGATTCCGGGCATGTCGAACGAGCGAGGCGGAAGGGGTGGAATACCCTTCTTTATGTTGACCGGGAATCCTTTGAAAAAGACCTTGATAAGATCCTGCCGGCCGTTGTTCGGAAATCTCTTGAACCTGCGTGGCCTGATCCCGGGCACAAAGCCCCGGAAGAATGATGATCCATCTTGAAGCCCTGTCCATCAGGGGAACTGGAATGCCTGGATCGGTATCCCATGGGGTGTGTTTTCCAACCGCCGCCTGTCCCGGTCGAAAGACTGAATCCTGTTGACATTCCGCAAAGCTGCCTTTAGAGTGCCGTCGCCGAAAAGCGATATGAACCTTCCGCTCTTTGGTGTTTTGAAAGGTTAAGATCAAAGGGATTTTACATAAGCGGCAGCCTTCCCGGGCACCCTTCCCGGAAACGGTTGCCGTCAGTCGTTGGTGGCGTTGAATATGGAGATAAAGAAAAGTTCGGACATGCAAAAAAATATTTGGCATCAAAAACAGGTTGAAGAGGTATTCAGGGAGATCGGTTCTGCTGCGGAAGGGATCAGCCATGAAGAGGCAAGGGCGCGCCTCTTGAAGCACGGTCCGAACGAGCTGATCGAAAAAAGGAAGAAATCTCCCCTGATGATGCTTCTCGATCAGTTCAAGGATTTCATGATTATCGTCCTGATGGTTGCCGCCGTGATTTCGGGCGTCATCGGCGAGCTGTCGGATACCATTGCCATCATTGTCATCGTGGTCATCAATGCGGTCATCGGTTTTGTACAGGAATACCGGGCGGAAAAAGCCATGGAGGCCCTCAAGAAAATGGCCGCGGCTTCCGCCGTCGTTTTGAGAGACGGCGTGCCGGCGACCCTGCCGGCCGGAGAGCTCGTCCCCGGCGACATGGTGCTTCTGGAAGCGGGACGGATTGTTCCTGCCGATATGCGCATCACGGAGGCGGCGGCCCTCCATGTGGAAGAGGCCGCACTCACGGGTGAATCGATGCCGGTGGAAAAGCACCGTGAAACCTTGTCCGACCCCGACCTGTCCCTGGGCGACCGAAAAAACATGTCCTACAAAGGCACGTTCGTCACCTATGGCCGGGGCGCCGGGGTTGTTACCGGTACGGGCATGAACACGGAACTCGGCAAAATCGCCGCCATGCTCCAGGGGGAGGAAGAAGTTAAGACGCCCCTGCAAAAGAGGCTGACGGTCTTTGGTCAAAAACTTGCCGTCGCCATCCTCGCCATCTGCGCCATTGTCTTTGTGGCGGGCCTCCTGCGAGGAGAAGCCCCCCTTCTCATGCTGCTGACGGCCATATCGCTTGCTGTGGCGGCCATCCCGGAGGCCTTACCCGCCGTCATCACGATCTGTCTGGCGCTGGGCGCAAAGAAACTGGTCACGCAAAACGCCCTGATCAGAAAGCTTCCCGCTGTTGAGACCCTCGGATCCGTGACGTATATATGCTCCGACAAGACGGGAACCCTGACCCTGAACAAGATGAGCGTGGAGGAAATATATTTTGACGGCGTCGTGGTGAAAGGTCGCGAGATCGAAATAAAATATCGTCAGTCGGGCGGCAGCCATGCTCTGTCAACGCCGTCCGCATATCTCATGGCCGGTCTTGCCCTCAGCAACGATGCCCATGCGGACATGGACGGCAACATCATCGGTGACCCGACGGAAACGGCCTTGTATGCCATTGCGCAGGCCGCAGGTTTCGACAAAAGGGATCTGGAAAATATCTTGCCCCGTATTGCGGAACTGCCTTTCGATTCCGAGCGGAAGTGCATGACCACCTTTCACCGATACAAAGGGAATGGACAGACACCGGGAGGCGATTCCGGGGAGATTATTTCCTTTACCAAGGGGGCCCTGGATCTTCTGATGAACAAGGCCGTCCAGGTCATGACAACAAAGTGATTGAAGGCCGTTGATATTCAGGAAATGGAAACGATCAACGAGGCCATGGCCGCCGATGGCATGAGGATTCTTTGTCTCTGCATGAGGAGATGGGACGCCCTGGCCGATCCCATATCGCCGGATAATGTGGAGACGGACCTCACGATCCTTGGACTTATCGGATTGATGGACCCACCGAGAGAAGAGGCGAAGGAAGCCGTTTCGATGTGCAAAGCCGCGGGCATCAAGCCCGTGATGATCACTGGCGATCACCCTCTGACCGCAAGGTCCATTGCGGGCAGGCTCGGCATTCTCGATCATGACCGCGCGACGGTCATGACAGGCAGGGAACTGGAGAGCCTTTCGCTCGAAGAGTTTGAAAAACGGGTTGAGCACATCAGCGTCTATGCGCGGGTTGCCCCTGAGCAAAAACTCAAGATTGTCAAAGCCCTTCAGGATAAAGGGCAGTTTGTCGCCATGACGGGCGACGGGGTGAATGATGCGCCGGCTTTGAAGCGGGCCGACATCGGCGTGGCCATGGGGATCACGGGGACGGACGTGTCGAAAGAAGCGGCGTCCATGATCCTCCTGGACGATAATTTTGCCACCATCGTCAGGGCCGTCAGGGAGGGAAGGCGGATCTTCGACAATATCCGAAAGTTTATCAAATACACCATGACGAGCAATTCGGGAGAAATCTGGACCATTTTTCTCGCTCCTTTCCTGGGACTCCCCATTCCGCTCCTGCCGATCCACATCCTCTGGATTAACATGGTGACGGACGGGCTTCCCGGGCTTGCCCTGGCGGCGGAGCCGGCGGAAAAAGGCCTCATGCAAAGGCCACCCCGCCATCCGAAGGAAAGCATCTTCGCCCACGGCATGGCCGCCCATATCATCTGGGTGGGGCTGCTGATGGCATTTTGCGCCATCTTTACACAGGCCTGGTCCATCAGGACGGGGCACGCCCACTGGCAGACCATGGTGTTTACGGTGTTGTGTTTGAGCCAGATGGGTCATGTCCTGGCCATCCGGTCGGAAACGGAATCCATTTTCCGGCAGGGTCTGTTTTCCAACAAGCCCCTGTTGGGGGCCTTTGCCCTGACTTTTCTTTTGCAGATGGCAACGATTTACGTGCCTTTTCTCAACCCCATTTTCAAGACGCAGCCGCTGTCGCTTCCCGAACTGGCCTTCACCCTCGTACTGTCTTCCGTCGTCTTTGTGGCCGTGGAGATCGAAAAATTGGTGAAAAGGCGCTTATCCTGACGTCAAAGGGGCCCCCGGCGCCGACGCCTCTTTCCGCCTCTTCAATGCGAGGGCCTCCTTCAGACCCTTTTCACGGATCACCTTGAACTTCATCCGGGTTTCGGTCATGCGGAAAAAGCGTGTTCCATATTTCCGGAGCAGCCGTTCATCGATGACAAATCCGAGTCCCGGCGCCGTGAAGGGCTGGAGCGTGGCGTCTTTGTCCGGGATAATCGGCGCGATGATCCCCTCACGGAACTCTGGGATCCACGATGGTTCTTCCAGAGGATATTCCAGGGGAAGGCGGTTTTCCGGGTCGGCGAGGACCATGTTCCAGTTGACGTAGAAACCGATGCCATTGGTCCACGTGTGGGGTGAAAAGGCCCGGCCCCGGGTCCGGCAGGCCTCCAGGACCTGTTTTACCTGAGCGATGCCGCCGGCGAAGGTGGCGTCGGGCTGGTAGATGTCGAAGCAGTCTTTCTCCAGCATGATCTTAATCTCGTCCCAGCCGTAGTTGAGCTCGGCGCCGGAGACGGGGACGTATCCCAGCCGCTTCAAGGCGGCGTTTCCGTCATAATCCCGCGAATCGAGGGGCTCCTCCAGCCAGGCGATGCCGTTGTCCCGGCAGGCCCGGGCGAATTCCGAGGCCCGTTCGAGGTTCCAGGCCGGGATCTTGTCCACGATGGTGACGAGCCAGCCCTGGTTCGCGTCTACCCCCAGACGAAGCGACTCACCGACGCCCTTGCGAACCACTTCGATATGACGGATGTCTTCACGGAGATCGCGGTTTTTCACCCGGAGCTTGGCCGTCTTGAATCCTCGTGCCTTCATGGCGGAAAGCTCGTCCACGCGCTTTTCCGGGGCGTGCATCTCCCCCGTGGAGCAATATACCTCCACCGGACGCGCTTTGCCCCCGAGCAGTTCATAGACCGGCTTCCCCGCTTTTTTCCCGAGGATGTCCCAACAGGCTGGTTCGATCCAGAAGTTCCGCCAGCCGAGGATTCCGGCCTGTTTCAGGAGGGCCTGGATGCCTGCAATGTCCGTTGGGTCGGCGCCCAGCAGGTAGCCTCCGATGAGATCCCCCAGCCCTTCCCGTTCCTTTCCCATGGCCGAGCCGGCGGAAAACCCCTCGATTCCCTCGTCCGTGACGATTCGGATCAGGGTGAAACGGTTGTGCGTCTGGGGATATCCGGGAATCCATGTGGGCCAGAAGGTTTTCCGCAGGGGGACCGATACATGGTACAGGTCGATGGCCTTGATCTTCATCCTCTCCTCCTTTCAGCGCGGTGCTGATAACGGTTCGGTTATGGGGGAATTGCCCTGTGTCATCTTCGCCGGCGCGAAAATGGATTGAGTCGAGCAGGCCTGTTTCTCCCGATTTTCAGGTTGTTGTCTGTTTTCTCCGCCAGCCGCCCGGTGTACCGGTGGCGCCGCCCGATTATGACCATTTAATGTTTGTAATCTTGCATCGTTCTAAAAATAACTCAAGCAAACATTGAAAAATCTTCCGGTTTTGTTTAGGGGAAAGAATTCACGGCGGAAGGGGGGTCCTTCGCCGGAGTTACGATCCATCAAGCCAGGCGGCTGCCATGAAGTATTTCGGCATTGAAGACCAGGCGGCCGATCTGATATGAATGAAAAAAAGGGGATCCGGGGGCCCGCCGGGGAAAAGGATGGGTCCGGCCGGCAAGACAGGAAGGATTTAAGACAGGAGGGAGATACGGCGTGAAGGAACTGCTGTCGGACCTTGAGAGTGAGTATGCTGCGTTGGACGTCCTGGTGGCGGGCTTGCCGGAAGACCGGTGGGCTTCCTCGACCCCTTTTGCGGGGTGGACGGTCCAGGACGAGATCAGTCACCTGGCTTTCTTCGACGGCGCGGCGGTTCTGGCGATGAGGGATCCGGCGGCATTTCGCAGGCAGGCGTCATCGTTCCCGGCGGACGAGACGGTCTTCGAGGTCACTTTAAACAGAGGACGGGGGATGGCGCCGGCGGCGCTTCTGGCCTGGTGGCGTCGGGAGCGGTCCTCTCTGCTGGAAATCCTCGACGGACGTGAGGCGAAGGACCGAATCCCTTGGTTCGGTCCCCCCATGAGCGTCCGGACCCTGGCCACCGCCCGCCTGATGGAGACCTGGGCACATGGCCAGGACATCGTGGACGCGCAGGGACTCGAACGGCCCGCCGCGGATCGGCTCCGTCACATCGCCCAGCTTGGGTACATGACCTTCGGCTGGAGCTTTTCCTGCCGCAACATCGATCCTCCCGACAAGGTCATCCGGCTCGAGCTGGCGGCGCCGGGGGGGGATATCTGGGGCTGGGGTCCCGGGGAGGCCGACGAGACTCTCCGGGGAACGGCGGAGGACTTCTGCCTTGTCGTGACTCAAAGGCGCCACCCCTATGACACGGGTCTCAACTGGGATGGCCCGGCGACGGAGCAGTGGCTCCTCTGCGCCCAGGCCTTCGCCGGTCCCCCCGCCCGTGGTCCCCGTCCGGGGCGGTTCCCGGGACATCGGACCTGATTGCTTCTACGGGGCGGCTTTCCATGGATAACCCGCTCCCGGCTGTCGTAGAAACACAGAGCACATCAACGAATCATCTCTGAAAATTGTCTTGACACCCGCGTTCAGTTTATCATTATAAACGGAGCAGGAGAAAATTGCCTTGTTCATAGCGGGAAATCAACAGGATCAGGTTAAATCCCCTATCGTCGGCGAACCGATCCGGTTTCACCGCCTGATGCTCGGGCCGTCGAAAAAGGACGTCTCGACATGAAGGTCCGGGGATACATTGCAGTCCGTGCGGCACGATCTCATTTTGCAGTCGGGGCGATAAGTAGAATATGAAAATTCGCGGTGATGAAAATCCGGCAAAAAA
>Ga0351881_1113_pt1 | contig 19597 bp, 21 predicted proteins | sample BONcelFGM3001E15_FD_206769 | JGI IMG/M metagenome (GOLD analysis project Ga0351881, IMG submission 206769) | Enriched cells from coal bed in the Powder River Basin, Montana, United States - BONCAT cells FGM rep3 HSBNCT.FGM.300.1.E15 ...
TCCATCACAAATCTCCTCACAGGAACTGGATGCCGGATACTAGTGAGCTGAATCTCTTTGAGGATGTGAAATTTCCCATTCCGGATACCTTTTATGACGATTATGAGGGTCGCCCTGCCGCTGCCGGTCAGGAGATGAGTATTGCAGGCGATGAGATGGACTATGCATTCGACCTTAAGATGAATGACTCAACTATTAACACCCGCCTTAAGGAGAACCTTACTTTTGCTTTGCGAAGGCTGACACCCCGCCAGCGAGAACTTTGGGACAGTACATATAATAAATTGCTTAGGGATTTTCTGGCTACCAAACCAACCGGAAAGGAGCTGGCAGAGTGGAAGTTTCAGCGTTACATGAGAGATTACCTCAAATGCATCAGAAGTGTCGACAACAATGTTGGCCGTGTTATGGATTACCTTCGGGAACACGGACTCCTCGAGAATACTCTGGTTGTCTACACCTCAGACCAGGGTTTCTATATGGGCGAGCACGGATGGTTCGACAAACGATTTATGTACGAGGAGTCATTCCGCACACCTCTCATAATGAGACTGCCGGATAGTTTTGGCAAACTATCAAAAAGAGGAACCATTCCGCAGTTTGTTCAGAATGTAGACTACGCGCCAACCTTCCTTGACCTTGCCGGAGTTGAAATCCCTGCAGATGTTCAGGGCGAGTCAATTGTTCCGCTTCTTGAGGGCAAAGCTCCCGCATCATGGCGCAAGAGCGTATACTATCACTATTTCGAATATCCCGCAGAGCACTCTGTCCGCCGCCACTACGGTGTGCGCGACAGCCGCTATAAGCTCATCCGTTTTTACGGCCATGACATTGTCAGATACGAACTCTACGACCTGCAGGAAGATCCCGCAGAACTACGCAATCTATACGAAAATCCTGCATACAAATCTACCCGCGAACGCATGCACCGCGAGCTGGAGAGACTGATGAAAAAGTACGACGACAAACCGTCGATTTAAAACCAGGAGGAAAATTTAGAAAATTAAAAGAGACCACCCGCCGGTGGTCTCTTCCGTTGCAACAAAATTGCAACTCTTGCGAATTAAAAAAACGCTCAGTTAAATTTAGGTGAAAATAATCTGAGTGCGCTCCCCGGCGGCAAGTTCATAGAACTGGCCAACCGTTATGATATCTTTTACATGCTCGCTCAGGTCCTCTTTTTTGAGTTTGAACATCTCGGCAGCAAGTTTGCAGGCGTAGATCTCGCCGCCGCCGGCAGTAATCAGTTCAAAAAACTCATCAACAGGCGGAATGTCCAGAGCAGCCATCTGGCTTTTCATCATGGCCGACACTCCTGCTTCAACTCCGGGAAGCACTCCCAGAATAGTCGGAAAAGGCAGGCCGCCCGGCATGCGCATGGCCGGATTTCCTACTGTTCCTGTATGTAGTTTGTGCATCTGTTTTTTCGTAATTGCATCGAGGCCAAAGAATGTAAAGAACAGTTTTGCCTCAATACCCTCCATTACAGCTCCGTTTGCCATAATGAGGGCTGCGTATACATCTTCAATAGTTCCCTTTGCACATATTATGCAAACTCTCTTAAGAGGTGTCTCTTTTTCTGCACTCATGGTTGTTTTGTTTAAACAGTTATTATTCAGCTTAAAATTTTATTCCCTTTAAATACAGCCTGTTGGTTTAGGGATGCCGGCAATCTTTGTTGCCTTTTTAAGCGGCGCACCGGGGAACAGAGCATAGAAATCCTTAACATCTACAATTCCCGATTTCCCGATTGACCGGATAGTGAGTGCATCTTCTGCAAAATGTCTTGTGCGGAGATAATCAAGAACGGCATAATGTTTATCGGTGAGTTCAATACCCTCCTCTTTGGCCACAGCACCGGCAACATCTTTATTCCATTGCTCCGGTTTAGTGAAGTAACCCTCTTCGTTTACTTCAATCATCTGACCTGCTAATTCTTTTTGTGCCATAATTTCTCTGGATTTATATGTTTGAATTTATTACTGGATGTTATGCTTAGGATACCTTTTTCCCATCATGGACATGTGATCGGTCACAGGGAGAGATCTTCCCGGCAACAGCAGGTTCCAGTACATCCATTTGAAAAACATCTTTCCGAAATAGTTGAGCCTTGTATCTTTAAGCAAACCGAAAGGGCCAATTACCGGATATGGGTAGACACCGGGAAGTGGCTCTGTGTCGTAGTTGAAGTCAATCAGGGTTCCTTTGCTGTATGAGGTTACTATATAACAGTTTGCGTGACCGTCAAACTTTGCCTGCAGTGGTTTTCCCTCAATTGCACACAAAAGGTTTTCCACCACAACTTCTGCTGCAAAGTGAGCAACCGAGCCGGCTTTGGAAGTTGGCAGATTTGCCGCATCTCCAATTACAAAAATATTTGAGTGACCCGCAGCCTGAAGAGTAAATTTGTCTGTAGGTACAAAATTCAGGTCATCTCCCAGTCCGCTTCTCTCTATCATATCATCTCCCTTGTTGGTTGGGATGGTTACAAGCAGGTCGAACTCCACTCCGGTTCCCGCATAGTCGATTATCTTTTTCGCGGCATTGTCAACCTCTGCAACATTGTAGTCAGGAATCACTTTTATGTTCTTCTCTTCCACCACCTTGCTAAGCATCTGAGTAGCTATCGGTTTTGTAAATACCCCCGGCAGAGGAGTAACAAGGCTGATTTCCACTTTGTCGCGCATTCCTTTTCTCTTGAAATAGGCATCGGCAAGGAAAATGAATTCAAGTGGCGCAACCGGACATTTGTAAGGAAGTTCGGTTATGTTAACAACCATTTTGCCACCTTTCCAGGTTTCAAGATATTTTGCAAGAGCAACAGCTCCCTCAATTGTATAGAAATCAAAAATTTCCTTTCTCCACAAATCGCCCAGAAGACCCGGTGTCTCCTCGGGTGCTATGCGAGTGCCTGTGGCAATGATAAGAAAGTCGTAATCAAGAATTTTCTCTGAATTTTCCAGCAGGACCTTGTTCTCGTCAGTGACAATTTTGTCAATTTTGGCATAAATAATATTTACACCCTTTGGGAAAAAGTTCCTTTTTGGTTTGACTACGTCTGATTCGTTATAAATTCCAAATGGTACAAACAGGAAACCCGGCTGATAGTAGTGAGTTTTGTCCTGATCTACTACAGTTATGTTCCAGGTTTTGACAGGCAATTTCTTCCTGAGCTTGTTGGCCATGAGTGTTCCGGCCGTTCCAGCACCTAAAATAACTACATTCTTCATATCTTAAATATTTGAATCAACCAAAGATATATTAATCTTTCAATATAAATATTTGCTAATGGAATTTATTTTCTGTGATATTGCTCACAGATTTTTCCTGAAAAATCCACTAAACAATATGCCAGATAAAGGTTTCAGAGTTTTAAAGCGCGCGCAGCGCTGCACCTTCACCGGCAGCGAAGCTGACGGTACCTTCTTTGAAATACACATAACTTGACATAGTGATATAAAAAAAGAGACCGCCATATGACGGTCTCAATTTTAGCATTAACAGCCTGTACAAAGGCTGATTAATAGCTTTTGCGGAGCTTGTCAAAGTACATTGCGAAAGATCTGTAAAGGAAGTGTGTCCACTTACCAAACGGAACAATTATAACTGCCCACTGTACAAGGATTGTGAAGTGAAGCAGGAAGAGCCAGAAGTTGTTCTCCAGGATCTCCAGGTCAATGAATACCTTTACAAAGAATGCTGTAACTCCCATCAGGAAGAGCCATATTACAAAGAACCAGTCAGAGGGACGGGATTTTTTGCTTACCTGGTGCTTTTGCTTAATTCGGCCCAGTACAAATACAAAGGTTACAATGAATACCACAGCACTAACTGCATAACCCAGCAGGTTCACAAAGATTGATTCATTTGAGAACCAGTCAAGGAATACAGTAGTAAACAGGAGTGTCAGATAACCTATTACCAGTACAAAGTGGGCGAACCATCTTGCCTGATTGTCATCGCAGCCGAGTGACCTTTTCTGGGTAAACATGTGAACAAACAGCTCTCCGGCAGATTTGTAATATGCCTTAAAGGGAACTTTGTATCCAGGTTTAACAACTGTCATATACCACATTCTGATAATATTTGGCAGAAGTATAACTGCAAAAACAGTCGCTATTGCATACATCTCGAAGAGGTGTGCAAAGTGCATGATTCCCTCCTGGTCAAAAGATTGAGTGAAAGAGTATGCAATTACACCCACTGCAACAAGAATCATTGCAATAATGTTGGCCAGACCCGATCTGTGGAACAGTCCGGACAAACCGGTCCAGTCATATTTGGCTGTGAGCCATCTGCGCAGAGACATCATAAGCTCACCCGGGTCTGCTGTCTGCGGACAGTTAACCGAACAATCGCCGCAATAGTAGCACAGCCATGGTTTCAGTGACGATTCCACACCCTTTTTATCTCCGGTTTCGCTCAGCCTCACCATTGATCTGGGGAATGAATCCTCTCCGGTTGAGAGGGAGCATACGGCAGTACAGGTTCCGCAGTTGTAGCATTTGTTGAAATCAACTGCTCCGTATCTTTTTAGCTCTTTGCCGAATTTTGTATTAATTCTGCTCATTTTTCTTCAGTTTATAGGTAAAGTACTCGTCCATATCGTCAACCTTCCCTGCAGCTACAAATCCAAACTTTACCATGGACATAAGAATGTACATTGTATGTTCCAGATTCATTCCGGTCTCTTTGCTAAGCTGGGCAATTGTCTTGTCTCCCTTTGAGAGAGATTCGGTTATGGCCTTTTTCTCTTTATTGAACTGTTTCAGGTTGTTCTTCACCTCTTCGGAAACCTTGCGCTCTTCGCGCAAAATTTTCACTGTCATAGTTTTTTCTTCCGACATATCATTTTACGCTTTAAAGTGCAAGTACATCTATCATATCCTCCATGTCGCGGTTTGTAAACGAGATGAGCTCTATCGAGTCCGACGGGCAAACAGGCAGGCACATTCCGCATCCTTTGCAGGTGCTCTTGTTTATTGAAGCCTTCTGACCCCCGGCTGTTTCGACCATTGCAACAGCGTTAAACGGACATGCTTTGCTGCAGGCGTCACACCAGTTACAGGTTTCTGCATTTACATATGCGATTATTGGCTCCAGCTCAAGTTCTCCCTTGCTCACAAATGAGTGAGATTTTGCTGCAGCCGAAAGTGAAGAGTTAACTGACTCCATAACATTCTTAGGTCCCTGACAGGTTCCTGCGATTGTAATTCCGTCAATTACGGTCTCTACAGGACGCAGCTTCATGTGAATCTCATTGTAGAAGTTGTCACGTCCTTTAGGAAGTTTAAAGAGAGTTCCAATGGATGTGTCGCTGTCCGGAACCATTCCTGTTACAAGAACAACCAGGTCTGCAATCACCTCAGATTCTCTCTTTTCAGTAAGAACATCCAGTGCCTTTACAGAAATTCCTCCCTCTGCAGCCGAAACTACAGGCGGTTTTTTGTCCATAAACTGAATATAAACATCTCCTTTAGAATTAGACTCCTTGTAGATTAGCTCCTGTTTTCCGTATGTGCGGATACCCTTGTGGAAATGGAAATTCTCAATCTCCGGAGCAATTGCCCTCACATCAAGCGAAGCCTGAACGGCAGCAGTACAGCAGTATCTTGAGCAGTACTTGTTATCACCCTTAACCTGACGGCTTCCCACACAGTAAATGTATGCTATGGAGTTAATCTCTCTTCCGTTGTAAATCAGCTTGCCGGATCCGCCTTCGGCAGCCTTTTTCTGACCGCCCATAAGCTTTCTGAACTCCGGAAGGGTAATAACATTTGGAACAGTTGCAAAGCCGAATTCCCCCTCTGCGGGAGTGTAGGAGTTGAAGCCTGTAGATACAAGAACAGATCCCGCATGAATCTCTTTTTCTGTATTACCCTGAGGACCCGATATTCTGACTGTCAGTTTAAAATCCCCTATGTTTCCGCGGGATGCGACAACCTCTGCATTTGTAATAAGAGTTATTCTCTCTTCAGAGGCGATCTCTTTCTGAAGTCTTTCCAAAAGCTCTTTTCCCGAAATGTTCTCAGGACTGATTGTCTCAAGCTCGTTCAGCTTTCCGCCAATTTTGCTGTCTCTCTCAATGAGATAAACATCATCATTCATTCTGGCAAGAGAGATTGCAGCCTTAAGACCTGCCACACCTGCGCCAATAACAGCAACAGCTCTCTTTGATTCTATAACGATAGGTTCCAGCGATTCGGCCAGTCTGGCCTTTGCAATTGCAGCCTTAACAAGATGAATTGCCTTCTCTGTTGCACCCGGCTTGTTGTCTGAGTGTGCCCATGAGGCCTGCTCGCGTATGTTTGCGTGAACATAGTTGTATTTGTTCAAGCCAGCCCTTTCACTCACACCCCTGAAAGTTGTGAGGTGAAGCTTTGGCGAACAGCTTGCAACCACTATCCCGCTTAAATTGTTTTCCTTAATATCGGCCTCCATATCCTTCTGATTGGAATCACCGCAGGCAAACATTGTTGTTTTGGCCATTATGACGCAGTCTTCGTCTTTAACCGCTTCACGGACCCTTTCAATGTCTACGTAGTCGGAGATATTTCCGCCGCATGCACATATATATACACCAAGTTTCTTTTTCATCTCGATTACTGTGATTTTTGATTCAGATAACTTATTGCCTCCGTAGATGCAGCTCCTGCAGAGAGGATTGAATCCGGAATATCCTTTGGACCTGTAGCTGCTCCGGCAACAAATACACCGTCAATAGAGGTTTTTGCAGGGCTGAGAAGCGGGTCGCTCTGTTTTACGAAGGAGAGACCATCCAGTTCCAGTTTGTGACTTTTGAAAAGATCTGCAGCCTCTTTGTTTGGCTTAACACCAACAGAGAGAACAACCATATCGTGTTCTGCCTCCTTTAGTTTGCCGGTTGCAATATCTTCATATCTGAGAGTAAGGTTTCCGTTCTCCTTCTCGGTAATTTTACCAATTTTTCCCTTTACGAAGCGAACACCCATTGAAACAGCCTGTTCGTAGAACTCATCGTATCCCTTGCCAAACGCCCTAATATCTATGTAATATATGGTAATGTCTGCCATAGGAAGTGCTCCCAGAAGAAGCTGAGCCTGCTTGATTGAGTACATGCAGCAGATTTGAGAGCAGATTGGGTTTCCCATTGAATCATCTCTCGACCCGGCGCAAAGTACATAAGCAATTTTATCCGGAACTTTTCCGTCGCTTGAACGAAGAATAGTGTGGAAGGGACGGGTAGGGGCCAGGAGGCGCTCCATCTGAATAGATGTTATCACATTTTTGGCCGTACCGTAGCTGTATCTTGGAACATTTGTGGGGTCGTACAGTCTGAATCCCGTTGCAACAATAGCAGTTTTAACATTGAAGATATACTCCTTTGGCTTCATTGTAAAGTCGATGCAACCCGGAGGGCACACCTTTTCGCACGCTCCGCAAAGGGTACAGTTATCAATATCAATAGCAGCCACCTTTGGGCTGGCTATGCTGAAAGGTATGTAAACCGCCTTTCTTCCAACAAGACCATACTGGAACTGGTCCTTTACAATTACAGGACATGCCTGCTCGCAAAGCTGACAGGCAGTACAATCCTCAGCAACCACATAACGTGGTCTCTGAGTCATTTTAACCACAAAACTCTGCTCGCCAAGCTTATCTATAGAGGTTATGTCACTCTCTGTGAAGATTTTGATATTCGGGTGGCGGGAAATTTCAGAAACTTTTGGTGTGGTGATACATGCAGAGCAGTCCAGTGTCGGAAACACTTTGCTGAGCATAATCATTTTACCTCCCACTGAAAGCCTGCTCTCCACAAGAACTACCTTGTAGCCATTGTTTGCAAGATTGAGGGCAGCCTCTCCTCCTGCAATTCCTCCTCCTATAACGATAGCATCATAAGTGAGGGTTATTGGTTCTTTTTGCATAATTCTTATTTGTCGGTTTTCAGTAAATACTCATTAAAACTCTTTACTTGCTTTACAAAAGATTCGCTGCACACAGAGCAGATTGCCGCCATTCTAAGGCGGGCAGGCTCTATGTTTTTTTCTCTCATAAGCTCATGTGTCTTTTCCACCAGGGCTCCGGTCTTTTCTGTACAACTCTCGCCATACATGCAGTCGCTTCCGTCTGCGGCAATGAATACACCGTCAAAACCCTTTTCATAGGCTCTTAATATCCACCTTGGTTTGATCCCGCTTGAACATGGTACAGCTATGGTATAAACCTGAGGAGGATAGTGCAGCTTAAGAAGTCCCGCCATGTCAATGGCGGGATCTGAGATCTTTTCAGTAGAGAAAACCAGGATTTTTGCACTCCTATTGCTCATCTCTTTTACTGTTAAATTTCGTTCTTACGCATGTAGATTTTGAAGTAGCCGTTCTCCTCGATTGTTCCGAGGTAGTCATGCCCCTGTTTTGAGCACCATTTTGGTATATCTACCTTGGTTCCTTCGTCTGCAGAAAGTACCTCCATAATCTCTCCCTCTTCAATTGTTCCAAGGGCTTTCTTTGCCTCGAGAAGTGGTCCCGGACATGCTGTTCCTCTTGCGTCTACACTTTTGCTTACTTCCAAAGCTCTTAGTTCTTCTGTTGTCATCATGATAATTTATGTTTTAAGGTTTATTTTTATTTATTCAGGTTGTTTTATTTTATATGAAAAGCTGAGCTGCACTCTCTCCTGCATCTGCAGCAAATGTTGCTGCACCTGCATATGATAAATGAGGATAGTCAATAAACTCCTCTTTTTTGAAGCCCATAAGACCCATTGACATTTCGCATACTATAATCTCAATGCCCAGTTCGCCTGCGGTTTTAAACATATCGTCCAGTGAGAGAACATTGTTTTTTCTCATCAGATATTTAATCATTACCGGTCCCATTCCGCACATATTCATATTGGACAGTTTAAGCGAATTCTTCCCTTTTGGAAGCATGAAGCCAAACATTTTTGAGATGAAATCTTTTCCTTTGGGGCTCTTTTTTGGATCCCTCAATGCGCTAAGCGACCAGAAAGAGAAAAACATCTTCACTTTTGTGTCCATGGCAGCCGATGCTATGCCTATTATCATTGAGGCCATAACTTTGTCCAGGTCACCTGAAACAACAGCCATTGAAAGCTGATCTTTTCTGCTGTTTTCGATTTTTGTGATCTTCTTTTTAAGTTTTTCCACCTGCTCCTGAAGTTGGTTAACTTCTTGTTTTAGTTGCTCTTGCATGATTAATTAAAATGTAATTGATAGTGTCAATAATTTTGGTGCACAAAGAAATAGATAAATAGCCCCGAAATGAAGTAAATGTGTATGATATGGACATAGTTTTTTTGTGATGTAAATCACATTAATTTGTAACTTTGCAGTATGAAAAACAATTGCTCTCTTTGTGACTATAAATCTGCTGCCGCACAGAAGCTCACTCCGGATGAATTAAAACATCTGGCACCAAATTGTGTAACCGTTAAATTTAAAAAAGGCGACACAATCATCAGGCAGGGCACCTACTCCACAAATGTTGCCTACCTGAAGAAGGGTCTTGTCAAAATTCACATAGACGGACCATATCATGTGCAGGTTGTCAGAATTGTAAAGCCTCGCAATTATCTTGGTCTCCCCACTACATTCGGCGACAAAATCAATCAGTATTCTGTTACTGCTATTGATGAGTCGGAGGTTTGTTTTATCGATATCACAACATTCCGCCAGATGCTTCAGATGAATCCGGATTTCACAAATCAGATTATGCTTGAACTCTGTAAAAGCGAGCTGGAATCATATCAGAAATGTGTTAACAGGACACAGAAACAGATAAGAGGAAAACTTGCAGATGTTCTGCTCGATTTCGCAGATAATATTTTCAAGGCAGATACCTTTACTATCAATGTTACTCAGGAAGATCTGGGTAACCTGGTAGATGCCTCAAGAGAGAGTGTTTCCAGGGTTATGGCCGAATTTTCAAAGGATGGAATAATTGAGATGAAGGGTAAACAGGTTAAAATTCTGGATAAAACTTCGCTTCAGCTTATCAGCAAAACAGGATAGAAATGGATACAGGAATGCCAGGTGTGCCGGCAGAGAGCAAAGGCAGGAACTATTTCAAATATGGTCAGAAAGAGATCTCGCATTTGAAGAGAGTATGTCCCAGGCTTTCAGAAACTATAGATAAAAAAGGCATCCTTGTAAGAGAGGTGGTTCCGGATCTCTTTACAGCTCTTATATCCAGTGTAACCTCACAGCAGATTTCCGGCAAAGCTGCCCAGACAATCTGGAGAAGGTTTTCTGAACTGGTTGGGGAGATAACCCCGGAAAGGATTCTTGCCATTAATCCGGATGATATCAGAAAGTGCGGAATATCAGGCCGCAAAACCGAATACATTACAGGAATTTCAAAAGCTGCGGCTGAGGGAGTAATCAGCTTTGATGCCCTCCGTTCAATGGAGGACAGCGAAGTTATTGCTAAATTATCTGCACTCAGAGGGGTTGGTGTCTGGACTGCCGAGATGCTGCTTATCTTCTCTTTGCAGAGACCGGATGTGCTTAGCTGGGGTGACCTGGCTATCAAGAAGGGAATTATGAAACTTTACGGGCTGGAGTCTCTCACAAGGGAGCAGTTTGAAGAGTACAGAAGGCTATTCTCTCCGTATAACTCTGTTGCTTCACTCTATCTCTGGGAAATTTGAATCTGATAAATCCAGGCGTATCTTTTCGCTAGAACTGCTTGTAAATAAGCCAGAATGACATTGCGCATACTGCCAGTGCAATGGCGTAATTTATAAATTTTGCACCAAGTTTTACGGCAAACTTAGAGGCAATAAATGCTCCTGTGACGTTGCCAATAGCGTATATGAGCGCAACAGGCCAGTTGATCTGACCATGCCAGATGAAAATTGAGAGGGCAAGAGGTGTGTAGATAACAACTGCAAACTGCTTGATTCCGTTTGCCCTGAGAATATCCAGCCCCAGCATATAGAATGAGCCAAAGATTATAAGTATTCCCACTCCTGCGTGGGTGAATCCGCCGTAAGCCCCAATAAATACAAATGCAATGAACTTTAATACTCCAAATTTCCTGCTCCTTTTCTCCATTTCCGGGGTTATCACCCGTCCCTCTCTGCCTTTCTGACTGTAGAGCAGAAGTACTGCCATAATGGGCAGCATGATTCCCATTGCAACTTCCATCACGGCCGGATTGAGAACAGCAGCTGCCTGAGCACCTGCTATTGAGCCTATTGCTACAGGGATTCCGACTTTTGTTCCCAGACCCAGATCGAGATATCCGCTCTTTTTGAAAACGACAGATGAAACTGCAAACTGGGCAAGTACGCCTACCCGGCTTGTGCCGTTTGCCACATTAATGGGCATTCCCATTGCCATAAAAAGAGCATAGGAGAGGGCAGTGGCCATTCCTGCCAGGGTGTTTACAAAGCCGACAAATATTCCCACTCCTATGAGTATGGCAATAATCCCTGCCGAAAAGGGATTGCTTGTAAGAAGGTAGTCTGCCAGGGATGTGAACACAGTAGGTTATGAATAATTTGTCCTGATTACTATAATTTCCGGGCAAATGTAACAATAAACTGTGCCATTTTGTCCAGTTTAGCCATTTGGCAAAAATTTTGTTACTACTTTTGCGGCCTGAAAAGGGCCGCGATTTTGCATTGCAAATAATTGAAGGCAAATTTTATAATTTCAAACAGAGAGATGAAGGAACATAAGAAGCACAAAGCAGAAGAGAGAGAAAATATCCATAAGGAGAGTATAAACGAAGAGAATCAGCCTGTACAGGATGAGCAAAACGGGAGTGCTGAGACAAATCAGCCTCAGGAAAAGAGTGAGACAGACAAAATTGCTGAGCTCAACGACAGATATATCCGTCTTGTAGCTGAGTTTGACAACTATCGCAGACGTACAGCCAAGGAGAGAATGGATCTGGTTGTGAATGCTGCTGAAGAGACAATTAAGGGACTTCTTCCTGTTCTTGATGATTTTGAAAGGGCTCTTGAGATGCTCCACAAGGCAGAGGGGGATCACTCCGTGGCTATTGAGGGTACTGAGCTCATTTACACTAAGCTTTCGGGTTACCTTGCGTCAAAGGGACTAAAGAAAATCGAGGCAAAGGGAGAGGTGCTTGATACAGATCTTCATGAGGCTGTGGCGCAGTTCCCGGCACCGGATGATTCAATGAAAAACAGAATTATAGAAGTTGTTCAGCAGGGATATAAACTTAACGAGAAAATTATCCGCTTTGCTAAAGTGGTAGTGGGAGTTTAAATACCGGCATATAAATATTTACGATGAGCAAAAGAGATTATTACGAGGTTCTTGGTGTCGCAAAAGGCGCGTCTGCAGAAGAGATAAAGAAGGCTTACCGCAAGATGGCCCTTAAATTTCACCCCGATAAAAATCCGGGTAACAAGGAGGCAGAAGAGAACTTTAAGGAGGCTGCCGAGGCCTATGATGTACTGAGTAATCCGGATAAAAAGTCGAGATATGATCAGTTTGGTCATGCGGGAATGAATGGTGCCAGCTCCGGAGGTTATGGCGGAGGCGGATTCTCTATGGATGATATTTTCAGCCAGTTTGGGGATATTTTCGGAGGCCATTTTGGCGGATTCGGCGGCGGATTCGGCGGTGGTGGATTTGGCGGCGGAAGCAGAGGAGGAAGAAGGGTAAACAGAGGTTCTGATATTCGTATCAGGGTTAAACTGGATCTGAAAGAGGTTGCACATGGTGCCGAGAAGAAAATCAAGATAAATAAACAGGTTCCCTGCGGAGAGTGTGATGGAAAGGGAGCTAAATCTGAAGCAGATATTAAGACTTGTGCTACCTGTAACGGAAGCGGCCAGGTTTCAAGAGTTACCCAGACAATCCTTGGCAGAATGCAGACAGCCTCTGTATGTCCGTCATGCGGAGGAGAGGGAAAGACTATTACTAAGCCTTGCAGCAAATGTGGAGGCGACGGACTGGTTAAGGAGAGTGAGGAGATAACTTTCAAAATACCGGCAGGTGTTGCTCAGGGAATGCAGCTTACTGTTCAGGGGAAGGGAAACGCAGCTAAAAGGGGCGGTATAAACGGTGATCTTCTTGTTGTTATAGAAGAAGAGGAGCATCAGGATTTTCAGAGAGACGGAAACGATATCATTTACACCCTCTTTATATCTCTCACAGACGCAATTCTGGGAGGAGATGCAGAGATTCCTCATTTTGACGGCAAGCTGAGAATTAAAATTGATGCCGGAACCCAATCCGGAAAGATTCTTCGTCTCAGGGCCAAGGGGTTGCCGGATGTTAACGGATATGGTCACGGTGATCTGCTGGTTTACATTCAGATATGGACACCCAAAAAGCTGGATAAGCAAGAGCGTGAAATGCTCGAGAAATTCAGAACATCTGAGAATTTCAAACCTAATCCATCAAAGGATGAGAGAAACTTCTTTGACAGGATGAAAAAAATATTTTCATAATGAATATTGGAAGAAATATTCTGAAAGTGGCGATAGTATTTGTCGCCACTTTTTGCATGGGTACCCTGAATCTTTCATCGCAAACCTATCGCCTTCCGCTTAATCTGGCTCCTTCACTTTCCGGAAACTTTGGGGAGCTGAGGGCAACTCACTTTCACGGAGGTTTGGATTTTCGTGTGGGGGGAGTTTCAGGAGCTCCTGTTTATGCTGTTATGGATGGTTATATTTCAAGGCTTTCAGTATCACCTTCTGGCTACGGGCATGCTCTCTACATTCAGCATCCAAACGGAAGGACCACAGTGTACGGCCATCTGATGGCATATTCTCCTGCAGTTGAAAAGTGGATAAGAAATAATCAGTACGAAAAAGAGAGTTTTTCTGTGACTCTTTATCCTGATTCAACGATGTTTCGTGTTAAGAAGGGAGATCTGCTGGGTAAGGCAGGGAACACCGGCTCTTCGGGAGGGCCTCACCTTCACTTTGAGATCAGAAATTCAGAAACTGAGATAACTCTTGATCCTGCAAAAGAGTGTAAGTACTCAATTACAGATAACATCCCTCCTTTAATTGAGAGGATTTCCCTTTACGGGATCTCAAACAGTTCAAACCTTCCGGTGAGAACTTTTATAAAGAGTATTTCGGCTGCAGAGAAGCTGCCGGTTGAGGTTTCAGATACTTTCTATGTTGCTGTGGGAGCAATTGACAGGATGAATGCATCCGGAGCCCGCTTTGCGGTTTATGCATACAGGTACTACCTGGACAATGAGCAGATATTCAGCTTTAATACAGGCGGTATTTCATTTGAAAAAGGGCGGTATATTAATTCAATCCTTGAGTATCCGCAGAAAGAGAACTTTGGCAGAAGTATGATTAAAAGCTGGGTAGAACCGGGTTCTGCTCTTAAGGGAAATATCCGTTCAAAAAATGAGGGTCTCTTTGTTCTGATGGATAATGTTGAGCACACTGTAAGAGTTGAACTGGAGGACAACTCCGGAAATAAAACGGCAAAGAGTTTCAGAGTAAAGCGTAATTCCCGCCTCAGACCGGCACTGCCAGATTCGGCTATGCTTTCCGCATGTGTGCTGATGCCGTGGTACCTCCCAAATATCTGGGAAAATGGAAATTTAAGGGTTGAGCTTCCGGTTGGTTCGCTCTACAGTTCTGTGCTTTTTACTTCAGATAGCGTTCCTGCCCCTTTGGGTGGATTTCCGGTCTGGAGAGTTCACAACAGTTCAACTCCTGTTCATTCGGGTGCCAGAATCTCTATCAGGGCAGCTGTTCCATCTGATTTAAAAGAGAAGGCGTTTATTGCATCTGTTTCTGAAAACGGCCGTCTCTCATACAGGGGCGGAGAGTGGAAAGGGGAGAGGCTGGAAACCGGCCTTGGTCAGTTTGGAAAGTATACGATTGCTTATGACACTGTTAAACCAAAAATTCTGCCTGCACTTAAAGAGGGAGAAAATCTTGCCGGACGCAAAAGCATAAGATTTACTATATTTGACGAAATGTCGGGAATATCTTCATACAGGGTAACCGTAGACGGCAAATGGGTACTGGCTTCTTATGACCCAAAGAGCAGGTCGCTGGTTGCAGAGCTTGACAGAGTGGTTACTCAAAGAGGCAAAAGACATACTGTTGAGGTAACGGTATCCGACAGCAGAGCGAACAGTACAACCGTAACAAGGGAATTTATATGGTAATAAAAATTATCGGTCTTATGTCCGGCACATCGCTGGACGGGCTTGACATCTGCTACACTAAGTTCAGCTACGACAAAGAGAGCGGAAAGTGGAACTACGCAATACTTGCGGCTGAGGATGAACAGTACCCGGAAGAGCTGAAGCATCAGCTTGCGACAGCTCAGAGTATGACAGCAGAGGAGTATGCACTGCTCAACTCAGACTACGGACTCTATCTTGGACGCAGAGTAAAGGCCTTTATAGAACGTACAGGGGCCTCACCCAGGTATATTGCATCACACGGCCACACAATATTTCATCAGCCTTCAAAACGCTTTACAACGCAGATAGGCTCGGGTGCCGGAATTGCTGCAGAGAGCGGGGTAGACACAATATGCGATTTCAGAACCGTAGATGTGGCACTGGGCGGGCAGGGAGCTCCGCTGGTTCCGGTAGGGGACAGAAATCTCTTTTCTGAATATTCATATTGCCTTAATCTGGGCGGGTTTTCCAATATCTCATCGGATGGTGCGAACGGCAACAGAGTTGCTTATGACATATCTCCTGTTAATTATGTGCTTAATCACTATACCAGGCAGATTGGGCTTGATTACGACAAGGACGGAGAAATTGCCCGCAGCGGCAATGTAAATTCTGCTCTTCTTGAAAGGCTGAATAATCTCTCTTTTTACAGTCAGAAGGGACCAAAATCGCTCGGAAGGGAGTGGGTAGAGGGTGAGGTTATTCCTCTGATAGATGCATCTGCTGTTTCAATGGAGGACAAACTGGCAACATTCTGTGAGCATGTGGCTGTACAGATATCAAAGCATATAAGCGGCGGAAGCGTTCTTCTTACGGGCGGAGGTGCATTTAACAGGTATCTTGTTGAGAGAATGCAGGCTAATGCACCGCAGTGCAAATACTTTGTTCCGGATGCAAGAACAGTTAACTTCAAGGAGGCTCTTATTTTTGCATTTCTTGGAGCTCTCTGGGCTGCAGATATGCCAAATTGCCTGAGCTCCGTAACGGGTGCAAAATATGATAATATTGGCGGTGCGCTTTATAAAAGTGGAATAAAGAGATAATATTTTTTGGTATCTTAAATATAATTTCTATTTTTGCAGTCCCAAAATAATAATGCAACCTCTTATACGAACCTGGGTGTCTGTAATGTTGCGCAAATACAGTTTTTACAATGGATTTAATTAAAATTGCAGAACAAGCATTTGCCGGTGAGGTAAAAGTTTTTCCGGATTTCAAAGCCGGGGACACTGTTACAGTTACCTACAAAATCAAAGAGGAAAGTAAAGAGCGTCTTCAGAACTATCGTGGCGTTGTTATACAGAGAAGAGGAACCGGTACCACCGAGACCTTTACTGTTCGCAAAATGTCAAACGGAGTTGGTGTAGAGAGAATTTTTCCTATTACATCTCCTTTCATCGAAGCTATTGAAGTTAACAAGAGAGGTAAAGTACGTCGTGCAAGAATCTTCTATCTGAGAAACCTGACCGGTAAAAAGGCTCGTATCAAAGAGAGAAAATACACAGCACCTCCTAAGAATACAGCGGAGTAAATCTCCACTTTTTGGCCCCGTAGCTCAACTGAATAGAGTATCTGACTACGGATCAGACGGTTACAGGTTTGAATCCTGTCGGGGTCACGAAAAACGACAATTGATTTTTTATCAGTTGTCGTTTTTTGCGTTTATACCTGGCATTTGTGGAACGATAATTGTTTTATGTATGGCAGGTATCATTTAATACACTGTATCATGAAAAAACTAATACTAATTGCTGCTCTTTTTATCGGTAGCTTTTTTGCACCCACAGCAGCAGATGCTCAGATTGACATCAGAGTAAATATCGGCCTTCAGCCAATATGGGGACCTGTTGGATATGATTATGTAGAATATTACTATATCCCCGAACTTGACATTTACTACTTTGTTCCCGGTGAGCAATTCATATACATGGTAAATGGCAGATGGGTTGCCAGATCGTATCTTCCTGCACGCTACAGGGACTTTGATTTTTTCAGAACCAGAGTAGTTGTAATTAACGAATACAGACCTTTCCTGCGACACAGCGAAATCAGGAGGATGTTCTCAAACTACCGCGACTTCAGACCTTATATAACCATTCGCGACATTCGCGACCCGCGATATTACATCAACAGGCACCATCCGGAACACAGAACCTGGAAAAAGATGGAGCGCGACAGGCGTAACGACTATTACAAAAACCACAGAGACAACGACCGCGACCATGACCGTTACTACAGAGACAATGATCGCAGCAAGGATTGGAGAAAGGAGCGTGAGAAGCAGTTGAAAAAGGAGCGCGAGCAAAGGGAAAAGCAATACCGCGATAACAACAGAGACAACAATCGTGATAACAACCGCGACAAAAAAGGTGACGACCGTAAGAGCAAAAACAAACCTGACGAGGGTCCAAGACTCAAATACAAAAGGACATACAACTAATAAACTGTCCTGAAATATACAGAAGCTGCCGGAAAGATCCGGCAGCTTTTTTTGTTTTACATTGACAACACAGTTTCCCCCTGGGGAAAAGTGTCAAACGCAAATTCACATGTCAGAAGTGAACCATGCAATTGCAAGAACAATTACCCCAAAAATTACTGTTGCAGGCTGCATCCAGGATATATAACCAATGATTGACACCTGAACGGCTATCCAGGTAAAGGCTAAAAGTGCAGTTAGCATTGAGATAAGTCTCGCTCTTTTCCAGTTGGCAAAGTTTGCAACGGAAGCAGTCAGAAATGAACCGCCCATAACTATCAGCAGAAAAAGGCTGGGAATTAAATATGAGTCAAAAGGGCTCCCTTCGAGCCACTCCAGAGGAACTCCTTCTGCTCCGGCAAGTCCGTAATATCCGCCGCCAAAAGCATTCAGTGCAGCAAAAGCAAAGAGTACTCCCAGAGTATATCTGAGGGTTTTTGAGGTTTTGTTGTTGATTTTCATAGTCAGGAAAAATTATCATAGGTTTTTTTGCATCCAGATGATATCAAACTGAACTCCTCCCTTGGTAATTATCTTTCCGAAACGCCCGCACTGGCTAAAGCCGTGTTTCTTGTGAAATGAGAGGCTTTGAGCATTTTCGGAGGAGATACTTGCAAGGATATACCTGATTCCCATTTTTCTCGCCTCTTCTTCCAGTTTCTCCAGCGCAAGCTTCCCAATCCCCTTTCCTGTAAATCCCTCTTTGATGAAATAGGTAATTTCTGCAGTCTCTTTGAATGTGGAGTGAGGGTTGTATGCCTTTAAAAAGCAAAATCCGGCAATTTCATCTTCTACAAAGATTGTGTATGCCGGAAACCCCTTCGTATGCTCCATGAACTTTTCAAAGTATTCGTGAGGCATAATTTTCTCAGGATATGCCGCAAGACTGTTCTCAATGTAAAAGTTGTAAATGTTCATTACGCCTTCGCAATGATCAAATGACATAGGCTTAAATGATGTTTTCATAACTTTAAATATTTAAAGGAGCATTTTCAGTACAAATTAAATCAAAAGTCAGATAACAATTATATTTTTGGTCCGTTAATCTGGAGTTTTAGTTAAAACTTTTTAAGATTCCCTACCGGGTTTTAAGCAGATTCTCAAACCATACAGCTGTAGCCGGGTTGCTTTTTTTACTAATTAAAGAGAGCAGTTCTGCAGTTGTTGAGATATTTTGTTTAATAATAGTGCCATACAGTTCAATGAACTGCTCTTTCCCAATTTTTTGCTCCAGCTCACTGAGCAGTACGGCACCCTTATCATATATAACCTTGTTTACAGTTTTGTAGTCAGAGCCGTTTCTGTCAAAGTTCCAGATAGCCGGAGTTGAGTCAGAATTTTCTTTTTTAGTCTCTATCAGTCTGTTGAATGTCTCATTTCCCTCACTCTCTCTTAATATCATCATTGCACTGTATTCGGCAAAACTCTCGTTAAGCCAGTCTTCCCAGGTAGCCGGATTTGCCCTGAACCACCAGAGATGAGCAATTTCATGAGCAAAATATCGTTTCAAAGGAATTTTATTCAGTTTATATTTTTCCTGATCAATTCCGCCAAGAACAATGCCGCCCATTCTTGCATATCCTCCCCCCATTGTTCGCTGCGATTCAATAATTGTGACATCTGACATAAGCTCCGCACCTGTCCACTCCTCCATCAGAGATATCATATTACTCACCTCTTCAGATAACTCCTCTGCAAATTCATTGCTGAAATTTTTATGATACAAACTGATCCGGGCATCGGGGGTTTTTCCGGCAATATGTTTAATATCCTTTGACATGCAAACCACAATATCTGTAGTGGGATTGCGGGAAATAATTCTTGTCACATCCTCTCTTTTTTCAACATCCCCAAGACCAAAAATTTCATATCCGGGCACATTATTTATGGTTACATTAAAAGTAAATAGCCTCGCGCCAAGCGGGCTGTAAGGATACCAGGGAAGGTAAAGGCCTATTTC
>Ga0351881_1114_pt1 | contig 19469 bp, 19 predicted proteins | sample BONcelFGM3001E15_FD_206769 | JGI IMG/M metagenome (GOLD analysis project Ga0351881, IMG submission 206769) | Enriched cells from coal bed in the Powder River Basin, Montana, United States - BONCAT cells FGM rep3 HSBNCT.FGM.300.1.E15 ...
CAGAGCCTTTTCATTTCCTGCCTTTGCGGCTGCAAGGTTCCAGAAGCTCTGTACAAATGGCCAGATTGCATTATTATGATAGGGTGGAATTCCCGGAATCTGAGGATAGATACATGATGCGCCAAATTCTGTGACAGGCGAGGCAGAGAGAATCAGCCTTGCTTTCTCATTTTCTGCAACTCCAAAGAGTATATTTAGTGCCTCTCCAAGAGCTTCAAACCTTTCTGACAGCAGGAGGTGGTCTCTTCCGTAAAGGAAGTTTCCGTAGAATCCTCTCTCCTCCATCCAGAAATTTTTATTGATTGCATTTTTGATGCCCTCTGCACGCTGTTCGTATATGGATCCATCCTCTCCAAGGAGTTTTGAAGCCATTGCCAGAATCTTGTGTGCCTGATAATGAACTGCATTTGTTCCAAGATTCTCAGAGACAAAGATATCCTTGTTATCCATCCATTTGGGATAGGTCTGTTCGCGCCAGTCCAGGAATGATGACTCTCCGCGGAATAGCCCTGTTTTTGGATTGTAAAGGGTGAGAAAGTCGTCGTCCAGAGTGTTTTTAATAATGGGGTAAATTGTTTTGAGCCACTCTTTATCACCCGTAACTTTATAAATCTCCCATGCGGCTATAGCCCAGGTTGTTCTGTCCGATGATATTGGCCATGCTCCGCCTGAACCGGTATCCTGAATAATTCTGCCGCGCTTTACCTTCTTCATGAGGCTTATTTTTGCCACCTCAGGTTCGTGGTAAGCAAAGGCAAGCAGAATACTGTAAGATATGTCCCTTGTCCATACTCCGCTCCACTTGGCTCCTGTGCGGAAAGTGCTGTCGGCCTCAATGTTAATTAATGCCTCTTCGAGAGACATGTTAAAAAGGGCATCGACAATTGGCTGTTCAGATGTGTATCTGGGTTTTGCGGAAAGATCTTTGGTTATGACTCTTAATATTTTTGTTCCGGCAGGTTCGGTTCCTAGCGGGCTGAAGTAATCTGATTCAATTGAATCTCCCGAGATTATTGTAGCTGTATTGCTGCCCTGAATTACCTTGTCTGAAAAGAGGGAGAATTTTTCGCTGATGTAAATAGCCGGGCTGAATGCTTTCTCTGCGGGAGAGGGAGACATCTCAAATGTAAGGGTGCCGCCGGCTGTGATGTCGCTGTGCTTGAGGTGAGGGCGGGAGAGAGGCACTCCGTTGAGGAGTGCTCTCTTTACGTACACATTTTGTTTGCTTTGGTTCTTTGTCTCAATCCGGAACTCTCTCCCGCCCTCCAGCCGAATAACTGCAGAGACTACAGAGGGACTGCCAATATCGTATGAATCGCTGCCCGGGGCAACAGGGTAAAAGCCCAGGGACGAGAAGATGTACCATGCGCTCATCTGCCCGCAGTCATCGTTACCGCTAAGGCCGTCAACAGCCGGATTGTATTTTGTGTCCAGAATCTCCCGGATGAATTTCTGGCCTTTCCATGGCATACCTGCATAGTTAAAGAGATATGGCACATGGTGAGATGGTTCATTTCCGTGAATGTAATTGCCCATGATTCCTTCCCGGGTTATATCCTCAGTCTGGGCAAAGTATTTGTCAGGCAGCTCCATTGTGAAGAGGGAGTCAAGATGCTCTGCAAACCTTTTGCTGCCGCCCATAAGTGAGATAAGGGAATCTGGATGATGGGGAACATAGAGGCTGTAGTTCCATGCGTTACCCTCTATGAAACCCTGCCCGTGTGTATCCAGCGGGTCAAACTCCTTCCTGAATGTGCCATCTGAAAGCTTCGGACGCATGAATCCCGAAGATTTATCAAAGAGGTTTTTATATGAAAGTGCCCGTTTTGAGAACTCTTCATACAAATCTTTTCTTCCAAGTTTGAGCGCCATCTGAGCTATTGCCCAGTCGTCGTATGCATATTCGAGTGTTTTTGAGACAGAGTTGCCGCTCAGATCTTCCGGAACAAATCCTCTCCGGATATATAGTCCAAGGCCATCGTAATAATTGTTTCTAGCAGTAACAGCACAAGCCTCCAGTGCAGCCTCTGCATCAAAACCGCCAATTCCCTTAACAACAGCATCTGCCAGAACAGAGACAGAATGGTAGCCTATCATACACCAGTTTTCGTTTGCATAGTGCGACCAGACAGGGAGCATTTTGTGAACGCTCTGGTTGTAATGGGCAAGCATGGAGTTAACCATGTCTGAGTTGCGTTTGGGCTCAATTATATTGTAAAGCGGATGGAGTGCCCGGTAGGTGTCCCAAAGTGAGAATGTTGTATAGTTAGTAAAGCCGGTGGCCTTGTGAATATTCATATCTAGCCCCCTGTAGCTTCCGTCCGTATCCATATAGATGGTTGTTCCCAGCATTGCGTGGTACATTGCTGTGTAGAAGTTTATCTTCTCACCATCTGTTAAAGTCTCCACTTCAATCTTTTCAAGTTCTCTCTCCCAGGCCTTATATCCATCCCGACGATACTTTTCAAAGTCCCAGCCCGGAGCCTCTGCTGCCATATTTGCCAAAGCCCCGTTTGTACTGACAGGCGAAAGCGCAACTTTAACCACAATCTCCTCTCCCTCCTTCGTGTCAAAGTCAAAATGGGCCCTCAGCTGGGAACCTGCCAGTTCCGGAAAGTTCGTGGTCTGATCGAACTTGCGCCAGAACCCTCTGTACACAGACTGGGGTCCAAAGTTCTTGCTTCCGTAGCTTTTAAACGGCTTTGAAAACTTAATCGCAAAGTAAACAGTGCGGGTTCTTGCCCAGCCGTTTGTCTGCCTGTAACCTGTAATAGTTGAGTCGTTTTCTATCCTCACAAATGTCCATACATTTTTTCCTTCGTAGTTATAGATCCCGTGAACCAGGTCAAGTATTATATGGGCACTGTCACTTTTGGGGAATGTATATCTGTGAATACCCACCCGGGTAGTTGCAGCAAGTTCTGCCTCAATACCGTGGTCATCCAGATGAACCCTGTAGTATCCAGGCTCTGCCATCTCTCTGTCGTGTGAAAAGGAGCTTCTGAAGCCGCTCTGCGGATTCTCTGCCGTTCCGGGGTTAAGCTGAAGCCGCCCTGTCGCTGGCATAATTAGGATATCCCCAAGGTCTGAATGGCCCGTTCCGCTAAAATGTGTATGGCTGAAGCCCACAATTGTCCTGTCTGAATATTGGTAGCCTGCGCAGTATCTGTAGACCTCCTTGTTGTATTTCCCTCCGGACTCATAGCTTAAGGTATCAGTATCCGGGCTTAACTGTACCATCCCAAAGGGCATTGAAGCCCCCGGATAGGTGTGTCCCATTTTGTCAGTACCAATGAATGGATTTACATATTGTGCCAGATTTCCCTGAAGCAGAAAAAATGTAGCTAAGTAGAAGAGGAGATTCATTGCAGATATTTTTCAGGTTCGAAGAATAAAGGTAAGCAACGAAAACCATCCGGCAAAACTACATTAATGCTATTCCAAGCTTTTGCTGTTCCATGAGAATATCTTCAGGCCAGATTCCAACCTGCACTTCACCAATATGGCTTTTTCTCAAAAGGAACATGCAAAGTCGTGACTGGCCTATTCCTCCCCCTATGCTCTCCGGAAGTTCACCTGCCAGCAGCATTGAGTGGTAGGCAAGCTTACTCTTTTCTGTACAATTTCTGATTTCCAGCTGTCTCTGAAGAGCCAGACTGTCTACCCTTATTCCCATTGAGGATATTTCAAAAGCCCTCTTAAGAAGAGGATGCCATACAAGAATATCGCCGTTAAGGCTCCAGTCGTCGTAATCTGCAGCTCTTCCGTCATGAGGCTTTCCATCTGAAAGATTCCCTCCAATTCCAATTATGAAGACTGCACCAAGTTTGCCGGTAATCATGTTTTCGCGCTCCTTTGCCGTAAAGCCGGGGTACATGTCAAGCAGCTCCTGAGATTTAACAAATGAGATTTTTTCTGGTAAAACAGGTCGAAGCTCAGGATATATTTCGAAAAGCTTATGCTCAGTGTCTCTGATTACTGAATAGATTTTTTCAACACAATTCATAAGATATGAAAGAGTGCGCTCATGTTTTTCAATTCTCAGCTCCCAGTCCCACTGATCTACATAAAGAGAGTGAATTGAGGTGAAATCTTCATCGGGGCGAAGTGCCCTCATATCTGTTATTATTCCCTCTCCGCAGGCAGCACCTGTCTGCATCAGCCTTACTCTCTTCCATTTTGCAAGTGAGTGGACAACAACTGCCCTTCTCTCCTGCATTGCCTTAACAGGGAATGAAACAGCTCTCTCAAAACCATTAAGATCGTCATTAATGCCTGTTCCGTCCATAACGGCTATTGGGGATGACACTTTTACAAGGTTGAGCTGCTTTTCCAGTCCTGCAGAAAATGACTCTTTTACATAGGCAATTGCCTTTTCGGTTTTAAGAATTTCCGGTTTCATAATGATGGTGATTTGGTACAAAAAAAAAGCCCCCTGCAGAGTGCAGAAGGCTAATATTTATAAAAAGGGTTAGTTGAATTTACATGTTAAAAAACAATAGCCTCCCGCTCCGAATAAGATTATTATTCGAATTATTATTGAAAAGGTTATTGTTTAAATGGGCCATTGTTTGTTGATTACGACGCAAATATAACCAGAAAATTAATTCAAGGTTCATTTTTTGTTAAAAATTGTAAATTATTTTAACAAACCGGCAATATAACCGGTTGTCCAGGCGTTTTGAAGGTTAAATCCGCCTGTAATTGCATCAATATCCAGAACTTCACCCGCAAAATAGAGACCTGGACATCTCTTGCTCTCCATATTTTTGAAATTGACATCATCCAGACTCACTCCGCCGCAGGTGACAAACTCCTCGCGGAAGGTTGTCTTGCCCTTTATTGAATATTCATCATTAGTAAGCAGGTTAACGAGCCTGTTCTTTCCTTTGCTTCCAACCTCCACCCACTTTTTGTCTGAAGGAAGTTCACACTTCCCCAGAAGAAAATCCCACAGACGGACCGGGATAGCATATGGTCTTACGGTTGTGAGCATTTTGCCGGGATGGTCAGAAATAATTTTATCAATTACTTCTGTTACCTTATCATTGTTAGTCTCATTTACCCAGTTAACCTGAATTTTGAAGTCATATCCCCTCTCGCTCATTATCCTTGCACCATGAGATGACAGCTTAAGAATTGCAGGACCGCTCATTCCCCAGTGGGTTATCAGGAGCGGGCCACCTGTTCTTATTTTTGTACCCTGAAGAGTTACCAGTGCCTCTTCAATAACAATTCCCATAAGTTTCCTTATATCTTCTCCGGGCATGTTGAAGGTGAAGAGTGAAGGTACAGGTTCTTCGATTTTGTGGCCCAGTCTCTCAAGCCACTCCAGTCCGCTCCGCTTTGGAGATCCTCCGGTAGTTACAATAACTTTGTCGAAAGATAAGGGTGCCCTCTCTGGATTAATAAAAGTAAGTTCAAGTGAATTACCGGCCCGGGTAATGGATTTTACACCTGCATCTGTAATTACCTCCACACCCAGTCTTTTTGCCTCTCTGGTCAGACAGCTTGTGATGCTTCCTGAATCCTGCGTCCTGGGGAAGATACAGCCATCAGCCTGTAAAACAAGCTGAACACCTCTTGATTCAAACCACTGAACAGTATCTTTATTGTTAAAAAAGGGAAATATTTTTCTAAGCCTTCGTCCGCCGCGGGGGTATGCGCCGCAAAGCTCGTCAATGGTTTCACAGCCGTTGGTGACATTACACCTGCCGCCTCCTGAAACCCTTACTTTGTGCAGTACTTTTGATGATTTTTCGAAAATGGTAACTGATGCCTCCGGGTGATTTTCCTTTGCTGTAATTGCAGAGAAGAAACCGGCCGCACCTCCGCCTATGATGGCTACATTCATTGATTAACTCCTTTTTCCCATATCGTAAGTCATTTGTCTTACAATCTGGGCCCATTCGTAATGAGAGTGGCTCTTGTCAAAAGTAGTCCACGGAATGGGTTTTCCGATACTTACTTTGATAGTGGTATTCCTTTTGCGGAAAATTTCATGTGGCAAAAGCATCAGTTCAATGTTTGCTTTAATGCCAAAGAATTTTCTGATATTATTAATTCTGTAGAAGAGCTTTGAGTTTGTTCCATGGAAAAATAGCGGAACAATATCCCTCTGGTGAGCAACTGATTTGGCAATGAAGCTTTTCTGCCAAGGCAAATCCTGAATCATTCCATCTCTCTTTCTTGAAACAATTCCGGCAGGGAAATGGGTTATTGCAATATCCTGACTATAAGTCTCTTCAATAGCTCGAAGGTACTCTTTTGAAGATGAGCCAAACACATTTACCTTAACAACGAAAGGCTGAAGCTGAGGAATAAACCTGAAAGTGTCGTTGGCAATGGCTTTAAGAGTTCCGTATTTCTGAGAGACAATATATGTGAGAACAAGACCATCTGCAAACCCAAAAGGGTGGTTTGCCGCAAAAAAACACTTGCGGTGCTCCGGCAGATTCTCCAGTCCGTCAATGTCAAGTGTGATATTGAAATCCTTAAGAACACACTCCAGAAATTCAGCTCCCTCTGTGTGAGAAAATTTGTTGAGCAGAACATTCAAATCCTTCTCGTGTACAATTCTTGCTATTATTTTAAGAATAAAACCGGGTAGATTTTTGAGGAGTTTAGAGCTCGATTCAGCTACATTTTTCTCAATATCAATGTATTTAATATATTTCTTCTCGTCTGTAGACATTCTTGGGTTATTTAAAAGCCTGCGAAAGTACTGAAAAAATGGAATTAATATTTAATTCCTGTAATTTCTTCTGATACTTTCCAGAGCTCTTGTGCCACCTTTTCGTTGTAAAGTGACTCTATCTCCTTGCTAATGGCCGGATTGCCACGCCAGTTGCCGCGACCCTCTGGTCCAACATATTCACCACCCTTAAGATCAGGATAAGTGGCCGCAAACAGGGTAGGGAGTGCTCCCATTTCTGCAGGCTGACCTACAAGTCTGAATCCCCAGTTGATAAATCCTCCGGTTTGTTTTCCTGACCCTCTTGACATTAGATTTGTAGCAGATACACCAGGGTGGCATATAATACTTTTTGTATCAGCACCTCTCTCTTTAAGAAGCATATCCAGTTTCCGGCCAAAGAGCATGTTTGAGTATTTGCTCTGACGGTAAAACTTCATTGGAGAGTAGCCCTTTTTGCCGTCAAGGTTTGAAAAATCAATCTTTGCACCTCTGCTGGCAATGCTGCTGACTGTAACTATCCTTGAGCCCGGTGTAGCAGTAATGACAGGAAGAAGCAAACCTGTAAGCAGAAAGTGGGCAAGGTGATTTGTTCCAAACTGAAGCTCCCATCCCTGAAGGGTATGCCTGAGAGGCGGAATCATAACACCGGCATTATTAATTAGCAGATCAAGTTTTTGACCTCTAAGAGCGTAGGTCTCTGCAAAGAGCTTTACGCTTTCAAGGTCTCCAAGGTCAATATGCATCAGCTCCACTTTTGCATTTGGATATTCTGCCAGAATAAGGTCAGCAGCTTTCTGACCCTTCCCTATGTTTCTTACAGCAAGAATCACATGAGCACCTTTTGCTGCCAAAACCTTTGCAGCGTCAAATCCAATTCCGCTGGCACCTCCCGTGACAATTACATTTTTTCCGGTGAGGTCTCCAATATTATCCTTTGTCCAGTTACTTTTAGTCATCGTTTTAAATTTTGCCCAAAGTTAATAATCTTTCCTGCCATACCTCCAAACATAATCAGGTGAACAAGGAGCAAAAGATACCAGTATATTCTGCCGGAGAGACCCTTAGGTCTGAAAGTTGCTTTCTGGAACAGAAACTCCTTTCCATCTTTTGATGTGATTCTAAATTCAAGCCAGGCCTCACCCGGGAGTTTCATCTCAGCAAAGAGCAGAAGCCTGCGGCCTGGTTTGTCTGCAACCAGAACCCTCCAGAAATCAAGGGTATCTCCTGCATTTATAGCAATGCGGTTTGTTCTTCCTCTTCTGAGGCCCACTCCACCGGCCATTTTGTCTATCAGCCCCCTGATACGCCACAAAAAATTCCCGAAGTACCAGCCTCTGTCACCGCCAATAGACCAAATATTTGACAGCACAATCTGGGAGCTGCCTTTTATCTCTCTTACTCTCTCATCTGTCAGTACTCCGTTCTCAGGTACATTTACATTTGAAAAGAGAGAGTTGTCATTATAGCTGGAGACTAATGAGTCCTTCCAGCTGGAAGGAACTTCATCCTGCTCAATTACCCTTAATGCCTCAGCAACCGCTTCCCTGTATGGTGTCAGAGTTATTCCCAGAAGATTTGCCAGATTATTCTTTCTTGCAACTACTTCAATTTTCATGCTGTTAACAAGATTGGATGCCAGGGAAAAAGAGGTTGAGGTTATGAAATACAGCCAGTATGAAGACAACTTTGGAGTCATTACAGGTACCGTCAGAATGTATCTTTTTAGTCCTCTCTCCCGGCCGAATCCAATCAGCATATCTTTGTATGTGAGTATATCCGGGCCGCCAATATCGTATGAGTGACCATATGTTTCGGGTTTATTTAAAACTCCGGTAAGAAATTCAATTACATTTCTCACAGAAATGGGCTGAGTTCTGGTGTTTAGCCATTTGGGCGCTACCATTACAGGGAGTTTTTCCACAAGATCGCGGATAATTTCAAATGATGCACTGCCGGAGCCAACAATGATTCCGGCTCTTAATGTTGTTAGAGGGACGGAGCTTTTACCCAGAATGTCCTCAACATTTTTTCTTGATGCAAGGTGTTGTGAGAGCCTCTCTTCATTAACAATTCCACTCAGATATACAATCTGTTTAGCACCGGTTCCCTCAATAAAACTGACAAAATTTCTGGCTGAGAGAGCCTCCATCTCTGTGAAGCTACCTTTATTTGTGCTCATCGAATGAATAAGATAATATGCTGCATCAATATCTTTTACGCTGTCATATATCTCAACACCCCTAAGGAAGTCGGCCTCAATTACAGAAACTAAAGGATGAGACAGAATGCCTTCTGCCCTGAAACGGTTGCGGTCTCTTACGCAACAAACAATTTCGTGCCCCTGCGCAAGCAAAGATGGCAATAACCGTTTGCCAATATATCCGTTAGCTCCTGTAAGCAATATCTTCATGCTACTCTTCTGATTCAGTCAGGTTTTTCTGATACTCATCAACTATGGGCTTTGCCCTGTCCAGATCTATTACAGATATAACAACCTTCACGGCAAATCCGCCTCCGCCGGAAACCCACCATGGAGTCATGGTGCCAAGAATGTCATCCTTAAGATATGCCTTGATCTCGGCTGCTTCAAGCAAACTTTTGACCATCTCTGCCTGCCAGCTGGTGCCGGCAAAAATTTCTACAGTGTCTGTGTATTTATGACTTTTCATGATTGTATATCTTTAAGTTTAATTATAAGCTATCTAAATCTGTCTCCGACCCAGCTCCTCTGTCTCTTTAATCCATTTGTCCCGTCGCTTTTCTGAAGAGCTCTTAACCTGGTCGAAAGTTGTTATCCTTACAGGTTTGATTCCGCAGAACTCAAGGATGCACCTTTTGATTGAGTGGTGCCCCGGTTGCCTGAAAACCAGTTTATAGTACCATACAGGTGTATCCATAGTGACAATTACTCGTGCACTTCTTCCTGTTAGCAACTTGTCCCACATTGGAGAGTTTTCTCTGTAGCTGAAAGCATATTTTGGAAGAAATACCCTGTCAAAGAATCCTTTAAGAAGAGCGGGGTATGTTCCCCACCATGTAGGGTAAATGAAAACCAGGTGGTTTGCCTCAAGAATATCTTTCTGAATTTCAACTAGATCTGGCTCAAGTTCTGTTCGTTGTCTGTAGCCATGTTTAAGAACCGGCTCAAACTCCAGATCTGCCAGATTCACAAGTTTAACCTGTGCTCCGGTTTGCCGGGCACCTTTTATGTAGGCATCTGCAAGAATTGTATTGAGACTCTCTTTGTCGGGATTTCCGTTGATTACCAGGATCTTTTTCATATCTGATATTTGAGTTCTAATTTACTAATTCATTCCCACAGAATGCCTATTATTTTTCTTTAACAGAAATTCCCTGCTCTGGCAACTATACTTGTATGCTGCCCTTAATAACTAACTACTCAATGACAGGGACTGCCGGTCTGCCTCTAAGCGCACTCCATGTGTCATCTATTGCAATCTGAGTAACCGGTCTCAGACCTATGAGCTCAAATGCACTCCAGACTGTCTCTCTTTTAATATCGCTTTTAATCGCTCCTGTTCCTTTAGGATAACATGCCCAAAACATACAGTCATGTTTGCCGGCGTTCCTGAGGTGTTTTATCAGGAATTCAAGCTCCTGCTGATTTGTGGCAAATACCATTATAAAGTCATACAGTTTTTCATCTGTGGCTCCGTCGTAGCGGTTGTCGAATTTGATTTCATAAAACGAGGTAAGAAGTTCAGAAGGCGCATTATGTATAAGAGCCTTCATTGAGGGATCGTACTTAAGTTTTTTGATAACAGCGGCTGCATCCATTGACTTTGAGTTGTTAATTGATTTTGTGTAAATATAAGAAAAATGTATCTGCGCCGCAATTCGTGTTAACTTATTAGAGATTACTATAATGCAAAACACAAACTCTTCGGTTTGAAAAGTTTGTGTTTTTAAAAGGTCTGTAAATAAGTGTGTTAACACGAATTGCGGCGGAGAACGTTCACCTACCTCACACTTTAAAACGTCAGCACCCTGTCACTATCTGTAACCCACTCTGCAAGAGCAGCCATGGTCGATTTTTCAGCTCCATCAAAATATGGATGATTTTTGTAAATACCGCACCTTGCCATGCAAGTACCGCAAACTTTCACGGGAACATTGTTAGAAATAAGATCCCTTAACATCTGAGAGAGATCCTGGTCGTAACCTTCAGGTGCTTTGCAGACATCCCTTGCCATATCTACAGAGTCATTCATAAGGAAGATTCTTACATCGTTGCCGTTCTTTCTGAGAGTTTCTGCAAGACGAAGACCATTCCAGGTAACATCTGTATTATCGTATGGCTCTCTGTTAAAAATTATAAGGACTTTCATGATTGATTTTATTATGCTTATGGAAAATATTGTTAAACAAAAATAAATAATATGTTCTTATTATGCAAATATCACATCGTACACGCGCAAATTACCCCTGGGGAAAAGTGTCAAACATCACATATACAGCTATTTGTAAGATTCCTCACTTTTCTATAAAGATCTGTATATCAATAATCTGACACTTTTCCCCAGGGGTAAACGCAAACAACGATTGAACTCTGTCAGCAATTATTTCACCAAACCCAGATTAGCAAACAGTTTCCTAAGATTTCAGCTAACGACCCGTACGGCTGTATCGCGCTGTAAATCAACGAGAGCCACTTTGTCCCCGCGGATCATCCGCGGGGACAAAGTGCTACTTGCAGATATACAATTAGTTACAGCCGTACGGGTCCATGAAAAATTGACATTTAAAACATACTCGAAACCCCTACCAGGCAATGAAAACGACCTTCTGCGAGCAAGCTTGATAAACCTGTGCCGAAGGCTAACTCCCGCCGGGCATTTGCCCGGCACCTTTTAATTCTTATTAATTCTGCTACAATATTTCCAAACCGTTCATATATGGTACCGTCCGCTTCGCAGCCGGTGAGGGTGCAGCGCTTCGCGCGCGGAAGCAGCCTAAAGTTACCGCATACGGCTGCTTACCTATGAGGCAAGGTCGCTGAGGCAAAGGCGTCGAGGTAAGGTAATCGAGTTGTTTTGCAATATGGATATTTAGCTTGTTACGGCCATACGGGTGGCGTTTGCAAGGATATTGAGGCTTTGTTGGTGAGGTTATCCGTTTATTTCGTTCAGGATATCCTGAATGTCGTCCTGACACTGGCCGCAAACGGTGCCGGCTGTGGTTAGGTCTCCAACCTCATCGACTGTTTTTAAACCATTTTCTTTGATTGCCTTAACAATTTCGCTTTTGTAAATTTCATTGCAAGTGCAAATGAGTGTATCTTCTGCCATCTTTTTATTGTTTAGTTAATAATAATCGTTTGGGGTGAAGTTTTAAGTCAGGGTTTATTATAACGGCTTATTTTATTTATTGTTCATTTATACAGTGTCGTTTTACATTAATTTGACCGAGGTCATGGTAAGTGAGCCGCTAACGGCTTTGTCGTTGAAGATGTGGGCTTGCTCATCTTTGCTTTGCAGGGCAAGGATGAGGGCTTTGGGTGTCTGATAAGAGACTGCTGGTTTAGCGGGAGTACCTGGCGGCAAGCAGGAAGGATAAGATTGTAAGCTGAGTCCAGGCAATTGAAATAACAGCCACTTCGAAGATATACTCACGCATAATCCCATAGCTGAAAATGACAGATGTCAGCGACAGCAGGGCGAGGATGAATCCGCATAACATGGTAATCCTTATGCTCTTTCCCAGGCGGCTCTTCCACGGATAGGCCGGGGCGGCGGCAAAGAGTGCAAGGGTCATAAGAAGAAACCCGGCCTCTTCAAGTGCAATAAAGATTCCGTGAGGGTTGAACTGGCTAAGGAGGGCAATACCTTCGGTTTCGCCGCTGAGAAGGCTTTGCTGAATTACAGTCACCTGAATAAAATAGTCTGAAATGAGCATGACTGCGGATATTATTGCGAAGGATAGACCGATTCTGCTGAAGAGCTTTTTCTCTGCGGGTGCGTCGTTGTGTATGAGAGAGAGCAGGGAGACAAACAGAAGGGAGATAATCATTGCCGGGAACATCCACCAATAGTCGCGCGGGAAGCGTGAGGCAATCTCAGTATAAGGATATTCAAAACAGTTACTAGTGGTGCAAAAGGGGCCTGAGAGGGGCGGAGTCATTACCGCAAGAACAAAGGTGCCAAGCGTTACGAGGCCGGTTGTAAGTGCCAGCCATTTTCCGGGGTTTTTCATATTTGAATATTTTACATAGTTATTTTCGTCTGAAAATACGGGCAATATTCTTTCCAATCTCATCCAGCATCTCAATAGGTTCAAGCAGAGAAGGATTGTTCAGGTCAAGATTTTCATTTCCTGAAGTTCCTGACAGAATTGGATATACGAGGATAAAGCTGTTGTTAGAGAAATATTTGTTCAGATACGAAGAGACATTAAGCATATTCGGATGGAAAGAAGGTTTAAGAGGTCTGCTCATAATAATAACGAGTGAGTCATCATCTTTTACATCCCTGGAAATTATCAGAAAATCGTTCCAGCTTTCAAATGGTTTATAAGAGGCTTCAACTGGGTGTTCCGACAAGGTGCTCTTGATAATTGAGATTGCAGATGTATTTGCATAAAAAACCAGTTCACTGCTTGTGTTCTTTGATATATTCCATATTTTGGAGAGCCAGAAAGGAAAACCAATCTCCTTTTCGGCATTTTCAGGAACTACAATTAAAAACCTTTTAACAGTTGAGATAGGCTGAGAAGATTTGTATATGAAAGTGGTTGTATTGGATTTAGATAGAATGCTCTCTGTGAGTTTACCAAGAAAAGACTCTGATATGTTTGCAGACTGGTGCAAGCCAAGAATCATATCGGTGATATTTTGTTCTTTAATTACCCCCAGAATGCCATTCATAACATTCATGTCGTATCTCATAAGTTTGATAAGCTGATTGTCTGTGGCCGACGCTGCAACAGCAGCCTTTTCCAGCAACCGTTCTCCCTTTGAATATTCATTTGAATTGTCATTGTCATTATTTACCACATTCAGGGCAAACAAACCATGTTTGTTCTTGCGAGATTTTACTATTGTGCTCAGATTTATAAGCTCGTCAATTGTTTCTGCATTGTTTACAGGAATGAGTATTTTTTCGGTATCGTTAGTCTCATTTTTCTCCGGTTTTGATGAGTATTTAAGTGAGATGTTTTTTCCTCCCTTCTGAGCGGCAAATGATGCAATTGTGCAGGTCATCAAAATCATGACAATAGTTCCGTTCAGAATCTCTTCACTTAAAAGCCGGATTGGTTCACCTTCCGGAGTATGTCCGGTAATGATATTGTATCCAACCAGAACAGCAGCAAGCGTGGCTGCTGCCTGAGCATTGCTGAGACCAAAAATGATATTACGTTCATCTTTGTTAAATCTGAATGATTTCTGAGCTGCCCATGCTGCAAGAAATTTAGCAATAGTTGCAATAACAGTCATTATAACAGCAACTTTAATAGTATCAAATCCTGTAAAAAATGCTCTGTAATCTACAAGCATTCCAACACCAATCAGGAAAAAAGGAATAAAAACAGCGTTCCCCACAAATGCAACTCTGTTCATCAGGGAAGATGTCGATGGAATGAGCCTGTTTAAAGCGAGGCCGGTAAGGAACGCTCCAATGATACCTTCGATACCGGCAGCCTGAGCCAGTACTGCTCCCAGATATACCATCACAAGAACAAAAATATACTGAGAGACACTATCTGTATAGTGTTTAAAAAACCACCTGGCAATGACGGGGAATACAAACATAACGATTAGCCCGAATACTATAAGTGACAGGGTTAGTTTAATCCAGAACGCAGAATTTACCTCCCCCTGTGTCATTCCTACAATAACAGCCAAAACAAGGAGGGCAAGCGTATCTGTTATCATTGTGCCTCCAACAGTTATATTCACTGCTCTGTTTTTTGTTACGCCATATTTACTGAGGATTGGGTAGGCAATGAGAGTATGGGACGCAAACATACTGGCAAGCAGAATAGCAGAGTTTAGTGGAAGTCTTAGCAGATATAACCCGGCAATAATTCCAAGGGTCATTGGTATTATGAAAGTATACATACCAAAGAGCATGCTCTTCTTGCTGTTTTTCTTGAAATCTGCCATATCAATCTCAAGGCCTGCAAGGAACATGATGTACAGAAGACCGGCAGTTCCGGACAGAATTATGCTGCTGTCCCTGAGAAGCAGATTGAATCCGTTTGGACCAATAACCGCACCGGCAATTATTAGACCCAGAATATGCGGAATCTTAAATTTATTAAGAATAATGGGTGCTGCAAGAATTATAATCAGAATAACTAAAAACTGAATTACGGGATCAGTAATAGGTAATGTTAATGCTGGAAAACTTGCAAAAGATACAATCATAGAAAACCAAGTTAAATTCGATTTTCTACAAATTTAACAAAAATTAACTACGAACCTTCCTTACCATTGAGACCAGTGCAATTATTGTAACAACAGTAATTGCCGGAATTACGAAAACTGCAGGAATCACATTTACTCCCTGAATGGCCATTGCAGCGATTTTTGCACAGAGTGCTATCATGAGCAGTGAAAGAAAGCCAAGGTATACAGTTCCAAGAACAAGGCCCGAAGGTTTGCGCCTGTATAACAACAGACCGGATATGAAGCTGGCGGGCAGAAGAAGACCCAGGTCGAATCCCTGAACTATAAGTGTTGTATAGTGGTCAAGCTCCTTTGGATAGAGTGTGCCGTCAATCAGAGGCGGGAGGAGAATGCTCAGCCAGAGTAAAGCAATGATTATTGAATTAAACATGAGAAATCCGCCTGCAAATTTGTGAGGTGCTTTTTCAGAAAGTTCACCGGTAGAGGCTGCGAAATTAAAGGAGAGAATCAGCTTTAAAAGTGTAAAGAAGGTGAGCCCCAGAAGTGTTACCCAGACAAGAAACATGTAGTTGTACATTCCCATTGCAGTGTAAAAGAGATAGGTAACAAGCAGGTATCCGGTTGTGCCTGTGAGGATATATTTTGCCCTGATGCTTCCTTTGCGGAATCCTGCAAATGAGACTATGAGCAGCGGAATTGCAATAAACAGCGTTACATAGTCCTGAGCAATTCCCTGGATGGCAACATCTGAGGACATATGCTGGTAAACTCCCTGCCCGTAGAGCTCTATGGTTTCTCCTCTGACAGTTGTGTACTCAGATGGCCCGGGACCGTCATTTGTGAAGATTCCAAAGCATGCAGCAATTGCTGCGAGAATTGATATGAGGGTTATCTGGAGTTTCATGGGCGGGGGGATATGATTCTAATTTTTTTTTGATGATTCTAAATATGTTTATCAAATTCTATTTTCTAAAGCAGAAACTCTAAACAATTTCTATCCCAAAAGCATCAAGGAGGCCGGAAATTCCGCTTTGGGAAAACTTTGCTTTCTTGATTTTATTGGATGTGGGGTCAATTGAGTAGTTGAAGGATGTTGAAAGATCTGCCTTCTCCAGATCTGCGCCGGTAAATGTTTGTGAAGCGATTAAAATTGGCTCGGATCTCATCTTTGAATCTGGAGTTTTTACTTACGCTGCAAGGTGCTTGAACAGTTCGTATACCATGAACACCGGCCATATAATTGCTTTAAGGAATCCAAGGACGCCCAGCCAGAATGAGGTTGCGGTGCTGATAAAATAGATTGCTGCTCCAATGAGCCCGAGTCCGTAAACTGCACCACACGGAGCAGTGTTGTTCATCTCTTTTTTCATAATTATTTAGTTTGAGGTTATGATGTTATTTTAAGTCCAAATCAAGTTGCCGTCCCTCTTCTGCCGCCTTTTTATCCATTCCTGAGCCAACCGCCATTCCAATGGCAAGTCCAATTGGAAGGCCGATTCCCAGATATGCCATGTTTCCAAGTGAGGTTCCAAATGCCACTCCCAGCGGAATCCCAAAAGCTGCCATTCCAATCGCCATCCACTGATTCTGATAATAATTTTTTGGAACCAGCTTCAGCTCCTTTTCCAGCAGAGTTAGTGTGCTGCTGATAAAGTTTCTGAGCATTCTGCTCATCTCTTTGCTTTGGCCGGGAAAACCATTAATTGAGGTTATTTCGGCATTGATCTTTTCAACAATGTGTTCAGGAATTTCCCTGCTGCGAAGAACCTCAGTCAGCCTTACAGCCTGCCAGAAAGCAGCGTCAAATCTTTTGTCTCCGGCAAAATCCGGCCGCTGAATCAGTTTTTGAATTTCTGTATGCATGTGTGTGAATTGTTAATATATTCCCAAAGCTAAGTTATAATATTTGATGAGTCTATTGATGACCTTAATGGAAAACATTTAAAACGGGAACCAGTAGCTCTCAGGCATTGAGATAACTCTGTTTTCTGTCATAATCACATCGGTTTCAGTTACAAAATCGCCACCATCTGGCATGGGATCGTTGAGGGTGGCATTTTTGTTCATGTCAATAAATGCAAACAGCCTGTAGGTTTTGGGGATAATCTCTTCTATGGCTACAGTTGCAATTGAGTTGGTGAATGCTGCATCACCCTCGTAAAGCGTCGGGTCGTCTGCTTCGCCGTTTTCCTTAACCAGCTTGATGTACACAACGACACCATTTGGCACATTTGACTTGCTGACCATTGCATTGAGATATACATTCGGGGACTTTTCACAGGAACTCAGCAACGGAGTTATAATTGCCAATGCAAGAAGCATTGCAAAAATGCGTGAAATGTTTTTCATAATATTGATGTTTTTGAACTTGTCTCAGAAACGTGTGCAAATATAATTATTTATCTAACCAAAAGTGTTGCCTGGCAGGATATGTGAGAACAATCAGATTATCAGGTGTTTAGTTTTTTAGAAAATGGAATTGTTTAAAAATATTAAAAGTTATTTACTTGATAATTAGTATGTTCTCACATATCCTGCCAGGAAGCTACCTGCAAGCCTCTCTGGCCTCAGCATAACTAACTCGAACAATACTAGCAATCTGCCAATAATTTGCGTGCTTTTCAAATCTCAGCCTGCGAATTATTGATCTCTTCTCAGGACCGGTTAGAGCATATATGTTTCTGCCACTTAAAAGCAAGTTGAAGTATTTTATGATGTCGGCATGAGGGGTTCTGCCAGAATAGGATGTTTTGGCGGAATCATTTTCTGGATGATAAGTTAAGATCTCATTTCTAAAATCAAATCTCGATTTGAAAAATCCCTCAACAGGTAATGTGTCAATATTTATCAGTTCACTGATTTCACAAGGTATTGCATTAAAACCAAAATGATATGACGACCATAAATAATCTTCAGGGTATATGCTGATTCTTTCCCGAATGGCATTACTGAGAATATACAGAATGTTGTTTTTCATCAGCATAGATGAATGAATTGGCGAACTGCCAAAAGGCTTCTCAAACAGAGGTCCCTTCCAGCCTTTGCGAATATTGAACCATATAGCATATCTTGATAATACACATTTAATAAGAGATGAAAGATTTTCAGTTTTTACCTGCAAATGGAGGTGGTTGTCCATCAGAATAAATGCTGATATCTGGCTCTTGTTCTTAACTGCCTCTTCGTTCAGGATAATAAGAAACACAGACCTATCCTGATTATCGTAGAATATTATTTTATGGTTGGTACCGCGGATATATACATGGAACAACCCGCTTTGAGGTCGCTTCCGGTGTTTTTTTGTTACTGATTTTCCCTGATTAGGTCTGTTGTGCTGAATAGCTTTCCAGTTTCGCAGGTAGCCTGCAATAGTTTCGTCTCTCTCCATAATCTCTCGCCTCTTTTGTGATTAATTCACATTTATTTAATGTTTTAAAGATAGGAAATTGAAAGAAGATTACCAAACAAAAATTCATGCCTGGCAGGATATGTGAGAATTATTAGATAATCAAGCATTTGATTTTCTGAGAACAAGAATTGTTTAATATTTATAAAAGCTAAAAGCTTAATAATAAGCTATTTCTCACATATCCTGCCAGGCAACAATGGCGACGGCTGAGTATATCAGCATAAGTGACATCACGATATTGAAGCCGTAATAAAAGATTTTATTTTTAAAGTAGGCGGAGAAGGTTGACCCGATTAGGGTCCAGACAGCGATTGAGAAAAAGCCCACTACTGTCAGGAAGAAAGCAGATGCCAGTACGGATGTGGCTGAGGTGCCTATGAGGAGAGAGAATGAAGAGTAGAGTGTGATTCCGTAGAGGATAACCTTGACGTTTACCAGTTGCAGCACCATTCCGTTGAAGAGGGTGTAGCCGGCAAAGCGGCTTTTGATTTTTTTGCCGGAAATTTTTGAATCTGATCGTGCGAGTTCACTTTCATGTGAATCGTCCGGACATACTTCAGATGAATCACCGGACTTACTTTCAGATGAATCACCGGACTTACTTTCAGAATGAGTGCCTGTGTGTTTTGAAGAGCGGTCACCGGGCTGGCTGGGGAAATCTGGTGTTTTGCCTGGCAAAAACGGCATCAGCGCAAGCCAGAGCATGTAGAGGGCGCCAATCCAGCGGAGGTAGGGGGAGATGGTGCCGTAAATGTTGAGGATAAAATCAAGCATCAGCCCGCATGCCGCCAGAATTGCAAAGAATCCAATTGAGATGCCGGTGAGGTATGGAATGGTTTTGCTGAAGCCCTGCTGCATTCCGGCCTGGGAAGAGGAGGCGTTGTTTGGGCCGGGGGTGAAGGTTGTGACAATTGCGTATGTGATGAAGGGGAAAACCAGTTCCGGGTGTGATATAACCATGAGTTCTGAAATCTATGACCAGGGGCAGTTAGTAA